>Ga0209374_1001694_pt1 | contig 20876 bp, 18 predicted proteins | sample SaaInlLV_DNA_10m_FD_184683 | JGI IMG/M metagenome (GOLD analysis project Ga0209374, IMG submission 184683) | Marine microbial communities from expanding oxygen minimum zones in the Saanich Inlet - SI075_LV_DNA_10m (SPAdes) (version 2) | ecosystem: Environmental > Aquatic > Marine > Unclassified ... | reverse complement strand
GCAAAGGGAATAATATCCACACCACCACTCATACTTCCTGCAGCACCCCAGATATCTTGATGTTTAAATGCAAGATAAAAGGCCCCGTGACCACCCATACTCAAACCTGTTATTGCGCGGCTATTTTTATGTTTTATTGTCCGGTAATTCCGGTCAATTGCGGGAACGAGTTCCTTTGTAATATAACTTTCATATTGACTTGATGAATCTATTGGGCTATCGATATACCAACTTGTTTTATCTCCGTCAGGACAAACAATAATAATATTGTAGTCACTTGCGTATTGTTCTATTTCAGGTACGCGAAACATCCAATTGCTAAAATAGCCCCCAGCACCATGAAGAAGATATAGCACTGGTAATTCTTCATTCTGTAAAATATAATCCTTCGGCGTTATGATTAGGTTGGGTATTGAACGATGCATTGATTTGCTATATACCTCGACCGTATCAACTTGTCCAAAAACAATATTTGAAGAGAGATAGACCAGAAAAAAAAAGGTTAATTTTTTCATATACATATTGATCATTCAATTTAGGTAAATATTTAATTAGGCCAGTCATTTATAAAAATATTAGCAGATACAACCCATTTTTTCGGTTAAGTAAAAAGTAAGCGCATAAAAAAATGAGAGAAATGAATACGGCGATTTTCTATGAGTCGCCGTATTTCATTTTAGAGGTAAAATTTAAAAAACCTAGTCCTTGTCGCCGCCAATCAAAACGGGTGTTTTACCATCTGTCAGGATCAGCTTGGCATTTGGAGACATTGAAATCTCTTTTAATACCTCAAGGCTTTTCCATTCGATGTTTTCCTGAGTGATTCCCTCTTTGATAATAAGTTGAGCGTCACGAATACCCGCGGCTTCAATGCGTTTTCTTTCTGCTTCTTTTTCTTCACGTTGAAGAATAAACTTCATTTGCTGTGCTTCTTGTTCTGCCTGAAGCTTTCCCTCAATGGCTGCATAGAGTCCTTTCGGAAGAGTAATGCTTTTTAGCAATACTGCCTCAATCACGAAACCTCTGCCTTCTAATAGTGAAGCCATTTGCGTTTTGATTTCTTTTTCAATTTCACCGCGCTTTCCTGAGTGCATGTCCTTCGCAAAAAACCGCGCACATACATCTGCAGATGCCGAACGAAATGTACTTAGTATTAAGGTTTGTTCATAACGCTTTCCCACACTTGTTATGATTTCTCTCACCTTTCCTTCTTCTATATGATAGAGAATTGAAATCTCAGCTTGGACGTTCAACCCTTCCTTGGAGGGAAGGTTGAGGCGGATTTCTTTATTTACGGTTCGGATTGGGACACGTACAATGCTACTTGTAAAGGGATTAAAAAACATAAGCCCTTGCGTCTTGGTTTTGCTTTTAAGCTTGCCAAAGGTCTGTTTGATGCCTACGTCTCCTGGACGGATTACGGCACAAGATGAAAGGAGCGCAACTGCGCATCCAATGATAAATATTTTGGTTTTCATTTTTTTGATTTTCGATGTTTATTGGAATATTGCTAACTAGATATGGTTTTCAGGCTAATATTCTGGAGGTGGCGTTTCAACATCTATGAAGGAATGCGATTTAATTTTGTTTTGACGAAAAGTGCTTTTTTTATATCGCGTATTTGAGGCCTTATATGACTTTTGATTCATTTCATTTAAGTCGTAAGGACTATCCATAGAGGAGTCTTCGAATAGATCTTGTAATTCTATATCCGATACTTCATAAGTAAATACAGTATCCTTTGCATTGAATAAATCAACGATGAAACAGCACAGAATTATGGGAATGATGTAAAATAAATATCGCATATGAATACACAATAGCAACAAGAAGCATACCATAATACCTGATTAGAATCTGATTTTTATTACCCTCCGTAATTCTAATTATAGATTCGCACGAATTTGGGGTCACCATTTAATTCAAAATAGATTAAAACAGGCCCTTTTTGATTTACGTTAAATCGAATAGAATTTGTGGTTGATTGTATGATATTTACGCCCAGCCTTCTGCCTACAACGTCAAGTACGCTCAAGTTCGATAAACTGACTGTTTCTTCAGCTTCTAGTATCAATTCAGTATTTGAAGTTTTACGAATAGAATAATTAAGAGCCCCTGCTATTGTTTGGATTCCACTAGTTGGGTTTTCAATCAATATTTCTTGGCTCATGGTATCACCGGAACATGCACTAAATCCAATAAGTTGAACTTGATACGTCCCGGGTTCATTGTAAGAATGGTTGGGATTTGATTCTGATGAAGTGTTGCCATCACCAAAATCCCAAAGGATGGAATCTATAAAGTCTATATTTTCATTAAAATTTACAGCTAGATTAATCGCGTCTATTTGGTACGAAAAACCCACTGTTGCGAGGGAGTCATGATGCTGTAGATGCCATGTTTGAGTACTATCCAATACACATTGACTGGCTGCTTGCTGTAATAAAACCGCCTCAGTTTCTGAAAGGTTACCGTAAAAGGAAGACCCGAATGGTGAACTATGAAAGATTGAAGCATAGAATGTACACGCAGCTAAATACGACCCTGCATAAGATGGGTGAGAGCCGTCTCCACTGTATAGCATAATGTTCGGGTAATTGTCTCTGACGTATTTCCAAGCAACGCCTACAGGAGAAACCGAGGCATTTGAAGAGTCTGCAAATCGCAGGTAGGCGAGCCTTAGTCGGGCATTCATTTTATCAAAAGTATTGATAGAATCCCATTGAGGATCACCATTTTCACGACCCCAAGTCATGAAAAACATCGCCTGTGAGCAAGTGGAAATGGCTTGTGCACTATCTGCAAGCTGCATGGCGTAGGGTAGCGTTTGGCTATTTACTTGGCCGTATGGAAATGAGGGTTCCTGACTTTGTGCCTGAAGCACGACGTAATTCCAGTCAGCGCTATTCATGGCATTGTAGGTGTTTGCACTTCCAGCGTGTCCAGCAAAAGTCATTCCGCCTGGCGTTTGTGAAGCATAATCAAGATGATTACCAAATGAAGCTGCGATGTCTGCAACGATGTTTGGCATATTGTTAAAATAAGTGTAGCTATTTCCAATGAAAAGGGCAGATGTGCTATCTTGTGCATTACCGCTGCTTATTGATGTCAACAGAATTAGAAACAGTCTTAGGGATTTCATAATAAATTATTTTTATCTCGATTAATATCGCGCCTCCTGATGATGAGGCCAAAGTTTATTTTGTTTCCTTAGTAACGAGGGTTATCATCAAAGGATGCTTTTTTAAAACTTTCTTTATCCCACAATTAAATTTTCAAAAGCAGTTAATTTTCAGTGAATCATTTAATTATTCGTATCTTGACGGTATTAATCATTTAAAACAAATACAATGAAAAAAATTTTACTTTCTGCCGCCTTTGCGGTGCCTTTTTTAATGAACGCGCAAATTTCCCTTGTTTCTGAGGACTTTGAAAGCTATACTGACGGTGATGTTTTAACAGACGTTGCTGCTGATAACGGCTGGAGAGAATGGGGTGTAGCTAGTGGAGCCGGGACTGAAGGATACTCTGCTTTGGCAACATCAGCTTATGCCGCAAACGGTTCTTTGTCAGGAGTTTCTGTCAGCAATGAAATCACAGACTCAGATGCTATATATTCTTGGGATGATTTAACAACTGGCGCTTATGCTATTAAAATGAATCTCATGGTTCCAACTGGTAGTGCTGGTGGATACATTGGTATTGGTGATAGTCAGATGGATGCTGGAACGTATTCTACAATGGAGTTTTATATCATTGGTACAGATTTATATGCTGCTGACGGAGCTGCTCTAATTGCTCAAGGTGCACTAGTGGCTGATGTATGGACTGCAGTTGAATTGGTTGTTGATCTAGATGCGAATACATCCGAATTATTTCTTGATGGTGTTTCTGTAGGAACTGGTACGGCTGGTGACGGAAACATGGCAATTAATGGATTGGGCGGCTTTGACTTGTGGGGTACTAGCGTAGATATTACAGCAGACCCTGCTGAGTATAACCCTGGAGAATATTACTACGATGATATCGAAATCGTAGATGTTACTGGTGGTGCTGGTGTTGAAGAAAACAATCCAATGGCAATTGGTGTTTCTCCAAACCCATCAAACGGTACGTTCTCAATTGACTTTAATGACTATGCTTTTGACAATGCGTCATTAACAATCACGAACATGTTGGGTGCAGTTGTTTACACTGAGACGTTGTCTGCTGTTTCTAACGCAACTAAAAACTTTAACCTAGACATTAATTCTGGTGTTTATGTTGTAAAAGTTGCTGATAACGCAAACGAATTTTCTTCAAGAATCGTTATCAAATAAGTTTTTCTAACCTAGAAATTAAAGGCAGCCTCGGCTGCCTTTTTTTTGCGCAATTTTTTTGTTCTTTTGGCTTTTCCTACTTAATTGAATAACTTTAGCCTTCAAATAAATGATTTAAATATGTACAAAGTTTTAGTAGTATTGCTGATGACACCGTGGATGGCTTCAGCTCAATTTAGTGTTTTAAGTGAATCCTTTGATGATTATACGATAGGTGATTTAGTAAGTACCGTTGGTGCTGCTAATGGTTGGGGTTTGTGGACTGGATTAGATACAGAGTCCTGTCTCGTTAGTGGAGATGAGTTTGTTTCGGAATTGAATTCAGGATATGTTGTCGATGATGGCTCTACAAGTTCAAGAGCAACATGGACTTGGTCTGAGTACTCCGAGGGTCAGTATACTTTTTCGGCAAATATTTTAGTCCCTGAAGGAAGTGCTGGTGGTTTTATAGGCTTTCATGATTCTCTGGGCCAAGAAATGCCGCATTCAATTAGTCTTCTTGGTGATTCTACCATGTTGTTTCTAGATTGGGAGGCTTTTTCATATCTTGAAGTAAACAATATCACTCCAGGTTGGCATGAAATAATGGTCACCTTTGACATGGATAATGTTACTTCTGAATTTGTTTTTGACGGCGCGCCTGTAGGAGTAATGGCTACCTCGTTTGGAGTTACTTATGGATTTGGAGGTGTTGAATTTGGCGCATATGCATACAACCCATTTACAGGGCAACAACCTCCTGGTGCTTTTTACATTGACGATTTAAATTTAGTTGATGAGTTATCTACCATTGGACTTGAAAATCTGAATTCTTCAGTACTAACAGTAGTGCCCAACCCTTCAAATGGTTCATTTTCTGTAGATCTTTCGGGTGTAATGTTGTCTAAGGCCAAGCTTACTTTGATGGACATGACTGGAACGATTGTTTTTTCAGAAAGTATAGCATCTGATGCAAGTATTCAAAATATTGAATCAAGATTGGGAACAGGAATGTACATTTTAAAAATTGCTGATAGCCATCAAGAGTGGATAGAAAAAATAGTAATCAAATAATCATGAAATTTCAAATTTTTAGCCTTTTAGTTCTCCTATGTATTACAATTTCATCTTGCGGATCGGAAGGTAATCCCGAAGGAAGAGCAGACGCAATGTGTGACTGTGCCAAAGATGCAGGTGTTGACTTCTCAGGTATTAGTTCTGAAAGAGATTTAAACCGTTTAATGGGTAAATTCGGAGATTTACCTGAAAAGGATATGCAAAAAGCAGGTAAATGTGTTTTGGAGGTAATGAAGGGAATTCAAAAAGATGTCAAGGATATGAATGATTCTGAAAAATCGAAATACATTCGTGAACTCGCTAAGGCAACAATAGATACGGATTGTGTAGTCGATGGTATGGAAGAATTCAAGTATGACGAATTTGAAAAAATGCTTGATTTAGGAGTCCGTCAAATGGAGAAAGAATTGGATTAAGAATGCGATCTCTACACTAACTTCGAAGTGCCATAATTTGCCGTAAATGTTTAAAACGCTATCATCGCCCGGTGAAGGTCTATACAAAGAAAAAGGCTCCAAGTTTTTAGGCTATGCCTATCCATGTTCAAATGTAGATGCCGCTAAAGCTCATTTATCAAGTTTACGAAAGGAAAACCCTGGATGTGTTCATGTCTGCTATGCCTATTGCTTTGGTAGTGCTAAAACGGAGTTTAGATTTAGTGACGATGGTGAACCCTCAAACAGTGCTGGCGCACCCATACATGGGCAAATAAAATCTTTTGACTTAACAAATGTGCTTGTCGCTGTTGTGCGCTATTATGGCGGCACCAACCTTGGTGTTGGGGGACTTATAAATGCCTATCGAACTGCGGCAAAATCAGCTTTTGAAAATGCAACGATTGTCGAGGATGAAGACCGAAATGAGGTTGAGGTTACTTTCAAATATGAAGTATTACCATTTGTAATGAATATCGTTAAGGCATCAGATTGTAAGATTCTGGAACAAGATTTTGAAGAAACCCCAAGGTTGAAATTGAGTGTGCCTATTTCAGAATTGTCTCTTATTCCTGCACTTGAAAAAATAGATGGTGTATCAATTGAGCCCTTTATTTAGACCTCGAATTCGGTAATATTTAACCCCAGATTAGACCATCAGATAGACCCACCAAATAATATTGACAATAGAAAGATACGCCCAGTATCTGGTCATTTTTGTTTTGAGTTTTTCAACCGTAAAACACGCGAAGATAAATCCGCCATGTAATACAATTAAAACAATAGGAAGCATACCTACATCCTCAATAGCACGAATGGCCTTGGAAATATTCCCTTCCATAACAGCATCAAAATAGTCTTTCATGATTATGGCTGGTGGGCCAAAAGTAATCACGATTAATACAATGAACATAACAAGGTTCACCAAAAAGGTAGCACCCATTGACTTAGAATCACTCATAATTTAAGGCTTTAGTTAAATCTCCAAAAAACTCACAACCCAAGCTCTTTGCGTTGCGAAGCATCAATTGGAGCAGGTGCATCAATCATAGTATCGCGACCACTATTATTTTTAGGGAATGCGATGTAATCTCTTATAGATTCAGAACCACCCATAGTAGCTACCAATCGGTCTAATCCAAAGGCCAAGCCACCGTGTGGTGGCGCCCCATATTCAAAGGCATTCATTAAGAATCCAAACTGAGCTTCGGCCTCTTCTTTGGTAAAGCCAAGTAAATCAAACATTCTTGATTGCAGTGCTTTGTCGTGAATACGAATCGATCCTCCTCCAAGCTCAACGCCATTCATGGCCAAATCGTAGGCATTTGCACGAACCTTTCCAGGATCTGTATCTATTAAAGCAAAATCTTCAGGTTTTGGTGAGGTGAAAGGGTGGTGCATGGCATGGTAGCGTTCGCTTTCTTCGTCCCATTCTAATAGTGGAAAGTCAAGCACCCATAATGGTTTGAAGACCTTTGGGTCTCTCAAACCAAGCGCTGTTCCCATGTGCAGGCGCAATTCATTGAGCTGCTTTCTCGTTTTATCAAGATCTCCACAAAGCAATAGTAAAAGATCACCGGGTTTGGCGCCACATTGGTCTAACCAAACTTTTCTTTCTTCCTCAGAATAGAATTTATCGACAGAAGATTTACTGGTTCCATCCTCATTGTATTTTACATAAACCAATCCTCGAGCACCAATCTGAGGACGTTTCACCCAATTGGTAAGTGCATCAAGCTGTTTTCGGGAATAGTTCGCGCAGCCTTCAGCGTTAATCGCCAATACCGCGTCCACACTGTCAAAAACAACAAATCCTTTTCCTTGTGCTTTTTCGGTGAGGTCATTAAATTCCATTCCAAAGCGGATATCTGGTTTGTCCGACCCAAATTTTTCCATGGCTTCGGCGTAAGTCATTCTCGGGAATTCAGAATCGAGCTCAACTCCACGAACCTCTCTAAATAGATGCTGAATCAATCCCTCAAAAGTTTGAAGTACGTCTTCTTGCTCTACAAAAGCCATCTCACAATCAATCTGTGTGAATTCTGGTTGTCGGTCGGCACGTAAGTCCTCATCTCTGAAGCATTTTACAATTTGGTAGTAACGATCCATTCCTGAAACCATCAATAACTGCTTAAAGGTTTGAGGCGATTGCGGTAAGGCGTAAAATTCGTTTTGGTTCATTCTACTGGGTACAACGAAATCTCGTGCACCTTCTGGTGTCGATTTAATCAAGACAGGCGTTTCAACATCCATAAAATCTTGACCATCTAAATATTTTCTTGTCTCAAGAGATACTTTGTTTCTCAGGCGTAGTTTTTCTTGAACTGGTTTTCTTCTTAAATCTAAATAGCGGTATTGCATCCTTAATTCATCACCACCATCTGTCTCATCTTCAATGGTAAAAGGAGGTGTTTTGGCATCATTTAAAATAGAGAGTTTTGAAACCTCAATTTCGATATCCCCTGTGGGCATATTTTTATTCTTACTACTGCGTTCAATAACCGTACCTTCGATTTGAATCACAAACTCACGACCTAGTTTACGCGCTGTTTCGCAGAGTTTTGCATCTGTTTCCATATTGAAAACAAGTTGTGTAATACCATAACGGTCTCGAAGATCAACAAAGGTCATCCCTCCTAAATCTCTAGACCGTTGTACCCAACCAGATAGGGTAATATTCGTTCCAATATGTTCATTTCGGAGCGCTCCGCAAGTGTGTGTACGATACATAGTTCAAGTGTTGTAGCGGCAAAAATAAGAAACATAAACCGCTTCTTACTTTTTGAATCTGTTTTTTGAAGCAATTAATGGAAATACAACAAATAATTTCAAGTACCTTTGCACCAAATCTTTTTTATATAAAATATGGAAATTCAAAAAATATTAGCCACGTTTGGAATAGAAAAAACCAATAATGGCGCTTCAACTGGAAGCGATTGGATTCAAACTAAAGGCGAGAAAATAGAGTCTTATTCTCCTGTTGACGGATCTTTGATTGCCTCAGTTGCAGCAGCAGAGGAAGAGGATTACGAAAAGGTAATTGCAAAAGCCTCTGAAGCATATAAAGTTTGGAGAACAAAACCAGCACCACTCAGAGGTGAAGTTATTCGTCAGCTTGCAGAAAAATTAAGAGAGGTTAAAGAGCCCTTGGGTCAACTGGTATCCTATGAAATGGGAAAATCATTACAAGAAGGTTTAGGTGAGGTACAGGAAATGATTGACATCTGTGATTTCGCCGTAGGTCTTTCGCGACAACTTTATGGTTTAACGATGCACTCTGAGCGTCCAGGACACAGAATGTATGAGCAATACCACCCAATAGGAATTGTAGGAATTATTTCCGCATTTAACTTCCCGGTTGCGGTTTGGAACTGGAACACCGCATTAGCATGGGTTTGTGGAGATGTTTGCGTTTGGAAACCTTCTGAGAAAACACCATTGACAGCTTTAGCATGTCAGCAAATCACAAAAGAAGTATTTGAAGCAAATGACGTTCCTGAAGGAGTTTCAGGTTTAGTTATAGGCGGTGCAGATATTGGAAAATTGATGTCGAATGACACTCGAGTTCCTTTGGTTTCTGCAACAGGTTCAACAAGGATGGGTAAATCTGTTAGTGCCGCAGTTGGCGCAAGATTAGGAACCTCTCTTTTGGAATTAGGTGGAAACAATGCGATTATTATCACACCATCTGCAGACCTTAAAATGGTAGTTCCAGGTGCTGTATTTGGCGCAGTAGGAACTGCGGGACAAAGATGTACGTCCACAAGAAGATTGATTATTCACGCGAGTGTTTATGATAAGGTGAGAGATGCCTTGGTTAATGCATACAAGCAATTAAGAATAGGGGATCCATTAGATCAAAACAACCACGTCGGTCCACTAATCGATACAGATGCAGTAGACATGTACCTTAAAGCGATTGAGGCTGCGAAAGCAGAAGGCGGAAATGTTGTTGTAGAAGGTGGTGTACTCGATGGGCCAGGATACGAATCAGGTTGCTATGTAAAGCCTGCGATTGTAGAAGCAGAAAACAGCTTTGCGATTGTGCAGCACGAAACATTTGCACCCATTTTATATTTAACTAAATATGATGGTACGGTCGAGGATGCAATTGCCATCCAAAACAATGTGCCTCAAGGCTTGTCTTCAGCGATCATGACTTCGTCATTACAGGAATCTGAAAAGTTCCTTTCTTATGCAGGTTCTGATTGTGGAATTGCAAACGTAAACATCGGTACATCAGGTGCTGAGATTGGCGGTGCATTTGGTGGAGAAAAAGAAACAGGTGGTGGACGTGAATCAGGATCAGATGCTTGGAAAGTATACATGAGAAGACAAACCAATACCATTAACTATACCGACAGCCTTCCATTGGCTCAAGGGATTAAGTTTGACCTATAGTCAAATTTAAATGGCCCAGTGGTGTAACTTATACTAAAAAGTATGTAGTCGCTTCACTCGGTAAATTGGCTCCGTGGCGCAACTGAATAGCGCACTGGATTTCGGCTCCAGCGGTTACAGGTTTGAATCCTGTCGGGGTCACAAATAAAAAAGCTTCCCTTTTGGGAGGCTTTTTTGTTTAGGTACGTTCAATGGATGAAAACCTGGTTTGACCTGAGCATCAAGGATGCGAAAGCACCGACCGAAGGGAGGTAATCCTGTCGTTTGCAATATTTTTCTTTTGATAGCTTTTCATAGTTCGTTTCTATGAAGTCAAGTAGTTCGTCTATTGTTTGTATTGTCATATTTTGTAGATTTATTTAGTAATGGAGAGAAAGCATAAAATTCGATTTTGGTTTACAGTTGTTATATTTACTATATGTATAGCTTACGTCATTCGATTTATATACTTATATGGACTTATGGGTATATATGACTTATTCATTGTAAGATAACTCACTTCAATTCTATTTCAATAGCTTGAAACTTCGTTTCATTACTTAAACTCATTTCGGTAGCTTTTAAAGTTGGTCATCATTCTACTCTGACTTATTACGCAATGGTTACATTTTTGTAAATAAATTGCACTAATGCGTGGCGTCGTGATTTAAATTGTATTTTTGAATGACTGCATTGATAAACAAGAACTTTTATGTCTGTTAACCCCCAGGCGCTAGCGCCTTTTTCTTGTACCTATTCCTCACAAGTACCTGAATTGCTTCAAAAACTAAATTGCTCCTTAGCGATTTCTACGTATCAAGCGGGAAAACTTGTTTTTATTTCTGCTTTAGATGAGAATAAAATTGTTCAATTACCTAGAACGTTTGACAAACCAATGGGGATTGCGCACGACCATGAAAATGATAAGTTGGCTTTAGCCTGTAAAGATGAAGTGATTGTATTTTCAAATGCAGCGGAACTTGCCAAGTACTACCCAAGATCACCCCAGAAGTACGATGCCTTGTATATGCCCCGCGCATCTTATCATACAGGTACCTTAGACATTCATGATCTTAACTTTGGTTTAAATAAAGAATTATACGGCGTAAACACCTTGTTTTCCAGTATTGTAAAAATTGATGACAATTACAGTTTCACCCCTGTTTGGCAACCAAGTTTTATAGACCGTATTGTTTCAGAAGATCGATGCCATTTGAATGGGATGGCGATGCTGAAGGGAACCCCCAAATATGTAACCGCCTTTGGTCAGGGAAATACTTTTCAGAGTTGGCGAGATACGGTGACCTCAAGCGGTATTGTAATAGATGTTGAAACAAATGAAATTATTATCGATGGCTTGGCGATGCCGCACACACCGCGCATCTTTAATGGTGAGCTGTATACACTTTTGTCTGCTACCGGGGAATTAATAAAAATTAATAGGGAAAAGGGTACTTATGAGATAATTGTCAAGCTTGATGGTTTTGTTCGCGGAATGGATTTACACAAAGATTATCTTTTCATTGGACTATCAAAACTTAGAAAGAACTCATCAACGTTTGCAAAGCTCAACCTGAAAGCAAATGAGGCTGGCATAATGGTGGTGCATCTTCCCACAGGAAGTATTGCTGGAAAAATCACCTATCAAACATCTTTAGATGAAATATATGATGTCCATGTCCTTCCGGGAAAGACAAGGCCAAATATTATGAATACGATACGCCCTGACTATAAGGAAGGGGTAACGACACCCAATTCCACCTATTGGGCTATTAAAAAATGATGAAGCAATGAACAAAAAGAAAAACAATCACTATTCTCGAAAGCAGCGTCAGCTTAGAGGTTTAATTGAGCAGCTTCGATTGAAATCGAAAATATCGAATAGCTCTACTGAGCTAATCCATCGGATTAAGCTTAGAATTAAGTTTTTATTAAATGAATTATCAGGATTTGTATCCAAATACCAATTGAAAAAAATACTTGGAGGTTTTGCCATTGTATTTGGTTTTTCAACTGTAGCCAATACACAGGTGTTTACCACACCACTTGTGAATCCATTCGGATTGACGACATCTGCAGCAGTGTATTTGCAATTCCCTGAAATGGCGGATTTAGACAATGATGGAGACATGGATCTTTTACTTGGTGCTTATGCGTATGGCGCGCCTGCCGGTTTTACTTATTATGAAAATACTGGAAGTCCAGAGCTCCCGTCATTTGGACCTCCTGTATTAAACCCTTTCGGTTTAACAGGAGATGCATTTCTTAACTTTCCCGCTCTTGTGGACTTAGATAATGATGGAGATTTAGATCTTTTAAGTGGAGAGTATTATGGTACGATGAGCTATTATGAAAATACAGGAACAGCGAGTGCCCCTACTTTCGAAGCCCCTTCTTCTATGCCTTTTGGGCTCAGTACCACTTATGGAATTGCAATCCCAACATTTGCAGATTTAGACGGTGATGGTGATATGGATTTATTAGTTTCTGAATCATATGCCAACATGCAGTACTTCGAGAATATAGGTACTGCCGAAGCGCCTAGTTTTGATTTGCCTCAGCAGAATCCTTTCGGCTTGGCAGCAGGTTATGGAATATCGTCTCCTGAATTTGGGGATTTTGACAATGACGGTGATCAGGATATCGTTGTTGGTGTCTATTATGGAGACTTTGAATATTATTTGAATACGGGTTCAGCCTCAAACCCTAATTTCTTTGGTCCTGCTACAAACCCTTTCGGTTTGACACAAACGTATGAGTTTGCATTTCCTGCGTCGGCGGATCTTGATGGCGATGGTGATTTAGATCTTTTGGTCTGTGAGGCCTACGGAACTTTCCAATACTTTGAGAATGTAGACCCAACCACTTCAATTGAAGAGATTGCTATTCAGGGTAAAATATTTCCTAACCCTTTTACAGACGTCGTCAATTTTGATTTTGATATTGAAGTTCTGAACGTTGAGGTTTTGAATCTCGCGGGTCAAGTGATTCTAAGCATTGAGAATCCTGGATTCAGCGTGGATGTGAGTGCGCTTCCTCAGGGAAGCTATATTGTAAAATGTACGCATAAGAATCAACAGCTAACAAGCACCAAATTACAGAAGCTATAAAGTCTTATTTTTTTAATAAAGCCTCCTATTCGGGAGGCTTTTCTTTTATGTTTTAAAGCCTTGTATTCGGATACAAGTAGAAACACGTATGCTTAAATAGGTGCTGTAATCTATTTTCTTGAATCGCAAGTATGTATCTTTTAATACGCCTTAACAATACTGCATCTTTGGAATTGAATTTTAAAAAAGTGTTATGGCAAGTTTACTTACGATACTCGTTCTTTTCGGATACGTTCTATATGGAACGCACGAAGGACCTCTACTTTAATTGAAGAGCATTACCGTCTTCAAGTGCAACAGTAATTTTCGTTTTTTTTTGAATAACCCTAAAGTGGTGCTCTTCCTCTGGAGAGATTAAGCTTATGGCTTCACCTGTGGCTTCAGCCCTTCCTGTTCTTCCGATACGATGCACATAGTCTTTGGGTGAGCGTGGAAGCTCGTAATTAATGACATGTGGTAAATATTCTATATCAATCCCCCTTGCTAATAAATCAGTTGCAACGAGAACCCTTAACTTACCTGCTTTGAACGCTTCAAGCGCTTTTGTACGCGCATGCTGGCTTTTTTTACCGTGTATAGATCGAGCATCAATCCCATTCTTATGAAGCTTATCTGCAACATGCTCAGACTTATAGGTTGATGCCGTAAAGACTAAGACTTGCTGCATGTTTTCACTATTGATAAGGTATCTTAAAAGTGGACCTTTCTTTTCTTCGGCTATAGTATAGGCCAATTGCCGGATGTTCTCTAGATTCTTTTCTTTAGGCGCCACATTAATGACCTCAGGATTGTGGAGTAAGAATTGATGAATTTCTTCAACTTTTTCATTTAAAGTAGCCGAAAACAGGAGGTTTTGACGTTTTTTTGGCAATAATGCGAAGATTTTAGTCATTTCTTCTTTAAAACCTAAATTGAGAAGTTTGTCTGCTTCATCAAGAATAAGCGTTTGCAGTTTATCGAATTGAACAGCATTGGAATTTACAAGGTCCAATAGACGTCCTGGTGTGGCTACCAACACTGAGATTCCAAAAAGGGCCTTCATTTGTGGGTTAATCGATATACCTCCATATACAGCCATTATAGGCGCAGCATGTTCGAGTCCTTTTTCAAAAAGTGTGAAAACATCTTTTACCTGCTCTGCTAATTCTCTTGTAGGAACCAATACGAGCACATCTACTTGTCTGTTTTTAGCTTCTTTCCTTTGCTTTAGTCCACTTAGAACAGGCAAGACATAACTTGCTGTTTTACCTGAGCCCGTTGGTGCAATACCGAGCACATCTCGCCCTTTCATGATAACTGGAATAGCTGCTTTTTGAATAGGATAAGGAGATTTATACTCCTGTTTTTCTAAAATTTCAACTAAGGATGAAGGTAGGCCAAGTGCTTTGAAGGACATTTATTTAAAATTAAGTGTTTCAAAGGTAGTTTTTTGTACTTGAAGTCTTTGAAAAAAGACACACGATTTGACGTCATACGAAGCATTGCAAGAATTCAAAATCACTCTTCTGTAAAGTATTTTTTCTCTGTTGAGCCATCACTGTAGATATAAATCAAAGGCGTGTTTCGAACTTTTTTCGATGTTTTACCTGCATAGTCGATAATTTTGATGAGCGTTTTTTTACTGGCATTTAAAGAGGTAGACCCTGACAAGTCCCCCCATATGAGTTCCGCAAATTCAGGTTGGTCAATGAAAGGGTTTCGGTTGTTTTGATAGTCATAATAAATTATATTATTCCTATTGCGTTCCCAATCATCAACCGGGTCTTGCATGTGCCAAAGCAAAAGATCTGATAGTTTAGCATGAACGGGATCGGAAGTATTGTTATTCGATGGAAGATAATCAATAATTTGAAGGTCTGGTTCCATTCCTTCTCCTTCATATCTTGTGGCCATGTAAAAAATCATACGTGCAACATCTCCCTTAACATTGTTATTGGGCTTCCAAACCCATTCTGTTGAACTTGTATAGCATCCAGTAGCGCCATCGCCATCAATGTATTCTGTGCTACATTCTGCGAACCAACGGTTGCTTCTTGCAGAATTTACGGAGACATCACAGGGTCTTAATGCGTGGACATCAGTACCAGGCCCTATAGTGTTTCCAAAATCACCATGTGATTTTGCCCAAACGTGTTCACGATTCCAACCATTTCCTCCATCATATTCCTCTTCTCCATTTTTGGACCATCCAGAGTACAATAAGATGACATTATTCGGGTTGTTTGGATCTTTATCTGTCTCTTTTAATATATCCCAAACATCAGTTGCGCTGCTCGTGTAAGGGAATTCAGTGTGATCTTTGATAATATTATTCAGTTCTGTTTTTAAAACCTCACCGGTAAGTCCCTGAGCATCATCATAATATCCATTAGGGATTTGTCCAAAAAACAATGAAGTGTAGAAGGAAAAGAAAAGAAAGTATGTGTATTTCATAGAGACAGTAATGGTTTACTGTGTATATATACGCAAAAGCTCCGCTAATGTTTTAATTTCTTGAAGAGAAAGATTTGACTAGGTCTCCGGGTTTAATTCTGCCCCACAATGTTTGCAGTGCTTTGCATTGTTTTCATGTCCTTCTAAAGAGCAGCTCGGACAACTCTGGGTGTTCATTTTTTCAGAGAGCGCCAATTCAACTGAAATCATTCCTGTAGGGACAGCGATAATAGCGTAACCCAAAATCATAATAATGGAAGCAAAAAATTGGCCGAGTCCCGTTTGTGGGGATATGTCACCATAGCCTACGGTAGTTAGGGTTACAATTGCCCAATAAATGCTTCGGGGTATACTTGTAAAGCCATCTTTTGGATCTTCGATCAAATATATGATTGTACCCATTATCGTTGCGATTGCAAGTACCGCGACCAAAAAAACAACAATACGTTGTCTGCTTGCTTTGAGGGCTTTTTTTAATGTGTTTGCCTCTTTGACATAGCGTATGAGTTTTAAAATCCTAAAAATCCTTAGTAAACGAATTGTTCGTATTGTTTTTATAGAACCTATACTTTCCGAAAAGACAAATAGACCAAAGTACGAGGGTAAAAGCGAAACCAAATCTATCAACCCATAAAAACTAAAAATATATTTTAAAGGCTTGCTTACACTTATAATTCTCAAAACGTATTCAATAGTAAAGAAGATTGTAATCGTCCATTCAAATGGTACTAATAGATGATGGTACTTGTTGTGGTAATATTCCACGCTTTCTAACATAACTGCACCAACACTTAAAACGATCAATACCAGCAAAACTAAATCGAATAGCTTGCCTAAAAAGGTATCTGCCTCAAAAATAATCTCGTGTGTTCTTCTTCTGAAGTTTTTCATCGTCATATGTGAAATTAAAAACAATTCTTTACTTTTTAAGTTGTTTTGCCCCCCCCCGGAAACTTTATCTTCTACGTTTCTACAATAAACATTTAAAAAAGTAAATTGTACCTATGAATAGAATATTAATTACGCTTCTTTACACAGTACTCTTTGGTGTTGGATATACACAAACATGGAATCACGTCACCGTACCTACATCTGAAAATTTAAATGATATTGAATTCCCAGAGGGCACATCTGGTGTGGGTTATATAGGTGGTGACAACGGTGTACTACTTAAAACAATTGACGGTGGTTTGTCTTGGTTTAATGTGAATTATACGGGAATAGATTCCTCAGAATTTACTCCTTTGAGATTTGTTGATTTAGAATTTGTTTCTGATGATGTTGGTTTTGCAACGTTCGGTAATGATTTAGGATGGTACTTATATAAGACGATTGACGGTGGATTCAATTGGACTGAAATAAATTCTGAACAGAATTTAGGATCCTTTTGCTACAAAAACACCTTAGAGGTCATTGATGAAAACCATTATTTTGTAGGAGGTAGAGCTTGTTTTTCAGGTCCTGAAATTGCCGAGTTCAATAACGGGGAATGGTCGTTAAAACAAGTATCATCTGAGTTTTTTAATAGTGATGAGTATGTGAAAGACATTAAAATACAGGGTCAATTGGGTATTGCATCTACGAGTGCTAGTGAGTTCTTGCGCACGACTGATGGAGGTCAAAACTGGTATTCAATTATAGCTCCTATACTCTCACCTGACGACAACCTTACGGATGTAGTCATTATCAATGATACCGTCATGTATGCCGGGATGAATAATAATGGCCCCTCACTTTATTCGTTTTTTGAGTCTGCTGATTCGGGTTCAAGTTGGTCTCAGATCCTTCATCAAGGGGACATGATTATGTACGCTTCATGGCATACATTTAATCAAAGTAATATCGGAGTCGTTTATGCAAGCACGACATCTGATGTTAATGATCATTATATGCATTCCTCAATTGAAGGAGTGTGGAGCTATGAGCTGATAGATGAAAAAATATTGTCAATAGATTCCTATGGAGTTAACAATACATTCGGAGTTGGCGAAAATGGATTTGTGATTTTCAATGGAAATAATATTGGTATTGATGAGCAAGGTATTGGGGTCAAAGTTTATCCCAATCCTGCAGCAGACTTAATTATATTGGAGTTAGATAATGAAACAGAGGTGCTTTTAAAGGTTTATGACCAGTTCGGAGCATTGCTTTACATGTCTGCTGGCAAAGGCGATAAGACAATTGATATTTCTAGATGGAACCCCGGAGTTTACACTTTAAAACTAGAAAGTAAAACGTATTTTTTGATTGAAAAACTTGTCAAAAAGTAAGCGTATTAACTTTACTCCTTTGTATCCATTAATTTCTTGATGCGTTTTTATTTTTTAGTGATCTTTTATTAAATTTAATGTGAATTATAAAAACATTAAATATGAAAAAGGTATTGTTGGTATTGGCACTTGGTGCATTTGCAACATCATGTGGTCCTTCAATGTGTGATTGTGCGAACGCAAACAAAAAAGAGAAAGAGGAACAAGGAATTACTGATGAATGTAGTGAAATCCGAGACGAATGGAAGGCCAAATTTAAGGAAGCAGACGCAGACGAGAAGAAGGCAATGAAAGCGGAATTTAAAGCCTGTAGTGAAAAAGATAACGATTAATTTCCTGCGATAACTTTACGTAAAACCCTATCATTGATAGGGTTTTTTTATGAAAGGAATTTCCATTGCTGAAATATCATAGTGGTTTCTTTCGGTTTTTAGAACACTCCTTTTCCATATCGTGCTTTCCACGTTTTTTCAGACAACCACGGTTTATTCATTCAGCATTTTATAACACAAAAGCTTTTTTCCTACATTTATAAAAAAGCAGTGTTATGGAACTTTCGCTCAATCAACAAAATATCCAAGAATTACAAAACCTTTTGGAGCATGACAATCATGATACGCGTCAAGCGCTAAGAGCGTTATTCAAAGATCCACTTTTTACACCGAGATACAATATCAGTCTTGATGAAGAAAGAGACGTTGCATACAAACGTTTAAAGAGCATTTGTGACAATCAGCTGATTTCAGTTCTTGACTTTAAGAAAAACCCACACCGTATATTTTCGGTCCACGAGGCCGTTGGTATGATGGATGGTGCTGCAGCTACAAAAATGACCGTACAGTTCAATTTATTTGGAGGTACAATTTTAAAGCTAGGAACGCAGATACATCACGATAAACTTTTAAGCGATATCGACGCTTTGAAAGCTGTAGGTTGTTTTGGTTTAACAGAATTAGGCTGTGGAAACAATGCTGTCGAGATGCAGACAACAGCCACTTATGATGCCAATACAGAGGAGTTCGTCATTCATACTCCTGAGGTAAAAGCGAGAAAATATTGGATCACAAATGGTGCTGTTCATGCGCATTATGTGATTGTCTTTGCACGTTTATTAAACAATAACATTGATGAAGGGATTCATGGATTTTTAGTGCCCATTAGGGATGAAAAAATGAAAGTTCTTCCTGGCGTTACAGTTTGGGATATGGGCTATAAAATCGGTGTAAATGGTGTAGACAATGCGAGCATCGGGTTTGAAAATGTGCGTATTCCCCGAAACTATATGCTTGATGCTACTTCTACAATATCAAAAGAAGGTAATTTTCAAAGTCAGGTTAAAAGTAAACGTGGCAGGTTTTTAACACTTGCAGACCAGTTACTAAGCGGCCGACTTTGTATTGCCTCGATGACTTTAGGGAGCACAAAGATTTGTTTGGATACCGCAATCCGTTATTCTAGTTCAAGATTGGCTGTCGGTCCAAATGGAAAAAGCGATACACCAATCATGAAGTATCAATTGCAACAAAGGGCGTTAATTCCACTTTTAGCGAAAACATTCGCCTATAATATTGCACTCAATCATACCAAAGATGAATTTGCTGCGCTTGGCAAACCAGATAGTGACCCATTAGAGGTTCTCTTACTTTGCTGCGTAATGAAAACACAAATTTCTTGGCATGCTGAAAATACTGCAACTACGAGCAGGGAAAGATGCGGAGGACAAGGGTTTTTGGCTGCAAATAGGCTAGGCGAAGGAATTGTAGGTGGACATGCCGGAATTACGGCAGAAGGTGACAACCGTGTTTTGATGCAGAAAATTGCCAAAGAGTTACTCGGAAGAGCGGACAAAAGACAGTTCGCTAAACAAAAGACATTGACCTTTCTTCCCAGTTTTATAAAAAGACGGATTCAAGGGACAGCTAATGGAAGTTTTTCAGATACCTCTTTTCTTCTCAGCATATTAAAGGCAAGAGAAAGTGATTTACTTGCTGCGCTCGCTTTAAGTTTGCACACGAAAAAGAAACAAGGAAAAAGCCTTTATGAAGCCTGGATGTTTGAGGAATCTGATGCGATACAAGCGGTTTCTCAGGCCTATGCAGACCGCGTCGTTTTTGAATCGTGTATCAAGTTATTAAGGACCTGTGACAAAGCATTAAAACCTATTTTAGAAAAATTATTCGTCCTGTCAGCATGCGATTGGATCGCACTGGACTTAGGTTATTTTGTCACACATAAATTACTAACGAATAAAATGGGTAGAAGGCTAGTTGAATATATTCAAGAACTATGCGCCGATCTTGGACCCCATGCTGTGAGTCTAATAGAGGCTTTTGGAATACCCCAACATATGCGACACGCGCCGATTGCTGGCGATTGGGAAAAGTACAATGAAACCGATAACTACGGGGAGCTACTCTCAGCTTTACAAAATCAATCTAAGGTTTAATAAAAAAGCCCCCATTGCTAGAGGCTTCGACATTAAAAACGAAGTCTTATTTAACTTTAAAGAGTTTATCAGCAACAAGCGTACTGCCATCCTCTCCCAGAAGTCTATAGAAGTAGGTCCCATTTCCGAATGTAGCAATATTGACCGTTGTCATTTCTGAAGAAATTGAGGTTTTTAGTACTTCTTTCCCAACGATATCCATAACTACAAGTGATTTTACATTAGGATGTGTAATATAAAAGTTGATGAAAGAATTTGTAGGATTTGGGTAAACCGAAACATAGTTCGCGTAATTTTCATCTATACCGGAATCATCCTCATCAACAGTTATTGTATTGCAAGTTTCCGTTTCACCACATGCAGTGGTCACTGTCAAACAAACGTTGTATGAACCTGGTAAACCATAGCTATGTTGTGGAGACGTTGCC
>Ga0209374_1001693_pt1 | contig 20895 bp, 21 predicted proteins | sample SaaInlLV_DNA_10m_FD_184683 | JGI IMG/M metagenome (GOLD analysis project Ga0209374, IMG submission 184683) | Marine microbial communities from expanding oxygen minimum zones in the Saanich Inlet - SI075_LV_DNA_10m (SPAdes) (version 2) | ecosystem: Environmental > Aquatic > Marine > Unclassified ... | reverse complement strand
CTGAGTGCGGGGGCCCGGGAGGTTAGGCTGATAGAGGAGCCAATGGCCGCTGCGATTGGCGCGGGCTTGCAAGTGGAAGAGGCCAGCGGATGTATGGTGGTGGACATTGGTGGTGGTACCACAGAGATCGCCATCATTTCCCTCAATGGCGTCGTCTATCGGGACTCAATTCGGATCGGGGGTGACCGTTTTGACGAGTCAATCGTGTCTTATGTGCGCCGTAAATACGGCAGCTTAATCGGCGATTCGACAGCTGAGCGGATCAAGCAAGAGATCGGTTGCGCCAGAAAGTCTGACGAGTTGCGAGAAATTGATGTTCGAGGACGACATTTGGCCGAGGGCGTGCCGAGAGGCTTCACCTTGACCAACGATGAGATTCTGGGTGCGCTCGAGGAGCCGTTAGAGGCCATGATGCGGTCCGTTAAATCAGCCTTGGAGCAGTCCCCACCGGAACTCGCTGCCGATATTGCTGAGTCGGGCATTGTGCTGACCGGCGGCGGGGCCCTGCTGACCGATCTCGATAAGCGCATTTCTGATGAGACTGGTCTCCCGGTGGTAGTGGCAGAGGACCCCCTAACCTGTGTGGCGCGAGGAGGCGGTAAGGCGCTCGAGCTGATGGATCGCCATGTGTTGGATTTGCTGTCAACTGAATAACTCCAGACTACGCGGAGCAGCGCCATCAAACCGCTTTTCTTAAAACAAAATCCAATCGGTGCGCGGTTTCTCTTATTGAGCACCGTCTGTTTCCTGCTGCTGTTTTTTTTCCGAGATGACCCGCGTGTCAGTGCCGTACAACGCGGCGCTATTGATGGCGTCGCACTCGCCGCTAGCTTGGTGCTCGCGCCAGTCGACGCGTGGGATCGACTGGGTAGCGTCTTCGAATCGAGGAGCAGTTTGCAAGAGGAAGTGCTGCGGCTGCAGCAGGAAAATCGCGTGTTGAAAGGGCAGTCTCAGCGGTTGGGGTCATTGTTAGCAGAAAATGCACGGTATAAGGCACTGCTGAACTCAGCCCGCGATATTGGGGACGATTTGATTGCGGCCCAAATCACCAGTTTGTCTCCGGATCCTGCTCGGCATATTGTCATGCTGGACAAGGGTGTTAATGACGGTGTGGCCGATGGTCAGCCTGTTTTAGGGGCTGAGGGATTAATCGGGCAAGTCACCAGCAGCGGTAACCGTAACAGCCGCGTGGTGCTGATTACCGACAGCGCCCACGCCTTGCCCGTGCAGGTCAATCGGTCAGGGTTGCGTGCGATCGCAGAAGGCAGCGGTTCAATTGACCGCCTTATTATTCGACACTTACCCGCCACGACGGATATTCGTGTCGGCGATCTGCTGGTGACCTCGGGTCTAGGGGGGCGTTTTCCACACGGTTATCCAGTGGCTCGCATCACCGAAGTCCTCATCCTGGAGGGTGATGCTTTTGCCACGGTGTTTGCAGAGCCCTCCTCATTATTGGATCGGGGCCGCTATGTGTTGGTCGTGATGTGGGGCGATCGCCAACGCGAGGGGGCGCCGTGATAGAGCGTACGCAGGCGTTATGGGTCATTTATGTATCGCTGGGCGTCGCCCTAGTGACCATGTTGCTGCCGTTGCCCTTAGAGTGGCGAATGCTCAGGCCGGATTTTGTGGCACTTGCCCTGTTTTATTGGGTTCTCGCCTTGCCGCATCACGTTGGCGTTACTACGGCTTTTGGGCTGGGGTTGGCCCAAGACTTGATTGAGGGGGCGCCACTGGGTATTTCTTGTTTCGGGCTGATGGTGGCGACGCTAGTGCTGTTGTTCAGTTACCAACGCATTCGTCAGTTTGATGGCCTGCAGCAATCGTTAGTGATGCTGGCGCTGATGGGTCTGAGTTCGGGCATCGAGGGCTGGCTTAGGACGAGTATCGATTTGCCCACCCTGCCGTTAACGGGATTGTTGGGTTTGGCGATGTCGATGCTGTGCTGGATACCTACCCGGCATGTTTGTCGTCAACTTCGACGTCACTACGGCGTAGTGTGATGCGGCTAACACTTGCATCGTCTAGTCCGAGACGACAGACACTGCTAGCAGCCCTAGTGACTGATTTTGACAGTGCTTCGCCAGATATTGATGAGCGACTCCTCTCGGGGGAGTCACCTGAGCAGTACGTGTCGCGATTAGCAGAAAGCAAAGCGAGAGTGTGCGGCCGTCACAATGATCTGACGCTGGGTGCCGATACAGCCGTCGTGCTAGGACATCGCATACTGGGCAAGCCGCATGATCGCGACGATGCTATGGCGATGTTAGAGGCGTTGTCAGGACGCACTCATGAGGTGTATACCGCCGTTGCGCTGTTACGAGAGGGTAGCGTACAACAGGTTTGTACTTGTACTTCGGTGACCTTTACCGCGCTCTCTAGCGCCACGATCGGCGAGTATTTAGCCACTGACGAACCGTGGGACAAGGCGGGGGCCTATGGCATACAGGGTTATGCAGGCGCTTTTGTACAGCAAATAGTCGGTAGCTATAGTGCCGTGGTGGGTTTGCCATTGTGTGAGACACGTCACCTGCTGCAGCGCAACGGAGTGGCCATGCGTCATGGTTAAATCCGTGCCCCGCAGGTTGGGCCACATTATTTGGCCCGCGATGGTAACGATGCTTGTTCTGCTCGCCATTTATGTCAGTGGTGGCCGATTGCTGATGGGCGCGCTGCCGGGCTTTCAAGATGAAATAGAGCGTGCATTGTCACAACGCGTCCCGGGCGAAGTCTCGGTCGCTGGGATGGTGGGCAGCATGGAAGGTTTCTCACCAACGGTGAGCTTCTCTCAATTCTCGATTCGCGTTGACGGATATGAAGAGGGGTGGATACACCTTAACGCGGCTCGTATTCGTCTTGATCCGTGGCAGAGTCTCCTGAGTCGAGCGCTGCGATTTGACGAGCTCACGTTAATGGAGCCGACTATTAAGTGGCAGATCGGACGGCAACGGGGGCCATTCCGCTTGCCAGATAATGTGCGCGATCTGCTCAATACGTTCGACAGCGTTCAGATTCGCAATGCAACGCTGATCAACGAGGTGGAGGAGAGTGATAAGACGGTCTCCTTAGCGCCCTTGCGGGTGCACATCGACATGGTGAGAGAGCGCAGTCGGCGCACTGTGAACGTCTCTGTTGAGGCACCGGAAGGGCAGCTCTTAACGGCGCAGGGTTTTGGTATAGGGGACCCGCTTCTTTTTGATCGCTTTTATGGTGAGCTCTATGGTCAGTTGACGGGTTTGGGCCTCTCTTATTTGGGACCGCTGCTCGGCCATTCAGTGACGGCTGATGGCACTGCAAACTTTTGGTGGCAAGCGAGCGGCGGGGTGCCCAGTGGTGTTATCCAAGGCGCATTCGAGAATCTTACCGTTGCTGATAATGACTCGTTTTACTTAAAAAAACTGCACTTTGAGGCTGCTATCGACGGCACTGCCGATGCGACCCAGCTCTTCATTCAAAACGGCCAGCTCGCATCCGAGGAGATTCAGGCCGAAATTCCTCGATTACAGGTGACACAGGGAGCGGAGGGATGGGAGTTGCGAACGCAGCAATTCGAAGTGGCGCCCCTCATGACAATATTGGTGGCGAGCCAAATACTGCCGGAGTCAACCAACACGATGCTGATTGGGCTTAATCCTACTGGGCGCGTTGAGGGCTTGTCGTTGGCGATCGACGCGTTGACGGATCCTTTTAGTGCTTGGGCAGTAGAAGCCGAGGTTATCGATGTTGCGATGAGGCCCTTCCGCAAGGCACCTGGATTGGTCGGGATCGATGCCACGATTGCGGCAACCGATCAGGGTGCGCAGGCGTGGATTCGCGCAACCGACTTCCAGATTGAATTGCCCAGGGTCTATAGTGCGCCCATTGTACTACCGTCGGTCACTGGCACATTAGCGGGTCGTTGGAGACGTGATGCCCTATTTTTAGAGCAGGGGCTTTTCCTTGCAGAAGCACCGGGCCATGCGGCAAAAGTGCAGTTTGCGATTGATATCCCGCTCTCAAAAGTGTCGTCGTCGCCCTTGGATATGCGTTTTTCCGCCGCGGTGACGGATGCGCCAATCGCAATCCGTGACGCTTATGTGCCTTATCGCCTGCCAGAGCGATCTTATAAATGGTTGAAGACAGCGCCAACTGCTGGTCATATCGATGAGGCGATCTTCCTCTGGCATGGTGGCTTCAGGCCTTATGGTGATGACGGTCAAACGATGCAGCTGGCAGCTGAACTCTCTGACGTGTCGCTCGACTATCAGTTGGGTTGGCCGCCGGCGCAGATCACTAGTGGCCAGCTCCGGATTGACGATACGCAAATAGCGGTTTGGTCACCAGGCACCACGGTGGCGGGCACGACACTCGAGCGCGCTGCGGTGAACATCGCGCTGGCACGGGGTACCACACCACTGACGATACAAGCGGTTTCACGCAATAACGCCCTCGACATTCAGCAGACGTTAGCGCAATTGCCTGCTTTGGCATTTGCCGGTCCTATTGTGAATGACCTTCAGATAGCGGGTGATGCCGATACCGAGCTGCGGATCGCCTTCGATTTAAAAAAACCATCGGACACGTTGGACGTGAGCGTTGGGGTAACCCTCGATAACGCCCGTATTGGGTCAAATTTATTAGCGCTACAGGCCGATAAAGTGACGGGTCAGATCGGCTACCAGACGACGACTGGATTTTATGGCACTGATTTGTCGGCGACGCTTTTTGGGCGACCCGTTTCGGTCGATATAGGACCTCATCTGACGAACAGAACGGATACGGTGCTCGCTGCGACGTTTCAGTTTGAGGCGGCAGTGGCTGATATCAGCGCTTGGCGGCCAATTAGCGTCGCCATTCCGGCCGAGGGGGTTGCACCCGTCACTGTCACAGTGACGGTCGCCGATGCGGTTGCCGTTGATATTCGATCAGACTTAGAGGGCGTTGCGATCGGCTTGCCACTGCCTTGGGGTAAGGCTGTGGAATCAAGAGCGCCGCTTCACGTGCAGTGGAGCAACCGAGCCTCGCCGGTTTGGCGCGCTTTTTGGTTTGGGCGATTATCGGCCGTGGCAGACTTCTCGCTGCCCGATGCCGCGGTAGCCACCATCGATGTGACACCGCGAACACGACCTGCAGCTAATCCGTTAGCGCTCCCAGATTCGGGGTTGCTACTAATCGGCTTTTTGCCTTCTTTGGATATCAGTGAGTGGTCATCTTTGGGCCTGTCACCCACCACTCCATCGCTCGGTGAGTCCGTGCCAGTCAGCGTGCACGCTTTGCGAGTAGGTCAATTGCGCTGGCGTGGAGAAGAGTTGGGTGAACTGTTGTTGGGGGCGACGGTCGAAGGCGCCAGGGTGGACGCGCAATTTAGCCTACCTTGGCTTAGTGCAGCGTTTCAGCAAAAGGTCTTGTTACCTCAAGGCAGCGCCGAGGCTCCGCTCGATGGCTCGCTGACTCGGCAGCTTTCGATTGACGCTCTCGATCTCGATGGATTGCCCGATATGGCTGATCAGTGGGTCGATGCTGTGCCACCGACACCCGATAAGGTGTCGCCGCACTGGACTCCGCTCGTTGTGAAGGTTAATGAGATCTATCGCACCCATAACAGTTTGGGTGATATCGCGTTCGTGGTTGATTACGATCAATCGGTTGGCTGGGAGTTTCGAGATATCACTGGTGATTTTCTGGGTGTCGAGTGGCTGCCCAGTACTCGTATTGGCTGGCGTATCGCGCCGGACGGGCAACAGACGTCGTTGTCATTGGCAGCTGAGTTGAGTGATATCAGTGAATCATTGGCATTAATCGGGGTCGCCCCGTTAGTGGAGACTCGGGGTGGAAATTTAAAGGCAGACTGGCGTTGGCAGGGTGGACCTGCGGACTTTTCGGCCGCCTCGATTTCAGGGGTCATGGACTTACAGATGGCATCAGGGTCCTTCACTTCGGCTAATGCGGAAGCGGAAGGCGCCCTCAGATTACTGAGCTTACTCAACTTATCCGGATTGCTTAGGAGGGCAAATATCAATCAACTATTCGATCCGGGTGTGACCTTTGATCAGGCCAAAGGGCGTTTTGAATTTTCGGAGGGGCTGCTTACCATCCCGGCTTTCTCTATCGAAGGCTCGGGAGGCTACTTTTCGTTTAGCAGCGATATTGACCTGATATCTGAGACGGTCGACGGTGAGTTGGTCGTTACATTGCCGCTGGTGGAGAATATTCCCTGGGTTGCCGCGCTTGCCGGAGGGTTGCCGATTGCTGCTGGCACTTACTTGGTGAGCAAAGTGTTCGAGGAGCAGGTCAACCGATTGTCTAGTGGCGTGTACTCTGTTAGCGGTGATCTGGAGAGTCCCGAGGTGATCTTTGAGCGGGTATTTGATGCCTCATCGCGCGCTAATGATGCTCAAGACTAGTCGGTGCTGGGCTCGGCACGATCTAGGTCAGACAGGTATCGAAATAATTTTTTGGCATGCGCTTTTTGCTTTCCCTGACTAATTTCTTTTGGGTGTTGTCGTATCCATTGACGCAGTAACGTTGACTCAGCACCAGGCCACTGCGCCATGATCTCGCCTAATGCGGCATCTCCCTGTTCGATGAGCTTGTCTCTGGCTGCTTCGACTCGATGAAATTCAGCCGCCGAGGTGGCATTACGATGATCCAAATAAGCGAGCCCTTCTTCAATCGCAGTGGCATCTACTGATCGCATTAATTTACCGATGTATTGCAGCTGTCGCTTTAATCCACTCCTTGCCGTGATACGGCGTGCCAACGCAATGGCATCGCTAAGCCGCTCGTCTGAAATGGTGATGAGATTCAGATCTGATTGGGGCAGGGTGACTAACCGTTCACCCATCGCTTGCAACGCGTGCATCTGCCGTTTTCGCTCACTTTTACTCGGATCCTGAGCTTGAGTATTCTCCTCAGCGAAACTGTCCGTCATATCCTCTCTGCCTTTAGCCGTAAAATAGAGCGGCCAGTCCCAAAAAAGCCAAAAAACCCATGACGTCGGTAACGGTGGTTACTAAGACGCCGCCCGCAAGCGCCGGGTCTATCTGTAGGCGACGCAGCAGCAGCGGTAAACCCGCTCCAGCGAATCCCGCTGTCGCTAAGTTGATGAGCATCGCGCAAGCAATAATGACACCTAAAGTGGCATCGCCAAACCACAGTGATGCCGTTACGGCAATCACCCCTGCCCACAGGAGGCCATTGAGTAACCCAACCAGCGATTCACGGCCGACCAGCCACAACTGATTGCGGCCATTGATCTGGCCCATGGCCATGGCTCGAATGAGAATCGTCAAGCTTTGGGTACCTGCGATCCCGCCCATTGACGCCACAATGGGCATGAGCACGGCGAGCGCGACCACCTTCTCGATGGTGTCTTGGAACACGTTGATCACCGATGAGGCGAGCAAGGCGGTGATTAAGTTAATTCCCAACCAGATCGCGCGTCTGGGCGCCGATTGCCATACGGGGGCGAAAGTATCTTCCTCGGCAAGCCCCGCCAGCGAGGTCAACGAGTGATCAGCCTCTTCGCGGATAACATCGACCACATCGTCGATGGTAATACGACCGAGTAATTTACCCGTGCTGTCTACGACTGGCGCAGAGATCCAATCGTTCCGTTCGAAGCGGCGAGCTACCTCTGTTGCTGAGGTTTCTGCATTGATCGCTTCTTGATCCGTGATCATCATTTCTCTGACTGACACAGCGGGGTCCGAGACTAAAACGGTTCCAATAGGCAGCAGTCCAACGAACCGATCATTGCGATTGACGACGACCAGGTTGTCCGTGTTGGCAGGAATTTCGTCATGTCGGCGCAGATAGCGCAGCACAACATCGAGTGTCAGATCAGCTCGAATGGTGATGGTATCGGTGCTCATCAGGCCACCCGCAACATCGTCTGGAAAACTCAACACCTTTTGCAATCGCTGCCGATACTGTTCGTCCATAATGGCCAGCACGCGACCAGTCACCTCATCTGGCAATTCCTGCAGAATGTCGGCAACGTCGTCATCATCGAGCTGTTCTACGATTTCTGCGAGTGCTTCCGGTTCGCGATTAATCAGTGTGGCGTTGCGGAGTTCATCCGGCAGCTCATTGACAACCAGTGCTTCTTGATCGGCACTAAGCAACCCGAGTAATACTGAACGATAGTCAGGAGGAGAGGAGCTGATCAGGTAGGCGACATCTCCCGGCGACATGTCAGCAAGAATGCCGGCCACATCACCCAACGTTCCCGAGCGTAAAGCGCGATCAAGACGTTCAGTTTTACTGGAGAAATTGGCGGGTGAATTCACGTGAGGCCTCCCTTAACGACCCCATTATCCGTACCCACTGTCTCAGGTCCACACAGCAAAAAGGATTTGTGACTTATTCCAATTCGCCAAAGCCTGTTCCGAAAAGCTGTTCTAGTGCGTCACGAGCGAGTGATTCATCACTCCCTTCAATGCGCAGTCCCAGTTCTGCATCAACGGGCGCCGCGAGCATTAAGACAGACATAATGCTTTTCGCATCAATTTCTTTACCGTTGTATTGCAGCCAAATGTCACTCGAAAATCGACCTGCGCACTCAACAATTTTGGCGGCAGGCCGCGCATGTATCCCCAGTGGGTTAATGACCTTGATGACCTTTTGACTCATGTTATCTCAGCATGTTTTAGATCACGGTGCCTGATCAATGCATGCGGAAATGCCTCTAGCAGGTCCTTGTGTATTTTATCGGCGAGGTAGACCGATCGATGTTGGCCACCGGTACAGCCAATCGCAATGGTCATATAGCTGCGATCACATTGATTAAAATCAGTCACAACGCCGCTGATAAATGCGCGCAGTCTTTCATAAAAGGCTGAGCATCGCGCTTCGCTGTCCAAGTATTGTTTCACTAACGTATCCTGACCGGTCAGCTGGCGTAATGCGTCTTGCCAGTAGGGATTGGGGATTGCGCGGGCATCGAAAACAAAGTCTGCATCGGTGGGCACGCCCCGTTTAAAGGCAAAGGATTCGATCATGACCGAAAGCCCATCCCGCTGCTCTACGATGCGTGTGGTGATGGTGTCGCGGAGTGCGCGGGGCGTGAGGTCTGTCGTGTCAATCAACAAATCGGCTTCCGCGGCAATGCCCTCAAGAGATTCTCGTTCTGTCGCAATGGCCTCTGGTAAAGAACTCTCGTTGTTGGCTAGGGGATGCCGACGGCGGGTCTCGCTGAATCGTTTGATTAACGAATGGGGCTGTGCGTCGAGGAAGATAATCAGGCGATCGGGTATTGCAATGAGCTCTTTCAGGGCGCTCTGTTGACCGCCCGATTCCATTCTAAACGCCCTCGCGTCAATACACGCCACGACGCCATGAAAACGATCGTGAAAGGGGCTTTCGAGTACTTCGTTGATGAAATGTGGCAGTAGGCGGGGTGGTAGATTGTCGACGCAGTAGTACCCCTCGTCTTCCAGTAGTCTCAGTGCCGTGCTTTTCCCTGCTCCCGAGCTGCCGCTTATGATGATGATTCGGGGCATTAGGCCGTGTTTCCGCTCAATAATAGCTGCTGTAGCGTTTCAGCGGTTTTTGCTGCTCGCAACGCAGTACGCATGGCGGGGTTGGAGAAAAGGGTGGCGAGATTAGACAGCAAGTCCAAATGCGCCTGGGTAGCCTCTCTGGGGACTAGTAAGATAAAGACGATATCGACAGGGCGGTCATCTAGGGCGGAAAAATCGATGGGATCTGCCAACGTGAGCAGGCAGCCAACGGATTCCGTGCAGAGATCGACTCTGCAATGCGGTATCGCGACCCCCTCGCCAATAGCAGTACTGCCTAGCTTTTCTCTACCGAGCAGTTCTCGGTAAATGGCGCCGCTGGGTAGATCAAAGGTCTCCGCTATGGCTTCAGATGCGCGCTCAAATAATCGTTTTTTACTGGGTAGCGATGTCTGACAGAGCGTCAAGAAATGTTGCGATGACAAATCGAGCGAAGTAGACATCGATCAGTGGCCTCGATGCTTTTCCTTGTACTTGATGACCTGCCGATCGAGCTTATCCGCTAACGAGTCGATGGCAAGATACATATCGTCTGATTCGGAGGACGCAAAGAGATCGGCACCTGCTAGATGTAAGTTCGCTTCAGCTTTATGTTGGTGCTTTTCAACAATCAAAGTGACCTCTATTCGGGTAATTTGCTGCTCGTGCCTTTGGATGGGCAAAAGCTTATCTTCCACGTGATCGCGAATAGGCTGCGTTACATCGAGATGGTGTCCACTTACTGTCAGGTTCATATCGCATTCCTTTGTCCGTAGGCCATGCCTCTAGTTTAGCCGTTTGCGCTCATTTGAGGGAGGGATATTAAGTTGCTCTCGGTATTTCGCGATGGTTCTTCTTGCCACGGTCATCCCTTGCTCTTTAAGTCGCATGCATAATTTCGCATCACTCAAGGGCTTGCGAACATCTTCGTCAGTGACCAATTGCCGAATAGTGGCTTTAATTGCAGTAGAGGAGGCGTCCTCGCCATCATCGCGGGTGATGCGGCTTGAAAAGAAATACTTCAGCTCGAAGGTTCCGCGGGGGGTGTGCATATATTTTTGGGTGGTGGCTCGTGAGACGGTGGATTCATGCAGGTCCACTTCAGAGGCGATGTCTGCCAATACAAGCGGCTTCATACCGATTTCACCCTGTTCCAAAAAAGATCGTTGATGTTCAACAATTTTTGAGGCGACTTTCAAGAGCGTCTCATTGCGACTTTGGAGGCTCTTCATAAACCAGCGTGCCTCCTGTAGGTGCTCTTTTGCATAGCCTCTGTCACTCGCCGAGCCTTCACTCAGTATCGCGACGTAATGTTCATTAACGCGGAGCTTGGGCGAAATATCGGGATTGAGTTCAACCAGCCATCGGTCGTTGTGCTGCCGCACAAAAATATCAGGCGTGATGTATCCTGTTTGCTCGTCACCAATACTCGCGCCTGGCGTGGGGTCGAGTGAGCGAATCAGCTGCATCGCGCCCTCGAGTTCCGATTCTTCGGCACGTAGTTTTTTTGCGAGCTGGCGCAAAGGAGTTGTGGGGAGCTGACTAAGGTGCCGACTGACTAGCGCGCCGGCGACGTCTCTGAATGGCGTGGTTGGCGGCAGTTGACGGAGTTGTATGAGCAGACATTCTCGCAAATCCTCTGCAAACAAACCCGAAGGCTCAAAGTGTTGGAGTCGATGCAGTACTGCCAGAACTTCCTCTAAATCGACCTCGTCAATCGACAGGTCGGATTGAATACCTTCGGGCGTCTGTGTCAGCCGGCCATCCGTATCAATGGCGTCAATGAGCGCGAGGGCGATGACGCGATCGATATCTGAAAATCGGGTCAAATTGAGCTGCCACAGTAAATGGTCTTGTAGAGAGCGCTCTTCGGAATCCTGCTCTGCAAACTGAGAGTCTGTCTGATAATTAGACTGGGGCGGCGCAGCGGAGGGGAGGATGTCCTCCCATGTCGTATCGACAGCGAGTTCTTGTGTGGCCTCGTCAAGACTGGTGGAGGCGGAGAAATCAACATCCTGTGACTCGGTACCGTCTTCGGTACTGTCGTCGGTGTCGTGTTCCAGCAGGGCGTTAGACTCTAGGGTCTCATCAATGGTTTGTTGTAAATCAATGGTGCTCATTTGCAGCAGTTTGATTGCCTGCTGAAGTTGTGGTGTCAGGACTAATTGTTGTCCTAGCTTGAGCTGTAGCGCCTGTTTCATACCGCTGAAGATGGCCTAGAGGAGCCTCAGTGTATCCTGTCGCTGATCAGAAGCAAATCACTTGGCAAGGAAATTGCTAGGCGACACGGTTAGCGAGGCAGAGTCCCGATGGCATCAGGTTAAAAGTACCCGCGCCGAGTGGGTAGTGAGCTTGATCGACTATAGAGAGAAGCCTTCGCCGAGGTAGGTTTGTCGCACCTTGTCATTGGCTAATACGTCTGAAGGTAGTCCGGAGGCAATCACGTGTCCCTCGCCCACGATATAGGCCCTTTCACAGATATCGAGGGTCTCGCGCACGTTGTGATCGGTAATGAGCACCCCGATACCGCGGTGTTTTAGATGAGTGATGATGCCTTTGATGTCCGAGATGGAAATGGGATCCACTCCCGCAAAGGGTTCATCAAGCAAAATCACGGTCGGTTCAGTGGCCAATGCACGGGCGATTTCTACCCGCCGTCGTTCACCGCCAGATAGCGCTTGCCCGAGCGCATCGGCGAGATGGCCCACATTAAACTCGTCCAACAGGTCCTCGGCCATTTTCAGCCGTGCTTTACGCGTGAGATCAGATCGTGTCTCGAGAATCGCCAGTAAATTATCTTTCACCGATAGCTGTCGAAAAATAGAGGCTTCCTGAGGCAAATAGCCAATCCCCGACCGGGCTCGCTGATGCATGGGTAGTGTCATCAGAGAGCGGTCATCAAGCCTGATATCGCCCGCATCTGCATTAACCAAACCCACAATCATGTAAAAGCAGGTGGTCTTGCCGGCGCCGTTTGGGCCCAATAAGCCCACGATCTCTCCCGCGCTGACTTCTAGCGAAACGTCCTTCACGACCGGACGGCCACCGTAGGCTTTAGCAAGATGATGTGCGCTGAGCGTGCTAGTCATTGGCGGGCTCGGTGCGCAAATTTTCGGGGGGAATCACGACCTCAACACGCCGGTCGCCACCCGAGCTTCCGTTGCCCGCCGCTTTGACGGTGCGTTTGCTGACGATGTAATCAATGCTGTCGCCAGAGAGGATTGACCCATTCTGCTTGATTTTGGCGTCATCAATGAGTCTCACTAAGTCTTCCGATCGCCGGTATTCAATCCGCTTAGCCGATGCCTCAACCGGAGCTTGCTCTGGCGCAGGTTGCTGTATCAGCCTCGCGGGCTGTCCAGTGGCCAGAATGGCATCCGCTCCCTTGGCGTCATGACGGATGGCGATGCGATCAGCTGTGATGCGCAGTGATCCTTGCGTTAACACGACATTGCCCTCGTATCGTGTTTCTCCCACCATTTCATCTCGTACGGCTTCATCCGCTTCGATTTGAATAGGTTGCTCACGATCTGAATCGAGTGCACTGGCGTGGGCCGCCACAATCAGCAACCACGCCGAGAGCCATCGAGTGGCAATACCAACGCTACTATTCATACTGGGTTTTGACATTTCCCTTCACTGTTGCCGTATTGGCAACCAAATCTAGCTCAAAACCTGAGCCAGTGGTCTTGCTGCCCCGCCCAGTGAGCAACACTTCGTTATGGCCCTCGGCACGTTTGCGATCCATGTTCAGCAACATTGTTTCAGTGTTCAGTGTGGCTTGATTTGTCGCTTCATACACTGTGACCCCATCTTGCAGCGCAAGTTCATTGGTCATCTCATAAAGTACGCCGGCTTGAGCCTCGATATCCCATCGCAAATCGTCGTCACCCTGCGTTTGATAGCGGATACTTTTTAAGGCGGTGACTTGACTACCGAGTTGCCGCTCAGCCGAACCGATGTGCATGATTTCAGAGGCATCTCCGGTAGGCGAAAACTGTGTTCTCGTTCCACCTGTCACGTAGCTCTCAACAACCGATCCATCACCCTCTTTTCTTTCAAAAAGAGGGGCCGAGGGTGTCAGCGTTCGCCAAAAACTGACGCTCAAAGCGCATCCCACGACGATGATGGTTAACCACCTCATTGAAATTCGCTCAGCCGCGCGGCCAGAAGCCCCTGCGATGTTAATAAGAAATCACTCAAAGCGCGCACGGCCCCTCTGCCCCCTGCACAGGGCGCTATCCAGTCCGCTGCCGCTTGAACAGGCGCTGCCGCGTCGTTAGGGCAGGTCGCAAGCCCCGCTAGTTTCAATGCGCTGAGATCCGGCAGGTCATCTCCCATGTAGGCGACGCGAAAGGCTGGGAGCGCTCGCTCGTCGAGTAACGCCTGTAGCGCCACACCCTTATCTTCGCGGCCCTGAACCACAGTGGCAATGTTGAGCTCAGCGGCTCGGCGCGCAACGGCTGCAGAGGTCCTGCCCGTGATGATAGCGACCTCGATCCCACTCTGTTGCAGCAGTTTGATGCCCAGTCCGTCCTTGATATTGAAGGATTTGATTTCGTCTTGATCGCTCGCACCGTATAGCACTGAGCCGTCGGTCAATACCCCGTCAACGTCCAGTGCTAACAACTGAATGTCCTCTGCTTTCTGTGCCGCTCGACCGTTCATGAGATCCCTGCTTTGAGTAACGCGAGTAGTGTGACCACACCGTGTACCGCTCCGTGCTCATCGACGATGACCAGTGCGCTGATTTTGTGGCGCTCCATCATGCTCATCGCTTCCGCGGCTAACATCTCCCCGGTTGCAGTTTGCGCGCCGATCGTCATGGCGCTCATCAGCGACGTGCTCTGAAGGTCTCTCTGGTCTGCGACGGCCCGACGAAGGTCGCCGTCGGTAAAGACTCCCGCTAACTGATCATGCTCGTTAAGGACCGTGGTCATGCCAAGACCTTTTGCGGTCATTTCATACAGTGCGTCGATCAAGACTGCCGAGGCAGGTACTTTTGGGATCTCGCTGCCACTGACCATGACGTCGCTGACGCGCAGCAACAGTTGCCGTCCCAGCGCGCCGCCAGGATGCGAAAAGGCGAATTCTTCGGCGGTGAAACCTCTGGCCTCTAGTATCGCGATGGCTAAGGCATCGCCTATCACCAGCGCTGCAGTAGTGCTGGCCGTAGGAGCGAGGTTCAGGGGGCAAGCCTCCGTTTTGATGGCCGCCAGCAGATGGACATCTGATGCCCCTGCCAGTTCTGAGGTGGCGTCGCCGGTAATGCTGATGAGCGTGATATTGAGTCTTTTAATCAGCGGCAATAACGTCAGGATTTCGGTGGTGCCGCCGCTATTCGACAGCGCGAGGACGCAGTCGTTACGGGTGATCATCCCCATATCGCCGTGAGAGGCCTCTCCCGGGTGAACAAAAAATGCGGGCGTGCCAGTGCTCGCTAATGTGGCAGCAATCTTTCCGGCGATATGACCACTCTTACCCATGCCCGTTACGATGACCCTGCCTTCAGTCGCCATCATCCGTCGACAGGCCTCCGCAAAGTCCGAGCCAATCGAGAGCCCCAAGTCGGACACGGTTTGGCTCTCTAACGCGATGGTGCGCTGAGCAGATTCGATAAAAAAAGGATCGTCTTGTGTGGCCATGGTTAGGGTGTCGCGAAAAGCCAAAGATAATAGGCAACGTACAGTGCCAGCAGTACCACTCCGGTGTAGCGTGTCAACGTGCTCACACCAGCCTCCCTATTCCAACCGGACAGCGCGGCGAGGGCAAGTACGAGAGTTGTGACAAATACCGCTACCAAATCTCGATGTAACACTTCAGCTTGGAGGTGTAGCGTGCCCCAGAAGCCAGGAATGGCCAGCACTAACAGCAGATTGAACATGTTAGAGCCAATAATGGCACCAATTGCCATATCCGCCCGACCCTTGAGCGCGCTCATCACCGAGGCGGCTAATTCCGGCAAGCTCGTGCCTACGGCGACGATCGTTAACCCAATGAGGAGCTCTGAGACGCCCAGCGCCGACGCGACCTGCGACGCAGCCCAGACTAAAGCGCGAGAGGAGGCAATCAGTAGGCCCAAACCCCCTAAGAAGGTGAGCCATGCGGCGAGTGGAGAGAGTGTCGGGATCGGGGCTACCTCGTTCTCGCTGAGAGACACTTGCCCGTTGCGGATGATGTGCAAGAAGAACAGCCCGAGTACACCAAGCAACACGAGGCTGTCACCGCTCGAAAGCGCCAGGTCGAAAAGTAGGGCGCCAGTGACGATGACGACTAAGACAAGTAACGGCAGATCAACAAAGGTTGACCTTTTATTGAGGCTTATCGATTTTACTAATAGCGTGATGCCCAGTACCAGGCCGACATTCGCAATGTTGGAACCTAGCGCGTTCCCTACAGCCAACTCGCCAGACCCCGACAATGCTGACATGACAGAAATCAGAATCTCAGGCGCGGAAGTCCCCACTGATACAATCGTCAGTCCGATCATCATGGGTGTGAGGCCGGCTCGCTCCGCGATAGCCGACGCACCCTCTACGAATTTATCCGCACTCCAAACCAACGCGACCAAGCCGATGACGATGACCGCCGAGAACCACAACACTATCTCTGTCCTTATTTCTTCCATAATCCGGGCAAGTCGCCCGCCCGCTGATCGGGTATCATGGCACATCACTGAGCAACGCTTGAGTCTGGCAGAGAGCTGACAAACCGAGAGGGCCTGAGTTTAACCCAGTCTATGTCGGCAGGTGCAGTGGAGAGGGTATTTAGGCGTTGTGGAAATTGTTTGGCGAGGGGTTTTTTCTCGAAGAAGGTCGGAGGTTATCGTGTATCGCAATCTAGTATGGCTGCCATTGGCCACTCTGATAGGGTTATTGTCAGCCTTTTCGGCGGCCGGTGCGTCTGATGAGGCCACCACGGCTATCGGTCCAGCAGAGGTTATCTCAGGTGTGACGGCAGAGGTGATGAGCGTTGTTGCTGAGGCCAATACCTATTTTGAGTCGGACCCTGAACGTTATTACCGAGAGATCGATGATGCGTTGGCAAGTCTGGTTGATTGGCGTGGCTTCGCGACGGCGGTGATGGGACAGTATTACAGCCGTGGAAAGTCGTTAGACCAAACGGGCAGGCAAACATTAAAAGCACAGCGAGATCGGTTTGCTGTGGTGCTCAGAGAAGGATTGATTCAAAGCTATGCCAAAGGACTATTGGCGTTTGGTGGTGCGCAAATGGAAGTGATGGGTGCCGAAGCCTCGCCAGAGAGCACTCGCATTGCGTCGGTGACGCAAGCCGTTTACGGGGAGGCCGATCGTGTCTACACGATCCGGTATCAAATGGGGCAGTACCGAGATGGCTCTTGGAAACTTCGTAATCTCATTATCGAGACGATTAATCTCGGAGAGATTTATCGCAATCAGTTCAATGCCCTCGCACAGAGTGCGGAGGGTGACCTTGATCTGGTGATTGATCAGTGGAATGCCACGATTGCCCAACAAGCAGAGGATTTAGTGCGTGACTGAGCAAAAATTGATTGAGCTGATACAGGTGGCGTTTCCCGATGCGCAAGTTTCGGTTTCCTTAAATGGTGGGCATGTTGATATCACGGTGATTAGCGCTGATTTTGCGGGTATGCGCCCGGTGGCTAGACAGCAACGAGTGTATGCGCCACTCGCCAATCTCATTGCCGATGGCACTTTGCATGCGGTGAATATCAGTGCATTGACGCCAGACGCTGACGGCTGAGTCGAGTGGCGTTATGGACAGTTTGATTGTTCGGGGCGGTCATCGACTCGACGGAACGCTAAGGGCCTCAGGGTCAAAGAATGCTGCTTTGCCGATTATGGCGGCCACCCTATTGGCGCAAGGTGCCTGTCATTTGGAGCGGATCCCCGTATTGCGGGACATTGCGACGATGCTCACGCTGCTGTCCAGTTTGGGTGCCACGGTTTCGAGAGCGGCTGATGGTGCGGTGCGGATCGAGTGTGATCAAGCGTGCGAGGTGACAGCGCCCTATGATCTGGTGAAGACCATGCGTGCTTCTATTCTGGTGTTAGGCCCATTGCTTGCTCGACACGGAAAAGCGGCAGTGTCTTTTCCCGGTGGCTGTGCCATCGGTAGCCGACCGGTTGACCTCCACATTCAAGCACTGGAAGCCATGGGCGCGGCGATTTCCGTCGAGGGCGGTTATATTCTTGCTGAGGCACCCCATGGGCTCGTCGGGACGGACTTTACGTTTGATATCACTACGGTAGGGGGCACCGAAAATGCGGTCATGGCCGCATCACTCGCAAACGGCACCACCGTGTTGCGTAATGTTGCCCGTGAACCAGAAATAGTGGATTTGGTGCAGTTTCTCAGATCTATGGGCGCGGATATCACTGGGGAGGGCACGGAAATGCTGACCATCCGGGGGGTGGCATGCCTCACCGGGGGGACGTATTCGGTGATGCCGGATCGGATCGAGGTTGGCACTTATCTGGTCGCTGCCGCAGCGACTGGCGGGAGAGTGCGGATGACGGATATCGACCCCAGCATTTTGGGCGTGATAACGGACAAGCTGCGCAGTGCGGGGGCATCAGTTCGCGAGGGTGAGCAATGGGTGGAGTGTGAGATGGACGGTAAACGCCCCCAAGCTGTCGATATCACGACCGAACCGTTTCCCGGATTCCCGACTGATATGCAGGCACAGTTCACCGCCCTTAACGCAATCGCTCAAGGGGAGGCCCGGGTCACAGAGACGGTTTTTGAAAACCGCTTGATGCAGGCCCATGAGATGAGACGGATGGGTGCGCACATTGTCATTGAGGGAAATACGGCGATCATTTCTGGGCAGCCATCGCTGCAGGGGGCGCCCGTTATGGCGTCTGACCTTAGGGCCTCGGCAAGTTTGGTGATCGCGGGGCTAGTGGCCTCGGGCGAGACGCGCATTGATAGGATTTACCACATTGATCGTGGCTACGAGAATATAGAAGGTAACTTGCAATCGCTGGGCGCAGATATTCAGCGCGTATCAGGCTGACGGGTGGTGAAGAGATCATGAACATAACGGACCCTATTACCATAGCCCTGACCAAGGGACGGATACTCAAAGAGACGCTGCCGCTGCTGGCTAAAGTGGGTATTGAGCCCAGCGAGGATCTAGACGCGAGCCGCAAACTCATTGTGCCCACCACGCTTACCAACGTGCACCTCGTTATTTTGCGGGGGTCGGATGTCCCGACTTATGTCAAACATGGTGCGGCAGACATTGGCGTTGCCGGTAAAGATATGCTGTTGGAGTTTGGGGGAGAGGGTATCTATGAACCGCTCGATCTGGGCATTGCGCGGTGCCGTCTGATGACGGCAGGTCCCCGATTATCGCAGACAACGCAGGCACCGCGTCGTCGGATCAGGGTCGCAACAAAATTCCTCAATATTGCGAGAGCGCACTATGCGGAAAAAGGTATTCACGCAGACTTGATTAAGCTATACGGCTCGATGGAGCTGGCGCCGTTAATGGGGTTGGCTGATGAGATTGTCGATATTGTCGATACGGGGAAGACACTTGAAGAGAACGGTATGGTGCCGTTGGAGTTAATCGCAGAAGTGTCTTCGCGTTTGATTGTGAATAAGGCTTCAATGCGGACCCGGCATGCGTCGGTGAGGATGTTGGTCGACGCGCTTGAAGAGGCTGTCGGGGCTCAGGAGTGATGCTATGAGTGAGGCCGTTATTGCTCGACTGGATATGACGCAAAGTGACTTTGAAGCTCAGTTTACTGCGTTAATGATCAGTCCCTTTGAGTCCGATACTGGGCTGACGCAGAAGGTCGCGGACATATTGCAGACGGTTGCCTCAGAAGGTGATGCTGCTGTCACGAGGTTGACTAACGAGTTTGATCAGCGCGATGCGCACAGTCTCGCTGATTTGACGATTCAGCAAGAGGCACTAGATGCCGCGCTGGTCACAATATCACCCGACCTTCGCGACGCGTTAGCGCTTGCGGCTGAGCGTATTCGTGACTTTCACCAACGTCAGCTCGCCGAGAGCTGGCAGTACGAGGACGGTGAGGGCAACCTATTGGGGCAACGTGTATCGCCCTTAGATCGCGTCGGCGTTTATGTGCCGGGCGGACGTGCGAGTTACCCCTCTTCTGTATTAATGAATACGATTCCTGCCAAGGTGGCGGGGGTGGCAGACATTGTTATGGTGGCCCCAGCGCCCCACGGTGAGATTAACCCGGTTGTTTTGGCGGCGGCCAGTCTCGCCGGTGTCAACAAGGTCTACAGTGTCGGGGGTGCTCAAGCGATTGCTGCGTTGGCGTATGGCACCGAGACCATTGCCAAAGTCGATAAAATTGTCGGCCCCGGTAACCGCTTCGTTGCCGAAGCCAAACGACAAGTATTCGGTCGGGTTGGGATTGATATGGTGGCGGGGCCGTCTGAGATTCTGATTATTGCCGACGGTACGGTGGATCCCGAGTGGGTCACGATGGATCTGTTTGCTCAGGCCGAACATGACGAATACGCCCAAGCCATCTTGATTTCGCCGGATCAGGCTTACCTCGATGAGGTCCATGCCTGCATCGATCGAAAGCTCCCGGAGATGTCTCGACGCGACATAATCAGCGTGTCGCTCCGCCATCGAGGCGCCTTGTGTAAGGTCCCGAATCTGACGAGTGCCGTGGCGCTGAGCAATCGATTGGCACCAGAGCATCTCGAATTAGCCGTGGCGGAACCTCGTGCTTTGTTGGACCAGATCAGCGCAGCCGGAGCGATCTTTATGGGTGCGATGTCTTCAGAGTCGCTAGGAGATTACTGTGCGGGCCCCAATCACGTGCTGCCAACGTCGGGCTCAGCGCGCTTTGCGTCGCCACTGGGGGTCTATGACTTTCAGCGTCGCAGCAGTCTTATCGGCGTGTCTGCGGTCGGAGCACAGTTGCTAGGTGACGTCGCCGCCAAGATCGCTGACGCGGAGTCGCTGGAGGCGCATAGCCTGAGTGCCCGAATGAGAATGCCTGACGCGCAGTAGAGTGTCTGCGGATTAGCCGTTGCTGGCGCGGGTACCGACCACTGCCTCGATCTCGACGACTTGGCTGTCTCTATCGAGCTTAACCCGCAAGAGATGGCCCGGGCGGAGGCGTGCAATCTGCATCATTGCAGCACGCCCATCCACCACCAATGCGTCGTCCATTGCAACGATGACATCGTTTAACGCGATGCCCGCGCGTTCTGCAGGCCCGTCAGGTGCCAGATCGGTAACAATCAGTCGTTGCAGCGGCCGGCCAGAAGCGTCCTCGCTGAGGAGCACCTCAACGCTAACGCCGAGCCATCCGCGGATCACATGACCATAATTGACAATGTCACTCAAAGCAGTGGCGGCGAGCTCGCTCGGTGTGGCTAAGTTGATGCCAATACCGGTCGCCTCCCCAGCGGCCTC
>Ga0209374_1001689_pt1 | contig 20928 bp, 17 predicted proteins | sample SaaInlLV_DNA_10m_FD_184683 | JGI IMG/M metagenome (GOLD analysis project Ga0209374, IMG submission 184683) | Marine microbial communities from expanding oxygen minimum zones in the Saanich Inlet - SI075_LV_DNA_10m (SPAdes) (version 2) | ecosystem: Environmental > Aquatic > Marine > Unclassified ... | reverse complement strand
CAGGATTTGCGCTGAAGGAGTTCATCGAGACCGAAGCCCGAGGTGTTCTGGTGATAGCTACCGCCACTATATTCTTTGGTCTGCTGCTCGGATGGGCCGACCGCGGTGCGCGTCGGCGCGCCACCCAGCCCGATGCCATCTCTCTGCGTGACGCCTTTTGGATTGGTCTTGCCCAGATGTTTGCTCTGATTCCCGGGACCTCCCGGTCTGGTGTGACTATCACGGCAGCGCTTTTTCTGGGTTACCCTGCTACAGCGGCAACGCGCTTCTCTTTTTTGTTGAGCATGCCCGTTATTTTGGGCGCCTCGATAATGATGCTCGCATCGGCGCCTCATGAGAACCTGCTATCGACTGGGAGTATGGTGTTGCCGCCACTCATCGCCTCGGCGATATTTGCCTACGGCACGATTTCGCTGTTCATGAGACTGGTTGAGCGAGTCGGTTTGATGCCTTTTGTGATCTATCGCTTGATCTTGGGTGCGTTATTGCTCGCTTGGGCGCTTCAGTAGTCATAATGTAAGAGGATCCCGCAAATGGCGGAAACAACGGAGCTACTCAGATTTCTCGGTGAGGCGGTAACGCCTTTCCACGCTGTAGAAGCCATGGCCCAGCGTCTCTCAGCTGCAGGGTTTATGCAGGCTGAGCAGTTTGACGGCGCGAATATGGTGCCCGGGCAGGGCTATTTTGTCACGCGCCAAGGCAGTTCTCTGATCGCAATGCGGGCGGGCCAAGAGGCTCCTGCGGGTGGCTTGCGACTCGTTGGAACGCATACCGACAGCCCCAATTTGTCGATCAAACCCAATCCGGTAAAGGGCCGAGATGGCTGTGTGCAGTTGGGGGTAGACGTTTATGGCGGCGCGTTACTCAACCCGTGGTTTGATCGTGACCTTGGTGTAGCCGGACGGGTAACACTGCTGGCTGACGACGGTGAACTTGAATCTGTCCTGTTCGACACAAACCGACCGGTTGCTGTCGTGCCCAGCCTTGCCATCCACCTTGACAGAGAAGCTAACTCAAAGCGCAGTGTTAACGCCCAAAAGGATATGGTTCCTCTGGTGATGTTGGGGGATCCACAGCAATTCGATTTCAAGCAGTGGGTGGCGGACTCACTCGTCGAGCGTGATTCCCGATGGCAAAAGGCCCGCGTTATGGATTACGAGTTATCTCTGTATGACACGCAGGCTCCCGCATTGGTTGGTATCGACGAGAGCTTTATTACGTCGGCGCGGCTCGATAATTTGCTCAGTTGCTATGCTGGAATGATGGCTTTGATCAACGCGGATGACAGCGAGTGGTCTGCGCTGGTGGCGACTGACCATGAGGAGGTGGGGAGCGCATCCACAGTGGGGGCACAAGGCCCTATGTTGATGGATGCACTGACGGCAATTGCGCCTGAGCCGGTCGCCAATCAGCGTTTACGATCGCGCTCGTGGTTATTGTCTGTGGATAACGCGCATGCTGTGCACCCCAACTATGCCGACCGCCATGATGAGCAGCATAATCCCAAGTTGGGAGCGGGCCCGGTGATTAAGATTAATCGGAACCAGCGCTATGCCACTAATAGTGAGGGTGCTGCCCGTCTTCGTTTGGTCGCAGAGCGGGCTGGTGTGACTGTTCAGTCTTTTGTCATGCGCTCGGATTTGGCCTGTGGCAGTACCATTGGCCCGATTACTGCAACTGAGACAGGTATAGCGACCACGGATATTGGCGTGCCTACCTTGGGCATGCATTCAGTGCGCGAGCTCGCCTGCGCTGCGGATGTACCCCAGATGATTTCGTTGATCGAGGCGTTTTATCGTCGATTGGCCTAGGAGGAGAGATTAATACTATGAGCATTGTCCGGGTCTTAACTGGCATCACCACCACTGGGACGCCGCATCTAGGCAACTACGTAGGGGCGATTCGTCCCGCTATCGAGGCTTCGAAGGATGTGAGCACCGAGGCCTATCTTTTTTTGGCGGACTTTCATGCACTGATAAAAAATCAGGATCCGGACCAAGTGGCACAGTCAAGCCGGGAGATTGCCGCAACGTGGCTGGCACTCGGGCTCGACCCAGAGAAAACATTTTTCTACCGACAATCCGACGTCCCCGAAATTGCCGAGCTCAGTTGGATACTGAGTTGCTCTGCTGCCAAGGGTCTTATGAATCGAGCGCATGCCTATAAGGCCGCAGTGCAGGCCAACGAAGTGGCCGGGGAGGACCCAGATTTCGCTGTGACTATGGGGCTGTTTTCCTATCCGATACTGATGGCCGCAGACATCCTCATATTCAATGCGCATAAAGTGCCTGTCGGGCGAGATCAGATCCAGCACGTGGAGATGGCTCGGGATATTGCACAGCGCTTCAATCATCACTACGGTGATATTTTTACGCTTCCCGAGGCGGTCACCGATGATAATGTTGCGGTATTACAGGGCCTTGATGGTCGGAAGATGAGTAAGAGCTACGGCAATACCGTTGCGCTTTTTGGAACGCCCAAGCAACTTCAAAAATCCATTAACAAAATCAAAACCAATTTGCTCGAGCCCGGGGATCCAAAAGATACCGACGATTCCACGGTATTCCAGATATGGTGCGCCTTCGCGAGCGGCGCTGAACGTGACCGGATGCGCGCAGCTTTCGCTGACGGTATTGCGTGGGGAGAGGCCAAGAAGCAATTGTTTGAGCGAGTCAATGACGAGCTGGCCCCCGCTCGCGCGTCCTATGAGCGCCTAATGGCGTCGCCCACAGAGGTCGAGGAGATACTGCAACAGGGAGCAGATCGACTCAGGCCCAAGAGTCAGGCGCTGATCGAGCAGGTCAGGCGGGCTGTTGGTCTGCGAGCCTACTGCTGATCGCGACGTTTGGTGACCGGCAACGCTGCAGAAGAGCGACCCGGCGCGTCTGTCAGAGCGCGAACGTGACGCCCAAGACTGCGCTCCTGGGTTCCCCCACAAAGTAGCGGTAGTTCCCGAATCCGTAATCCGCTCTCTCTGCATAGCCCTCGTCCAGCAGATTGGTCGCGACCAGCGTCAGTGTGGTGTTCTGCGACAGCACCCATCGAGCTCTGAGATTCAATAACTTGTGGCCTCGATATTCATGTTGATTGTTGGGATCCACCCAATATTTGGCTACCCACAACCATTCCGCCTCTGCGCTGAGAGGAAAACCCATTGAGGCGAAGTCCGCCGTCACCTGAAGTGATCCAAAATGCCGTGGTGCCGTGTCGATGTCATTACCCTCAATGCTGCCGCGTGAGCCCAAAATTTGGATATCGCTGTCGTAGCGATGCCTCGCATAGCTGGCATTACCACCGAGGGACCAGATGGATGAGAGCTGCCATTGCAGGCTACCTTCAATCCCGCGATGGGTGGTTTTGGCACCCGATACGTTGTAACGGTCGCGATCCTGAAAAATGACGTCGCGCTTGCTCATCAAATAAGCAGAGAGGTCGTAGCTAAGATGCTCATAGTGATTACGTATGCCGAACTCCACACTGTCTCCGGTCTCGGCATCGATCTCCGCCACTGACTGCCCTGACTGCAGCCGATAGAGCTCTGTTGCTTGCGGTACCCGAAAACCCTTTGCCAACCTTCCATAAAGCGTTGTCGTATCTGTGTGACGACTAACGGCGACATTCCCAGTCCAGTCGGCGAAGCTGTCTTTGCGACTGGCTGGCCGGTAAAAGCGGCAAGCCGACGCGGAGGGGGCACAAGCAGATCCATCTCCTGTCCGGTTTGTGTAGTCATAGCGCGTTTCTTCAATGCGAAGGCCGGCATCCACGCTCCATAGCGGTGTAAGTACCCAGCTTAAATGGGCAAAGGTCGCCGTGGTTTGGGCGTCGACCTCGTAATCATAGTGAGTACCGTCGGGCTGATTAGGGCTGAAAAAAGCCGTTTGCGTCTCGACTAATTTCCCGGTTGTTTGATCAAAGTCCATTCCCAATAGCCAGCGGAAAGCGTCGCGGTGGAGGACGGCGGATGTCTGAATACCCACGCTGTGATGGCGATTCTCTTCGGTCGACTTCCACGGCAGGTAGTGCTGTAAAAAAGTCATGCTGTTATTGCGCCAGTAGGGACGGAGGGTAACTTCGGTGGTGTCGTTCCAGCTTCTGCGAAAACCCAGATGCCCTCGGGCTGACCATGCCTCTCGATAGGCTTCTGGATTGGGGTTTTCCTCGCTGGCTTGTTCGTCTTTGTAAGCCTCATAACCCTGAATATAGCCCGCGGTGTCCTGGTCGAGCTCGCTGGCCTCAAGGGCGCCATCAATGGTCCAGTCGTTCCATTCATTGTCGAGTCGCAAGGTGGCTTTTTGTTGGGTATAGCCGGAGTCAGCTTGATAGCCACCATAGCGACTGGTTTGAGCAGATACCGCGACTTTTTGTCCGGCTCCGCTGGCGGAAAGACGGTAGTAGTCCCGCGACCCTGCCTCGACGCTCAGTTGATTGGGTGTTGATGCGACGGGGCGCGTGGTGGCATTGATAATGCCGTGCAGTGCATTGGAACCAAATACCACTGCGGCAGGTCCCTTCAGCACTTCGACGCTACCCGCTTGTAAAAGATTGGCATCAAATAATTGATTCACATTGCAAAAGCCCGGAGCGCGCAAACTGATCCCGTCCTGAGCAGTCAGGAAAGCGCCACAGCTGCCGGCACCCGTTAATACTGGCGACCTCAGTGAAATCAAGGATTCCTGCCCATTGCCCCGGCTCACCCAGGCGCCCGATACACGGTTAAATAGCTGATTGCTATGTTGTGCCGCTACCAATGCGATGGTGTCCTCACTCAGTGACACCCAGGCATTGGGTAACGTGGCTCCCGCTTGATCCGTTCGAGAGGCAGTCACGATGACTGTTTCAAGCTCGCTTGGAGAGGCCGTCTCCTGAGCGGATGCTGGCAACAAGCTAGCCATGAAGAGCAGCAGGGGCAACCCCAAAAACACAAATCGGAGTGTGCAGCAATTTCGGTGAGCAATCATGCATTAATTCCTAGGGAGGTTTCTTGCTTACACAGACCGTGACAAGCGGCCGCATTTTGAGCAAAACTGGCGCCTATGCCAAGTGTGTGGGAAATATCACTGTGAGTTCAGAAGTGCTCGCTGTTAACGACACGTTGCCTATTCGGACCAGCGAGCCTGTTCATTCAGGCAAGGTGCGGTCTGTTTACTGGTTGTCGCAAGCAGACAGCGCACGCCTGATTGCCGAGCGCGACTACGCAATCGCGACAGATTCGCAGTTGGCGGTAATGGTAATCAGTGATCGTATCTCTGCGTTTGACTGCATCTGGCGCGGCGAAGGAGATCTCGCCGGAGTACCTGGCAAGGGTGCCGCACTTAATGCAATCTCGAAATTCTGGTTCGATGAATTTCAGCGCCATGGATTGGCGCGCAGTCACATTCTGGAGGTTCCCCATCCGCTAGTCTGGATTGTTCAAAGGGCTGCACCCGTCATGATCGAGGCGATAGCCCGACGATACATTACCGGCTCCATGTGGCGCGCCTACGAGCAAGGCGAACGAAGGTTCTGTGGTATCGAGCTACCTGATAACCTTCTGCGTGACCAGCCCTTGGCGGAGACGCTGGTGACTCCTTCTACCAAAGGAGTGCTCACGGGATTGCCCGGCGTTCCCGAGACGGACGATACCAATATCTCGCAACAGCAGTTGCAGCAGTATTGGCAGGCGTTTGGTTTCCGCTCACCCCAGGATATCAAGCACTATGAATCATTGCTCAGAGAGGGTGTGGACCTTATTTCGGATCATCTCGCGCCTCTTGACCTAATGTTGGTCGATACCAAATTTGAATTTGGCTACGCGCGGGACGCTTCTGGTAGGGACTCACTGATTTACATGGATGAAGTGGGCACGCCGGATTCATCCCGTATCTGGGATGCTGCGGCGTATCGAAAAGGCCAAGTAGTGGAGCACAGTAAGGAAGCCTTTCGACAATCATTGCTAAATCACGTGGAAGATCGCGAGTTGTTGCTGGACTATCGACGGTTTGACGAGAGAAAACAATTCGCCCGGGAGCACGCATTGCCGGCACAGTTCCTGTACTCGCTCTCAGATACCTATCTCTCTGTTGCGGAGAGGATTACCGGGCAACCACTGGTTGCCCCTGAGCGGCCTATGGAGAGTATGATGAGCGTGCTGGCCGAAGACTTTGGGCTCGCTAGCGAAGGGTGACATCAAGTCAATCGGATAACCAATCGGATGAAGGAGCAGATATGCCCCTGTTTGCCTTAAGTGATACGTTATCTGTCGCGGCTCAGATAAGTGTAGATGATGTTTCTGTGCTGCGTGCTCAAGGGTTTACTGTGATCGTGTGCAATCGTCCGGATGGAGAAGTGTCTGACCAGCCCAAGATGGATGACATCGAGGCTGCTTGTGCGGCCGAGGGCATACTCTTTATCCGTTACCCGGTGACAGCGATAGACTTCCCGGGGCCGGACCTTCAGGGGCTGGGCGCATTATTTGATGACCCGGCGCAACGAGTGTTGGCTTATTGTCGAACGGGTACGCGATGTGCCAACCTGTGGATTGCTTCGCGGGACCAAGATGGCGTTTCAGACGCGGTTCGCGCGGCCAGAGAGATTGGTTTTGATCTCGGAATGGCGCTGCGGTAATTTTTTATCTTGGGTACGGTTAGCCGTTTCTTACGACTACTCTAGGTTTGCAAGCAGGGTCGCTAGCGCGGCCTCTTCGATCATCTCCATTGGGTTTTCGCTCAAACTGGCTAGGGGGGGCAATACTTTTTTGGGCGCTATGTGTTCCGGATGGTGTGCCTCTGCAATCGTTGCATAAGGACTCAGGGATCGGTCAAATATGCCTGCATCCAAACGGTACAGTCTCAGTACTAAGGGCGTGCCGGGTCTGACGGTGCCAGCGGTTAATAATTCAAAAGATGCGCCGCTGGGAGTGATTGCCTCAAGCAGCGATTGTCTTTTGAGCAGCAGGCCTGTGCCAGACAAAGTGCTACCAATGCTATGGCCCTGTCTAATCAGTTGATCAGCGGAGATCACCTCTGGTGGGGTCGGGTGCCAGAAATAGGTGACCGCCAACGTGCGACACACAGCGTTGTTGCCGTGATCGCTATACAAGCTGGCTACCCGGTGATCCTGGTCCTGCTGCATCACTTTAACGTGATAACTGCCGAATCGATTTTTGATGTCTTCGCTATTCACTCAATGCTGTTCCGTATCGATGGCTCGCGAGCGGCTGCAGTTCGTGGCTGCATGATGCCTACCGCCCCGCGGCGGGAGGACACTAACCTGACCGCGTCGAATCTGCAATGTGTTCGCGTTGGGACCCGGAATTCTGCGGTATTATTCGAGGCAAGCTGATGCAGGAGAGAATCATGCAAACAATTGCTCATATTTTGAGAGCGTGGCTGGTGGTTTTCGCCATATTACTGCCGAACAGTTTACTGGCCGAGTCGCTACGTGATGATGTTGACGCCCTCTATCAATCAAAACTTGGCGAGTTGTTTCTGTATTTTCACCAAAACCCCGAACTGTCGACCATGGAACAGCAAACTGCTGTGCGTTTGGCCGATGAGTTAGAGCAACTGGGTTATCGCGTGGAACGGAATGTGGGTGGAACGGGGATAGTGGCTTTACTCGAAAATGGTGAGGGTCCGTTGGTAATGTTTCGCGCCGATATGGATGGTCTGCCTATTGAAGAGAAGTCGGGTCTCGCTTATGCCTCCAGGGCACGCCAAATAGATCCTAATGGTAATGAAGTCTTCGTGATGCATGCTTGTGGTCACGATGTGCACATCACTAGTCTTATCGGCACGGCCGAGATGATGGCTAAGAGGCGAAACCAGTGGCGCGGCACCTTGATGCTGATTGGGCAGCCGGCCGAGGAGCGTGTGATGGGGGCAGCTGCCATGCGGGCCGACAATCTCTGGGAGCGGTTTGGTCAGCCGGACTATGCCATGGCGTTCCACGTAACGTCGACTCTGCCAACCGGCATACTCGGCGCCTCAACTGATTCACCGTACTCAGGTGCTGATACGGTTGATATTTATATCACTGGAGTCGGTGCTCACGGGGCTTCACCTCACCGGGGTATCGATCCCATTGTGCTTGGATCCCAGATTGTTGTGGGGTTGCAGACTGTCGTGAGCAGAACGCTGCCGCCGCGGCGTCCCGGTGTGATCACAGTCGGAGCATTTCACAGTGGCACCAAGCACAACATCATTTCTGATGCCGCTCACCTCCAATTAACAGTTCGTAGCGAGTCGGCAGAGGATCGAACCTTGCTCTTGGACGGTATTCGACGGGTCGCAGAGAACATGGGCCGAGTTGCAGGATTACCCGAAGATCAGTTACCCAGAGTTGTCGTATCGGAAGAGAGCGTGCCGCCAACGCTGAATGATCGGGCATTAACTGAGCGCATCATGGATGTATGGGGAAATCACTTCGGTGATAGCGTATTTTTCTCGGGAGAAAGACTGGGAATGGGCGCAGAAGACTTTCCGGTTTTTACGGTAAACCCCTATATCCCGAGCCTTTATTTTGCCGTGGGCGGCACACCACCTGAAGATTTTCTGCGCGAAAAATCGGGCGGTGAGCCAGTGCCTTCTCATCACTCGCCCTTATTCAAAATTGAACCTGACCGATCTGTGTCCCTTGGCGTCGAGGCGTCGGTCACTGCGCTGCTCGAATTACTGGCGAGGTGAGTTCGCCGTCATCGTCGGTAACTGACGCCGAGTACCCTGTTTGGGATCGCTATGTACGGATAGTGCATTGGTATCTGCCGCTGGCGGTCACTGTTATGTGGTGGAGCGGTGAACAGGGCAGGATGGATATTCATCAGTGGGTGGGGTCGAGTCTGTTATGTGTGGTGGCAGTGCGCATGATCTGGGGATTTATCGGGAGTGAACCTGCGCGCTTTACTCATTTCCTTGCTCCACCGCTTGTTGTCTGGCGCTACCTTCGTCGAGGGGGAGAGTATGCTGGTCACAACCCTTTGGGCGGCTGGTCGGTAATGGCAATGCTGTCTGTATTGCTTGTGCAAAGCGCTTCCGGATTGTTCAGTCGGGACGATTTGTTGTTTGAGGGGCCTTTTTCCTACTGGGCGTCGGAGATCTCTGGGACGGTGACGGAGTGGCACTTGATAAACTGGCAGGTCCTGCAGGTATTGATCGCGTTACACCTGTTGGCGGTTGCCTGGTATCAGTGGCGAAAGCGCCAACCGTTGATTCAAGCGATGTGGAGTGGCAAAGCCGGGTATAAAGTGTCCACCAAGCCACCTCGCCCGCTCTGGCTTGCATTTCTTCTGCTCATGATGGCGGCAGTCGGGCTGTGGGGGCTGATAACGATAGCGCCTCAGGCCCCCAGTTATTATTGACCTATGCGCGCCCGCGGATGCTTTCTCAATATAAGTAGTCCTTAGACTTGTACTCATCGTGACAGGCCTTGCAGGTACCTCCGGTTGCGATGAACTGCTCGCGGCTTGCAGCAGAATCACCCTGGGCCGAGATTTCGGCTAGCTTTGCCGCCGCGGCACGGAAGTCCTCTAACTTGCTTTGAAAGTCTGTCATGTTGGACCAAATCTCCGGTTTGGCTCGCGTAGTGCCCTGCTCGCTACCCGGCGCAAAGCCCCGTTCGACACCAACCTGCGCGACGTGGTGGAGGTCGTTCGCCCAGCTGCTAAAGCGATCATCATCCCACTCGATTTTACCTTTCACCATGTCGCCCATGGGGGCAAATGTCATGCCCAAAAGCGCGAAATAGGACTGTCGTAAAGATTGAAATGGTTCGCTCTGCTCGATGTGCGCCATCGAAGGCAGGGAGAGCCAGATCAGGCCTGACAAAGCGCTAGTAAGAGTCAGTTTTTTCATGTGAATACTCCTGTCGTGAAGATCAAATATGAGATTCTGGCGCGATACAACAACGAATTGCCTACCCGATGTGGGGAGTGTGCACTTGTTCGCCTCGGTTTACACTACTCCGCAATAAAAGGAGGACCCATGTCCGATCAGCTGTCTCTCGATGCTTACTGGATGCCCTATACCGCAAACCGGCAATTCAAGCGTGATCCTCGCATTATCGTTGCGGCGCACGATGTGTGGTTTACGGATGATCGGGGCAGGCGGATTCTCGATGGTCATTCTGGTTTGTGGACATCGGGTTTGGGGCACGGTCATCCTGAGATCTCCCAAGCGGTGACCGAGCAAATCCAGACGCTCGATTTTTGTCCGCCATTCCAGTTTGGTCATCCCACTGCCTTTCAGCTGGCAGACAAGCTCAGACATTTGATGCCGGGAGATCTTGATTATGTGTTTTTCACCAACTCAGGATCCGAGTCTGCTGATACGTCGTTAAAAATGGCGCGTGCGTACTGGCGTCTTAAGGGACAGCCTGCAAAAACGCGGTTCATTGGTCGCCAGAAGGGCTACCACGGTGTGAATTACGGTGGCACGGCTGTCGGCGGCATTGGCGCCAACCGCAAACCTTTTGGTCCCTCGCTGGAAGTCGATCATCTGCGGCACACCCTGCTGCCCGACAATGCGTTTTGCCGAGGTATGCCAGCCTCTGGCGCACATTTGGCGGAAGAGCTTGCTGAGTTGATTACGCTGCATGATGCATCGACGATTGCGGCAGTCATCGTAGAGCCTATGGCGGGCTCTGCAGGGGTGATACCACCGCCAGTAGGCTACCTGCAAAAACTGCGTGAGTTATGCGATGCCAACGATATCTTGTTGATTTTTGACGAGGTGATTACGGGGCTCGGGCGCTGTGGCGCCAATACGGGAGCCGAGGCCTTCGGTGTGACGCCGGACATTCTGAATCTTGCCAAGCAAATCACCAATGGCGCGATTCCGATGGGCGCGGTAGTCGCGACGGGTGAAATCTATGAGACCTTCATGGCCCACGGAGGGCCGGATTACGCGCTGGAATTCGCCCATGGCTATACCTACTCGGGGCACCCGGTTGCGTGCGCCGCTGGACTGGCCGCACTCGAAGTGCTGTCACGAGAGAAGCTGCCGGCGCATGTCGCAAAAGAGGCGCCTTTTTGGGAGGGGCTTTTGCATGACAATCTTGCGGATAAACCTCATGTTGCGGATGTCCGTAATTACGGATTTGCAGGCGCACTTACTCTTGAGCCTTACCCGGGAGAGCCGATGCGGAGGCCTTTTGAGGTGGCCATGCGGATGTGGGAAAAGGGCTTTCTCGTGCGTTACGGCGGTGACACCATCCAGCTGGCGCCTCACTTTGTTATGCAGCGGGAGCAAATGTCGTCTCTGGTGGGTGCGCTGTCTGATTCGCTAACCGAGCTGGCCTGAACCTGCTTTGTGATGGGAGGGCCCTAACGCGTGGGGCACCCAACCCCAAAGTTTTGAAAACAAAGGCGCCTCAAGATTAATGCGTCAACACCGGCTGCGGTTGAACCTCGCTTAATTGCTGCTCAAGCCACTGGTCCATTCGCGCCTCAAGAACATCGAGCGGTGTGGCACCGGCACCCAGTAGCGCGTCGTGGAAGGCGCGAATATCGAAATCTCCACCCAAGGCGATCTCCGCTTCTTGTCTCAGCTCCAGCATTTTTAATTGTCCAATTTTGTACGCGAGAGCCTGACCAGGCCAGCCAATGTAGCGATCGATTTCATTGATGATGTCTGCTTCGGTTTTGGCGGCGTTGTCGAGAAAATAATCGATCGCGCGCTGTCGGCTCCAGCCAAAGTAGTGCATACCTGTATCCACGACGAGTCGCACTGCACGCCACATGTCATAGACCAACTGTCCGTAGCGGGAATAGGGGTCGGTATAGAGCCCCATTTCGTAGCCCAAACGCTCGGAATAGAGACCCCAGCCCTCAATGAATGCGGTAAAACCGCTATTGCGTCTAAAGTCGGGCAGGTTGGTCATTTCTTGTGCCAGTGCGATCTGCAGGTGATGGCCGGGTACGCTTTCGTGCACGCTCAGCACCTCCATCTCGAATTTGGGTCGCATCGAGGGGCGATAAAGATTGACGTAGTACCAACCGGGGCGACTGCCGTCTGCTGCAGGGGGCATGTAATATGCGGTGGTCGTATCCGGCGCTTCTTCTTCGGGTATGGGGCGCACGCCGTAAGGCGCGCGGGGCAACTTACCGAACAGCTTGACTAAGGCGGGATCGAGACGTTTGGAAACTGCCTGGTAGCCCTCCAGTAACGCCTCGGCTCTGTCGTAGTAAAACTGCGGGTCGGTGCGCAAAAACTCATTGAATGCGCGCAGATCACCCTCGAATCCCACTTCCGCAATGACGGACTGCATCTCTTTGCGGATACGCTCAACCTCGCGGAGGCCGATCTCGTGAATCTCATCAGGCGTCAGGTCTGTGGTGGTGTAGTGCGCCGCCAGGCGGGCGTATAGCTGCTTCCCGCCTGGCAATGCACCGATGCCTGGTGGGCGTGCCGCAGGGAGATAGTCTGCCTGCAAAAATTGGAGTAGCGAGGAAAGCGCAGGGTTGATTTGCTCGGATATGATCTGTTCTGCTTTTTGCTGCAGGCGCACCTTGTCTACTGAGCTCAACTCAGGAGGCAGGTTCTGGAATGCCTTATAGAATGGACTTTCAGTGGCCGTGCCTGCGAGGAGGTTCTCGATCTGACCGGGGACTCGAGACATTACAATTTGTGCTTGCACTCGATTCTCTGCGATGCCTTGCTCGAGTAATTGCCGGTATTGCATCAGCTGCTCAGGCATCGTGCTCAGTCGGACAAGCCAGTCTTCATGGTCCTGTAGCGTCGCCATGGGCAGCCGTTCGATCATGCTGTGCCGGTGTTGCGGCCCTGACCGCATGTCGAGCGCAATCAGGTGCATCCCGTCCTCGTATTCAGTTTGCTTATCGCGGAGCAAACGTAGCAACATGGACCGATTGACTCGGCTCAGAGACGAGAGTGTGGCGGGTTCGATTTGCTCGAGTTGCTGCACGAACTGTCCCGCCTGACGGTACCGCGCGGTGAAGGCCTCAGGGCTCATGTCGGTCCACAGTCGGTTGCCAGAGCGATCTCCGTAGTCCAGCCTCATCTCCGGATACTGGGCCAATGTCCATTGCCAGTGTGTCTCAATAATCTGATTAAGGATGGTTTCGTCAGAGTTTTCTGAGGACGCTATGGCCTGGCCCCAGCAGACCAACAGGAGTAGGCCGATATAATGGACATAACGTGGCCTGTAGTTTTTGGCAATACGCGCTAGCGACCGCGCATTGCAATTTCCAGCTGTTGCGAAAAGACGCCTAGGCAAGATCGCGATCACTGTTTTGATTCCTCAGTGCGTCGATCCATTAGATCAGCGCCCCAGCATCGAGCGGGCAATCAATTCGCGCATGATTTCAGAGGAACCCCCGTAGATTGTCTGGATCCGGGCGTCCACATAGAAACGCGAAATCGAATACTCCGAGGTGTAACCATACCCTCCAAAAAGCTGCAGACACTGGTCCGCTACGCGGCATTGCATCTCGCAACTGGCCAATTTCAGCATGGCGGCGGTATCGGGTGTCAATGAGCCGTGAGCGTACTGTTGGGCGCACTGCTCATAAAACGCGCGGTTGATCGCGATATCTGTTTTGACTTCCGCCAGCTTAAAGCGCGTATTCTGGAACTGGGCAATTTTTTGACCAAATGCCTCCCGTTCCTGAACATACTGCACGGTAATATTCAGGGCGCCCTCTGATGCAGCCACCGCTTGCGCGGCAATACCTAGTCGTTCTCGAGGTAATTCCTCCATCATGATGACAAAACCACGATTCTCTTCGCCCAGCAGCGCATTATCGGGGAGCCGAACATCGTTGAAGAAGAGGAGGGCGGTATCGGAAGTGTGCTGACCGATCTTGTCTATTTTGCGAGACTTCTCGAAACCTGGGGTGTGGGCATCCACCAAAAAGAGTGATGTGCCTTTGGCGCCCTTTCCGGGGTCAGTAATGGCAGCAACGATCACCAGATCGGCATGAATACCATTGGTGATGAAGATTTTTGAGCCGTTCAGCACCCATTCGTCGCCGTCGCGGACGGCATTGGTACGAATGCCCTGAACGTCCGAACCGGCCCCTGGTTCGGTCATGGCGAGGGCACCTACGACTTCGCCCTTAGCCATTTTCGGCAGCCATTGAGTTTTCTGTTCCTCAGTACCGTGACGACTGATATAGGGCGCGACGATATTGTTATGAATACCGTACCCCGAAGCGAATCCACCGAAGCCCATTTCCGAGAGTTCTTCGATCATCGCCAGGGTGACGTGGGGCGCGGTGCCGGCGCCGCCGAATTGTTCTTCCATATCGGGACAGAGTAAGCCCGCTTCTCCAAGTCGATTCCATAATGTGCGGGGCACCATGCGATCAGCTTCCCACTGTTCGTAGTGCGGTGTGATTTCTTGCTCAAAGGCCCGCCTGGCCATATCGCGAAATAGAGTGAGTTCGTCCAGGTCGATGGCTTGATTCATAGATGTACCCTGCGTAATTTGCGTGCCGAGAATGTGAGCGGTTGTGAGTAGATTATACAGTTGTGGCTGACCCGGAGACACGAGCCATTAATCAAAGGAAGGCTACATTCATTGACGCTACAGGAATACAGTGCGCCTCTCGGTGATGCGCGATGAAAGTGAGTATTATTCCAGCGTGTGAGGAAGTTACTGGGGTACTCCAATCACTCCCCATTTATGAGGTATTCTGACGATATGCATCTGGAGCGGGCGCTGACATAAAGTCCCGCAGATTTTTCTATCTCAAGGCATAGACAGCGAGGTCATCATGCGCGAACACACCAAGTTTTATATCAATGGTAAATGGGTCGACCCCGTAATACCCAAAACGCTGGAGGTGCTAGATCCCTCTACTGAGGAGGCATGCGCGACGATCTCTCTGGGTTCGGAGGCGGATGTGGATCTCGCAGTGGCGGCGGCCAAAGCGGCGTTTGATTCTTTCAGTCAGACCAGTGTGGAGGAGCGGGTGGAGCTGCTTGAGCGTCTCGCCGCCATTTTCCAGCGTCGTATCGGAGAAATCGCGGAGGCCATCCGATTGGAAATGGGTGCGCCTATCAAGCTAGCCAGCACTGCTCAGGCCTACGCGGGGTTGGGCCATATTACCGAGGCGGCAAAGGTGCTGAAGACCTATGCATTCACTGAGGATCTCGGGCCTCATAGAGTGGTGAGGGAGCCCATCGGCGTGTGTGGGCTCATTACGCCGTGGAATTGGCCGCTCAATCAGGTCAGCTGCAAGGTGGCGCCAGCACTGGCGGTTGGGTGCACCATGATCCTGAAGCCGAGTGAAATCGCGCCGTTGTCGGCTTATCTCTACGCAGAAATGATGGATGAGGCGGGTGTCCCCGCGGGCGTCTTTAATCTGGTGAACGGCGATGGTCCCACTGTCGGCGAGGCGCTTTCGCGCCATCCCGATGTGGATATGATGTCATTTACTGGTTCCACCCGGGCAGGTTCTCTGGTGGCGCAGAATGCGGCGCCGACTGTTAAACGAGTGACTCAGGAGTTGGGTGGAAAGTCACCCAATGTCATTCTTGAGGATGCCGATCTCGAGGCTGCGGTGACGCGGGGCGTAATGCACATGTACAACAATACGGGACAGTCCTGCAATGCGCCCTCGCGTATGCTCGTGCCGCGCACCCTGCTGCAGCAAGCCGAGCAGATCGCAGAGAAAGTATCCGAAGCAGTGGTGATGGGCCCTACCTCGGCTGATACCACCACCATGGGTCCTGTTATTTCGAAACTGCAATGGGACAAAATTCAGGGCTTGATCGAGGCGGGCATCGCCGAGGGAGCTAAGGTGGTCTGCGGAGGTCCCGGTCTTCCCGAAGGGATCGAGCGCGGTTATTACGTGCGACCTACTGTGTTTTCTGAGGTCAGTAACGACATGACGGTAGCGCAGCAGGAAATTTTTGGGCCAGTGCTCGTGATGATCCCTTACGATTCTGAGGAAGAGGCTATTCGCATTGCCAACGATACGCCCTACGGACTGGCGGGCTATGTGCAAAGTGGTGATCTCGATCATGCACGACGAATTGCCTCGCGCATTCGCGCCGGTAATGTGCACATCAACGGTGCCTCTGGTGGCTTCGATGTTCCCTTCGGTGGCTACAAGCAATCGGGTAACGGCAGAGAATGGGGTGCCCATGGTTTCACCGATTACTTGGAGATCAAGGCGATCGAGGGTTACGACGCGGCTTGATGAATGGCTTGCTTGAGAGGAATTGATTAATGCGGGCCATTCTCGCGATAGATCAGGGCACGACCGGCACTACCGTAGCGGTGATGAATGCCCGGGGAAATTTGCTGGGTAGCGTTAATCACGAGTTTCCCCAGATCTACCCAAAGCCCGGTTGGGTAGAGCATGACCCCGAAGCCATTTGGGCTTCGGTACTCAAGGGTATTCGCGCCGTGTTTCGCAAACAGTTATGCAAGCCCGCTGATATTGCCTGCATTGGCATTACGAATCAGCGGGAGACGGCTTTGCTATGGGAGCGGCGCTCTGGTAAGCCGCTTGCGAACGCGATTGTCTGGCAGTGCCGAAGGACGTCGGCTTTTTGTGACAGCCTAAAACGAAAGGGTCTTGAGTCGATGATACGAGATCGGACGGGGCTGGTGCTGGATCCTTATTTCTCCGCCAGTAAGTTTCGCTGGTTACTCGATGCTACAGAGGGCGCGCGTGGTCGCGCCAGACGCGGCGAGGTTGCGGCGGGCACTATCGATGCCTTTTTGTTGTCGCGGCTGAGTGGGGGGAAAGTGCACGCCACTGACGTCTCGAATGCGTCTCGTACCTCACTGATGAATCTGAAAACGCTCGATTGGGACCCTGAACTTCTTAAGCTTTTCAATGTCCCGAGGGGGATTTTGCCGGATATCGTCCCGTCTAGCGGAGAACTCGGCTTTACATTAGGGGTCAAAGGACTGCCCGATGGCATACCTATCTCGGGTATTGCTGGGGACCAGCAATCGGCACTGTTTGGTCAGGCGGGATTTGAGCGCGGTGCTGCAAAGTGCACTTTCGGCACGGGCTCGTTTATCTTGATGAATACCGGCCATGATCGTATGCACAGCGATGCCGGCCTGCTGAGCACGGTTGCGTGGCAGTTGCCCGGTCAAAAAGCGCCCGTATATGCGCTGGAAGGCGGAGCCTTTGTGTGTGGTGCGGCGGTGCAATGGTTGCGCGATGAGTTGGGTATTATCAAGCGCGCGCAAGATATTGAGGCGTTGGCGGAGCGAGTGCCAGATGCAGCGGGCGTGGAATTTGTGCCAGCACTGACCGGCTTGGGCGCTCCTCATTGGGATCCCGAGGCGCGGGGCGTGATTTCCGGCCTCACTCGGGGGGCTGGCGCAGCACATCTGGCGCGGGCTACGTTGGAGGCAATGGCGCTCCAGAATGTGGACATTCTTCGAGCGATGGAGCGTGATCTGGGACGGAGAATGCGAGAGCTAAAAGTCGACGGCGGCGCGGCAGCTAATAACCTGCTGATGCAGCTCCAAGCCAACTACTTGGGTAGAGACATCGTGCGCCCAAAAGTCATCGAAACAACAGTCACTGGAGCCTGCTTCCTCGCAGGGTTGGGAGTCGGAATCTGGAAGGATGTTGATGCTCTTGCCAAGGTATGGCGGTCAGAGACGACTTTCCCGAGCCGAATGGGACCTGGCCCCCGGCGCCGGAGGCTGGAGGCCTGGCAGGTAGCGATTAACCGCACGAAGTCATCGGTCTGAGGCCTATGGCGGATATTCTGCCGTTCAAAAAAACGCGTAAGCCTGATCAGACCCTGTGCCGAAATGGCCACCACAAATGGCGTCCGGTGAACAGTGACCCTTTTGCGGTGCATCGGGGTGAATTGATCACCCGATTTCGGTGCGCACGCTGCGGCGAGGAAAAAACCAAGGCAACCTGAGCCCTGAGCCCTGAGACTTGACCTACCACCATCGGGGATAGTGGGCGGCAGTCAGAGCCGATACACTCTCAATACTCACTGGGCTAGGCATGGAGCAGCACTCATGACAGCGATGATTTACCCGACAACCAATCCTGCGCTAGCGGAGCAAATGGTGGTGTCCCGCGGAGAAGGTCCCTACATCTTCGACAAGCAGGGGAAACGCTACCTTGAGGGCATGGCGGGCCTCTGGTGTACCGCGCTGGGGTACGGTAACGAGGAGATCATTGAAGTCGCCCAACGCCAAATGCGCGAGTTGAGCTTTAGTCATATGTTCGGTGGCAAAACCCACCCAGCCGCAATCGAGTTGGCCAATAAAATCGCCGATATGGTGCCCATACAGGACGGGCGCGTTTTTCTGGGCAATTCCGGATCTGATGCCAACGACACACTGCTAAAGCTGGTTCGTTACCACGCAGAGGCGTCGGGTAATCCTCATCGTATCAAGGTGATCGCGCGTGAGCAGGGTTACCATGGGGTGACATTGGCGTCCGCTGCGTTGACTGCAATTCCGACCAATCATGCCCATTTTCAGTTGCCCTTTGAGGCGCTTGGAGTGCTTCGGACGGGGTCTGCACATTTCTATCGTGGCGCACAAGAGGGTGAAACCGAAGCCGATTTTGTAGAGCGCCGGGCGCGCGAGTTAGATTCACTGATTTTGGCGGAAGGTCCCGAGACCATAGCGGCAATGATCGCGGAGCCCGTCAGTGGTGCCGGGGGCGTTATTGTGCCTCCAGAAGGCTACTTTGCCGCTATTCAGGCGGTGCTGGATCGTTACGGTATCTGGTTGTGGGACGACGAAGTGATCTGCGGTTTTGGGCGTCTGGGCGCTGACTTTGGCGCCAACAAAATGGCGATGAGGCCACAAATGATGACCTTGGCCAAGGCGTTGTCCTCTGCCTATGTTCCCGTATCTGCGGCGGTGGTGCAGGGCGATATTGCGGATTGCATTAATGCTTCAGCGACTGAGGTCGGGGTATTTGGGCACGGCTACACCTATAGCGGACACCCTCTAGGGTGCGCTGTCGCCAGCAAAGTGATCGATATATACCAGCGCGACAATATTTTTGAGCACGCAGACACCGTGGGAGGCTATTTACAGAATCGCCTTCGGGCACTTTCGGATCATCCTTTGATTGGTGAAGTGTCTGGAGTGGGGATGATTGGTGCCATGGAGTTGGTTGCTAATAAGGCGACTAAGAAACCGTTTGCTGGTATGAGGGTGGGTCAGTTCTGTGCCAAGGCGGCTGAAGAAAATGGCTTGATTGTGAGGCCGCTGGGTGGCAATCGGGTCGCGGTCTGTCCGCCGCTTATTATTGAGAACGAGCATGTCGACGAGTTGATCGACAAGCTGTCCTCCGCGTTGAACACGACGCTGGAGTGGGTGCGGGCTGAAAAAATGGTCTGACTCCCCAAGCTCCGCTGGTGTGGTGAGCAGTGTCACATTCTGAAACCACGACTGTGGCTCCGATTCGCTGATGCGATCAATTTCTGTCGAGAGGGATATCGGCGGTGTTGTCGGGCTCGCCGCGCTCAGGGGGAGTCCGGCTGGGGCGGGTCATCAGCCCATGTTTTCTGACCAGTGATCTGATTTGATTGTAGTTCAGGCCTAGGAGCGTAGCGGCCTCCTTCTGCCGATGTCCAGATTTGGCGAGCGCCTGGGTCAGCCAAGTGCGCTCCGAACTCGTCATCACCGCTTTGAGGTCTATGGGCCATTCAGTGGCATGCGCTACTGGTCGTTGATGGGACTGAGTCTCGTCGTCGGTAACGGCCGCCGCTCTATGCCCCGACGCAAAGGGATTGATGATAATCTGCTCGATCGGGACGTCAGTCTCTTGGGCGCGAAACAAAGATCGCTCAACAACATTTTTTAACTCCCGAATATTACCCGGCCAGTGGTGCGACGCGAGTTGGGCTAGGGCGCCTTCAGAGAAGCCAGGAAAGTACCCCCAGCCCAGTTCACGACACATCTTGACGGCAAAGTACTCGGCCAATTCGAAGAGATCGCCATCTCGCGCTCTCAAGGGTGGCAAGTGCACAACCTCAAAACTCATCCGGTCCAACAGATCCCAACGAAATTGCCCTGTGTTTGCCATCGTTGGCAAGTCCGCATTGGTTGCCCCGAGCAGACGGACATCGACTTGCAGTGTTTTTTGACCGCCGACCCGCTCAAACTCGCCGTATTCGATCACGCGCAATAATTTTTCTTGTAAGCGCAACGACATGGTGGCGAGTTCGTCGAGAAACAAGGTGCCCCCGTCAGTGAGCTCAAACCGTCCGATGTGCTTTTTTGTCGCCCCTGTGAATGCGCCTGCTTCATGACCAAAGAGTTCGCTTTCCAAGAGCGTCTCGGCGATAGCGCTGCAGTTGATTTTGGTAAAGGTTTGATCCCATCGTGGGGAGAGGAAATGCAGTCGCTCCGCAATGAGCTCTTTGCCCGTGCCTCGTTCGCCAATAATCAGTGTCGGTCGGTCAATACTCGCCAGCTTCGACACATGATCGAGTGCCGAGGAGAGTGGGCTTGAATGGCCGATGATCGTGGGGGCGGCATCTCGCATAGAGGGGCATAATAAACCTTTTAAATGTTAATTGGCCTTTAATTAAGGTTAATAAAACCTATAAAGAGTCGCAAATTGGGTCGCAAAGTCATTAAGTGGTTGATATTTTGTCAATTAATGGCAGTGGCACGCTAATCGCAAGAGACATAATGAGATGTCAAAAGGGGTCTCAAAGGGCCGAGTGGCCCAAGCATCATGGATGATTGGAGAGATGAAATGGATGTTATCGATGAACGGGGATTGATTTACGTGGCGGTATTGTTGGTCTGCAGTGCGCTGGCCGTTTTTGCCGGACCGGCGCGCGCAGCGGCGACATTTGGTGTCGTAGCGGCTTCAATTGAGGGCGCCTTTTGGTTGGGAGGTAATCTGACCCAGCAGTATTGCGCTCATCGTCGTGGGGGAGGGGAACCTGTTTTGGAGCTGCTCGACCAAAAGAAACCCTGCGAGCGGCGTGGGTGAATGGTCTCTGGCGCGAGGCGCTTCCTTGC
>Ga0209374_1001676_pt1 | contig 21010 bp, 19 predicted proteins | sample SaaInlLV_DNA_10m_FD_184683 | JGI IMG/M metagenome (GOLD analysis project Ga0209374, IMG submission 184683) | Marine microbial communities from expanding oxygen minimum zones in the Saanich Inlet - SI075_LV_DNA_10m (SPAdes) (version 2) | ecosystem: Environmental > Aquatic > Marine > Unclassified ... | reverse complement strand
GACAATAAGGTTTCCGTTCCTATCCATTTCCATCCCTAAGGCAGACCCACCTGTATTAGCATATTCCCTATGTGTTAGATTGACGGGGTCAATTTCAAGAATTATTCCTTCTTGTGATGACGTATAAATTTTATTTTGGTAGTAAACTATATCCTCTGGTCCGTGCGTTTCGCCAATATCAATTAGTTCTAAATTAGCGAGGTCTGAATTAGGGGCATAGTCGTCAATGTAACCTGTATTTACCGAAGACTTCCAAGAAACAGGGTTGACGGGGACGGGCCATAAAATCAAATATGCTAAAGCTAAAAACAAACTCAAAACTAGTAAAAATACTTTTTGTTTCATGTAGACGGCCTCAAAACAGGTTAGCTCTTTAAACACTAAGCTTATTATTTATTGTTATTGACATACACTATAAAAAATTTTTATCACAGGTGAAACCCTTTAACTACGGCAGAACATAATGAAATTTTTTAGTGCTTTACTTTTAGCTTTTTTACTAACTTTTCCAGAAATATCTTTTGCTAAAGATAAAGTTTATTATGCAGGCCTCTCTTTCATTGGAAACCATGCAGACAATCAAAAATCTTATCCCTACAGCTACAGGCTTGCCGAGGCTAAAAATGAAAAAGGTATTCCTGTTCTTGAGCAGCTTCTCGTCGACCGAGTTAAGCAAGTTCAGAGAAGCGATCTGGATTTTATAATAAATGATTTGGGAAATTACCAATCAGGGGACTCCGTAAGTATTGCTCTCGCTATTGATTGGGAGAATGTTGCAACGGAACAGATTGGTGGTCTCTATAAATTAGTGTTAGACATACACGCTCAAGTGCTAATCTTTGATTATGGCAAACAAAAGGTTGTTGGAAGTTACCCTATTGCTGTTCAAATAAGAGACGTTTCCCAAAATCAACCCACTGATGAAAAAATAGAGGGTTTATTTAAAACGCTATTTTATGGAAACGATAAAAATGTAAATATTCTTGATGTATTTTCGGCGCGCATTCAGACTGTAAGTATTAAAAAATCATATGGACAATATTTGCGCGTAACCGGAGTTAACATAGAGGACAAAGCAAGGCCTTTTTTTCCAAATGATGGGTTAGATTTTGAGAGATCATTTTCTGGACTACTAGCTCAAAGCTTTGGTAAGTTTTTATCCACTAATCAAGGCGTCTCAATGCTTCCTTATTCTAAAGGCGAAGCTCTAGGTAATAAAATGGCAATGAGATTTGCAAATGGCGATATCTTCAATTTAGAAATTCCAAGCACCGACTTTGGCATTAATTTAACTTTAAGAGGTTTTAAAAAGGGAAGTGTTGGCAAAACAAGCTCTAAAGAGGCTTTTGCATATGGAAGCTACATGCGTATTAAATTAGAACAGCCCGATTTTGGAAAGGTTTATTTTGATAAGCCAATTAGAAATGTAGCCGTGAAGGAAGTTCCTATCACACAAACAGAAGTAGATGATTGGGCGGCATTTCAAGAATCCCTATTTGCGTTATTTGATAAGTTTTCAAAAGAAATTAACGACACGGATAAAAAGTGGGCGCAAAAAACAACAGGTAGTAAAAAAAATGATGTCAAATTAGTTCTAAAAGAGTTTGACCAATTCAAAAAAATATTGGACAAATGTCGCTAACCTAAAGGTAGATAATTATGAAATTCCTAAAAAACTTTATTATAGTGTCAGTAGTTAGTTTAGCTATCCAAGCAGTTGCAAGCACTAATGCTATGTCCTTTGAAAGTATAAAAGGCATGGGCGAGTATACTTACGAGGGCAAGTTCAAGAAAAAAAACTACAGTACATATCAAGAAAAGGCTAAAGAAAAGGCTATTAATTCAGCCTGGACAAGATACATAGCAAGGCTGCCTCAAGCACGGCAAATAACCTACCAAAAGCTAGATTCAGAATTTAGAATGGACCTTTCCCCATACATAGGTAATGTTGAAATTCTTGACGAAACGCATGATAAAGATCTTAAGTCTGTACAAATAATCGCAAGAGTTACTATTTTTAACGAGGCAGTTGATACAAAATTAAATATGGCATCTGCTGTTAATAGAGCAGGTGATGATGCAAGCTATTTCAGTTTCATCTTTTTAGCACGCCAAACTACATCTATTAAATCCTTTGATGACAAAGTCGTTTCTATAGAGGCAAAAAGTGCGTCTGCAGATCTTAATGCTCAAAGCATACAAACGAGTGAAGACAATGAAGTTGCTAAGTCGTCTGAGACCGTGGCATCTACTGAGGCCAACTTAACTACCAAAGTTACAACTGGCGGCAGCACGGAAAGAAAAGCAGACCGTATATCTTATGACGTATCAAGCCCGCAGGATATTGATGCCGCAATGGGTGATATACTTAGCACAGCTGGTTATGAGGTGGTTTCATACGATGATATCGTAAGCGAGTGCGGAGGGGTTGAGCCTGATGATATCAAGTTTGAATTTAGCCAAGCGGATGATATGTCTAGACAAACAAGACGTTCCGCTATCAATGGAGCAAAGGATTGTGATGTCACATATTTCTCAGTTGGAACAATAGATATTGGCTTAAAAGATACGGACCCTGTATCAGGCAACCAGAGAGTTTATGTATCTGTAAGAACTCAGGTATGGGATATAACCAGAAAGCTGCCTAAAAAAGTAGCTTCGGTTGGACCAATTCAGTATGCAGGACTTGGACCAGATCAAATAGTAGCGCAAAGAAACGCTTTAATTCTTGCGGCCAGGGAGGCCTCTAAAAGCCTCGTAGATCAAATGAATGCCAAAGGTTTATATTAATAAAAAAAGGAAAAAACTATGAAAAAACTTTTAATTGTTGCCGTATCGACGGCCTTACTAGCTTTGTCTTTGCCGGCATCCGCACAGATGGGAATGCTTAAAAAGGCTAAAAGCTTAACTTCTTCAAGTGATGCAGGAATGGGTGACTTAACAAGTCAGCAAACCGGTATCGTAAACAGACTGGTCTCCGGAATGACAAATATGACAGCAGGGCAGGCACAAGTTGCAAGAGCTCTGGGGCTAAAAGACGAGGCAGACCTACTTGAAAGCGAAAGAGATGCACTCTCCAGCGGTAATGTTAAAGATAAAGACGGTATAAAACGCAGTATGAAGGTCAGTGAAGATGCGCAAGAAGCCATCAATACTAAAATGGCTGAGGAAACCGTCATTGACGCTGAAGCAAAAAAAGAATTTGGTAAAGCACTTCCATTTTATGCCAAAGGCACAGCAGATACTATAAGATTACTCCCTGAACTTAAAAAATGGGCCTCATCCGCTAGCTCCTCTATGAAAGGTGCAGGCATAACAGAGTTACCAAAACTAAAGAAAACTTTAGGGACTGGTCTTTTTGTTGCTAAAAATCTTCCTAAGTATGCTAAAAAATCACAAACAAGCTACAAAGCATTATCAGATTTCTCCAAGAAGAATGAAATTGATACATCGGAAGCTGACGATATGCTTGGGGATCTTTAATAGGGTATATCATGAATAAGCTTTTAACTTATCTTATAATCTTTTCAGGGCTTTTACTCATCCCAATTATGGATGTTATAGCCCAAGAGAATCCAGATGTAGTTGTTGTAACTACGGAAGGCTCTGGAAACACTAGGCAAGCCGCTATCAATGATGCGCTTGCCTTAGCTGTTTCTCAAGTAAATGGCATTTCCATATCAGCCAATGAAAATTCAAATGTAACCTCGGCCGACGTATCTACTTCATCGAGCTACGAGTCTGCAAATGTGATGGCTGGGCGCGTTGATACCCAAGGAAAAGTTAAAGCTAAAAAAAGACAATACAAGGAAGGGTCTGAGGTTCCAGAAAAAGATGTTGCGGAACTTGAGGGTAATTCAAGTCAAAGTGTTCAAGCGGCTACGGCAAGTGCAGGAGCACAAAGGTCTAACTTCCAGGGTACTGCAAACGTCTCAAATCGCGGAATAAATACCTCCACAAAAGGGCAAGTCCAAAGCTTTAAGTTAATCAGTTCCAGTCAAACAGAGGCTGGTTATCAAGTGACAGTTGAGGCGTCCGTTTTTTCTGCTGCTGCTAAGGATAGACGTGTTAAATCTGAACAAAGAGAGAGCGCCTTAGCAAGGGAAAAGTCTAGGCAAGCCTCAGATAAAAGAAGAGCGGCTGAGGCCAGAGCAAGGGCGGCGGCTGATAGGCGCGCGGCAGCTGAAGCCTTGGCTAAAGCTGAAGAAGAAAAAAGGCTGGCAGAAGAAGCTCGGCAAAAACGAATTGCTGAAGCTAAGATTGAGGCGCAAAAAAAGAAAGACGCCCTCAGAGAAGAAATCAAGAATAGAAAAAGAGAGCAGGCAATGGATGACGACTGGTAGTCAATGCACTACCTATGATAATCTAATATTTAAACTCTCCAGTATTTTAGGAATTTTCTTTTTAACTTTAAAAAAGCCTTTGTTTGCAAATGGCCATATCTCTTTATCCCACTCGCGCAATATACAGGATATTTCTATTTGGTTTTTCTTCAGCAATGGCACAGCTTTTTTAATTGCGTCCGCTGTTGGGCCTGTTGGTGCATAGTGCATCAATATATTACGAACGCCTTGCTTTTTGCAGGCGGATAATAATTCAGAGTCCCAGTTTTTTTCTATTATTTTATTATTTGGGCCAAATTTCATAAGTGAGCTTTCGAGAGCAACTCTTGCAAATTCCGAAATATTTTTATTTATAGTATTTACCGATCTCAATGCTGTTGACTGTAGCCCAACCGCTCCTGTGATATTTAAGTTTTCTGGAAAACACTGTTCGGTCTGGCAATCATCTTCATGGACGAGTAGCAAATATTTATCTGCTTGATGTAAATCTGATGCTGGAAGCACATTATCAATGATATCATATTCTGGTTCGCTTAAAGGATCTGCAGAATCTGCTAGTTGACCTTTTGGATAAAATCTTCCGCACGTAAAGCGTTCTATATTATCAGCACGCGCAAGATAGGATTTCCCCTTTGTATGAAGGCCTGCAACCCATCTCCAAGAGAGGGTGTTACTAGCAGCGTCACCATCAATTAAATTACAAAGAAAAAAATCGGCTCCTAGTTCCCAAGGTAGCTTTAAAGTAAAAATCCAAATACTCGCAAACCACATGCGTGCGTGGTTGTGAAGGTAACCAGTCTCCTTGAGTTCATTTACCCAAAAGTCAAAACATTTAATTCCTGTTTGTCCGGCAAGGGCTTGCTCGTAAGCTTTATTTAAAAATTTATTTTTACTTATTAAGCCTAGCTGATTGTTGAGTTCAGATTTATATTTTTTCCAAACATATGGCCTATGTTCCATCCAGCCCTTAAAATATGATCGCCAAAACACTTCTTGTATATATTTTTCAGAATCCCGTAAACTATGCTTAGCTAACACACTTGAGACAACTTCTCTTTCTGTTATTAGGCGATGCCTCAGATAAGGAGATAATAGAGAAACTGATTTATGGTTGTTTGGGCCATAATCATAATTACGGAACTGGGTATAATTCGAACCCGATATATTTAAAAAAATATCCAGCCGGTTTAGGCCCTCCTCTCGAGTTGCTACCATGGCCATACTTAGTGCCTTATCTTAGTTCTAGAGTTTTGTGATCTGCGGCTACCGTGTTTGTCGTAGATATTCTTTGCAATTTCACGATGCCCTTGTTTTTTACGAATTGCATATATTTGTGCTTTAGCTTTTTTTGCGGCCTCTAAGTGGTCCACAATTCTATGTGGATATTCATGGCTGGTATTTTGCTCATAATCCGGCCACTTCCATGGCTCTTGAATGAAAGAGTCTGGGATATCAACTAGCTCAGATAACCATTCGCGCGTGAAAGCGTTAGTAGGGTCCTGATCATAACCCTGCTTTACTGGGTTATAAACCCGTAAAGTATTAATCCCAGTTGTTCCTGATTGCATCTGAACTTGCTGCCAGTGAATTCCAGGCTCATAGTCTGTAAATTTTTTAGCAAGAACTGAACCTGCCACGCGCCAGTCTAGCCAGAGGTGATAACTAGAAAAAGCCATAAGCATCGCTCGCATTCGGAAATTTATCCATCCCGTAGAATTTAAAGACCGCATACAAGCATCAACAAAGGGGAATCCAGTTTTACCCTCACTCCAAGCCTTTAGACGAATACGTGCTTCAGGATTGTTGAAAGGGTCATCTCTCAAGGCATTATAAAAGGGGTGGATAGCTTCCAACTGATGTCTCGGGGTATTTTCGAGTTTTTGAATAAAGTGGCAGTGCCAATGTAGCCTTCCGTTAAAAGAAGACATTGAGCCTCTCCAACTACCTACAGGTTGGCCTTCACTGGCCATATGCTTCAATTCTCTTTGGCGCAGCCAAACCGACTGCGCAGTTTCTCTCATAGAAATCGTTCCAGATGATAAAAATGTCGACATGCGGGAGCACTCCCATTGTGCAGTTATGGGACTACTCATTCCCTTTTGATAATTTTTACCCCTTTCATCAAGGAAACTGTTTAGGGTTTTAATGGCCTCTCGGTGACCCCCTCTTTGGCGTCCTGGGCAGTCATCTTTCAATCCAAGCTCCTCTTGTGTTGGAATATTGAAAGTTGGTTTTTTAAAATACGGCACAAGTGAGCTTGGCGTTGGTACTGGTTCAGCGGACATAAAATGGTCCCATTTTTTTGCCCAGCCATCTCTATTTATTAATCCGCGCTTAACTCCAAATTGGGCATATTCTTTCCAGTCACAATTAAATTTTTTAACTAAACTCTTAATCCGTAGATCACGCTGATATGTCCAAAAATTACCTGTTTCTTGATGGGATATAATTGACCTTGCTTCAGTTTCTAAAATTAGCTTCTCTAAAATCTCCTCGGCTTTTCCCTTATATATAACTAATGGAGCACCTAAAGCAGTAAGCTTATCATTTAAATCCTCGAGACTGTCTTTAATAAATAGCCATTGGCGTCCGGAAGTATCAGGCAGCTTCCAGTAATCAGGCTCTATAATATATAGTGGAATAATTTGATCGAACTTACTACCCAGATAAAGCGGCATGTGGTCATGCACGCGCAAATCTCGCTTAAACCATATGATAGCAGGTGAGTTTTCTTTAGTATCCACAATAAAGCATTAATCTAAGCTAGGTAATTCAAAATAGTTTCGCGGCGTGCTTGCTAGCTCGACCACTCACACGTTTTCTCCACATACGAAAGCTACTTGGTTGCATATGATTTCGCATAATTTTGATAATTTCTTTTTCTGCCAAACCAGATTGAGCTTTTATGTTATCAAAGCTTGTCTCATCGTCCCAGGCCATAGCCACCAGCTCGGAGTCTGTAATACAGCCGTCGTCCGCTCTTCGCGCGGAGGGAATGAAGTTATCAGGGAATTTTTTAACCATGTTATGAGTACGCATTATCCTTTCAAAAAGTTCGGAAATATGTGTCTTAATAAAATAAATTCTAGTGAGCTTGACCTAATAATATTTGTTGGATAACAGTTAGTTATACATAATTTGGGGAATTTATGATTGAGCTAATATACATAAGCGACACACCTAATACACTTGATCAATCGACTATTTTTGAAATACTTAATTCATCACATGCCAAAAATAAGCTTAATGACCTTACTGGACATTTATACTATGATGGTAATAGTTTTTTACAAATTATTGAAGGAGAAGAAAATGCTGTACGCTCCTTATATGAAAAAATAAAAATAGACCCTCGGCATACTAATGTAGAAACCCTTTATGAAAACGAAATTAACGAAAGAGCTTTTGAAGGTTGGGAAATGGCATTTAAAGAATTAGAAAGATCAACCGTTCAAAACTCTATGGTCATGTTCAACAAGTTAAAACAAAATAGCAAACGACACATTCCTAATTTTGGCGCAGGGCTTTTCGGATTATTCAAAGACTCAATTAGCTAATGTCTTTGCTATGCCGGTAAAGTGCTAACCCCTGACAACAAGGTAACATTCCCGCCTGCAGCAGTCGTATCAATACAAACATGTCTTTCAATTATACACTGCTCACTCATATTTTCTTCAAGCATTAGTAGAATTATAGGTCCGTGTCTTTTTGATAAAGCAATACGAATTTTCTTTAAATTCCTGCTATTTCCCCAAAAGGCAACTGCTTGTATGTCAGTTAATGTCTCAAGGTATGAAAAACTTTCATCATTTTCCAAATAACTTTTTCTTAAGATAGCCTCACATCCATTCAGCTGAGCAATTCTAACTTGTTTTTTAACGTCACTTGGCTCAGGCCCCAGACAAAGGATTTTGCCTCTAGGGTAATTATACGTTTTATTAGACTCTCCCGTTGGCCCATTCATTTCTCTAATACAGGCAACCATATTCTTTCTCGGGTGTTGTTTTACTGAAGAGTTCTCTGAAGTAGTAAACCGCTTAACGTATCGCGGCCCTCCCGCTTTTGGTCCAGTTCCTGATAGGCCCTCGCCACCAAAAGGCTGGGATTCAACAACTGCTCCAGTCTGATTTCTATTTATATATATATTTCCTACTTTCACACGCCGTGATATCAATTCTACTCTATTATCAAGCCTGGTATGCAATCCAAAAGTTAACCCATAACCAGCTCCATTTATATTATCTATGATTGAAGGTATCTGCTCTGGCCTAAACTTTGCAATATGCAAAATTGGCCCAAATATTTCAGACTTTAAATTATTAATGCCGTCAACAGATATTATTTTGGGTCCTATGAAGTAACCAACATTTGGGGCCTCGTGTGAAAAAATTAAGCGTCCATCTCTTTTTGCGGCTTGAACATACCTGGAAATAACATCATAGGATTTTTTATCTATAATTGGACCTATATCGGTTTCGGTTTCCCAAGGACATCCAAGTAATTGCTCTTTAATTGCTGCCATTAGCATATGTGTAAATTTCTGCTCTATATCTTCTTGCACATACAAAACTCTAAGTGCAGAGCACCTCTGCCCTGCACTATGAAACGCTGAGGTAATAACATCTTTTACCGCGTGCTCTAAAAGTGCAGTTGAATCTATAATCATTGCATTAATGCCGCCGGTTTCAGCAATAAAAGGAGCATCCGGTGAAAGGCAATTAGCTATGTTTTTATTTATTGAACGAGCCGTCGAAGTTGATCCCGTAAAGCATACGCCTGCTATATTTACATTAGACACTAATTTCTTTCCAACAATTTCTCCTCTGCCTAGCAACAGCTGAAGTGTGCTTTTTGGCACACCTGCTTCATACAATAAATTAACAGCAAAATGTGCAATTATAGGTGTTTGTTCTGCTGGTTTAGCAAGAACAGCGTTGCCAGCAGAGAGGGCACCAGAAATTTGTCCTGTAAAAATCGCTAAAGGAAAATTCCAAGGAGAAATGCATGTTATTATACCTCTTGCTACCCTGCTTTCCTCTTGATTTATTCTTACACATTCTGAAGCATAGTAACGAAGAAAATCTACTGCTTCCCGCAACTCTGCTACAGCATCTAAAATAACTTTTCCCGCCTCACGGGTTAATATAGCAATTATTTGCCCTGCATTTTCCTCATAAAGATCAGCAGCCTTATTTAAAATTTTAGATCTTTTTTCAACGGAACAACTTTGCCACGGTCTGGCGTTCTCTATAGCTAAGTTTACATCTTCTATTGATGCCTCTACAGCCCTTCCCACTCGCTCACTTGGATTAGAGGGATTATATATACTATATATATTTTTACCCTTAACCGTTCCATTTATAAAAGAACTAACTTTCCACTCAATTGCTTTAAATGGAGCTCTTTCACTATCAATAATGGAAAGGTCAGCAAAATCATTTAGGTTCCACCCTTTTGCATTCTTCCTATTTGGTGAATATATATTTACAGGTAGCGGTATACTTGGTGATAAGCCCTCTAAAGCGTCTAGTTGGTCAAAAGGGTCTCTTATAATATCATCGACTAGGTTGTTCTTATCTAACACTTGATTAACAAAAGAAGAGTTTGCTCCATTTTCTAAAAGTCTTCTTACAAGGTACGCCAATAAATCTTCATGCTTACCCACTGGTGCATAAACTCTACATGACGTTTGATTTGTTGACATGACTTTTTTATGTAGCGCGGCACCCATCCCGTGCAACCTTTGAAATTCAAAGGGTTTTCTATTTTCACATAACTCTAAAACACTCGCCATTGTGTGCGCGTTATGCGTTGCAAATTGTGGAAATAAATGCCCCCCATCATCGAGCAATTGTTTGGCGCAGCATATGTAGGATACGTCTGTTGCCGCCTTTGTTGTAAATACAGGGTAATAACTAGTCCCGTTAACTTGCGCTATTTTAATTTCTGTGTCCCAATAAGCGCCTTTCACTAGTCTAACCATTATTTTTCTATTGTACTTACATGACAAAGCTGAGAGCCAGTCAATTACCGCCGATGCAGATTTATTATAAGATTGCACAACTACGCCCAGCCCAGCCCATCTTGCGAGTTTAGGGTGTATTACTAGTTGTTTAATTATGTCTAATGAAAGCTCTAATCTATCAGCCTCCTCTGCATCAATAGTAACGCTGATATTTAAATCTTTTGCTATTAACACTAAAGCTAGAACTCGTCCCATAAGCTCATTCATTACCCTTTGTGACTTACGAGTCTCATAGCGGGGATGAAGAGCTGATAGCTTTAAAGAAATTCCAGGGTTTAGCAGAATATCCTCACTTTTAGCCTCTAGGCCTATCCTTTCTATTGCCGCTTTATAGCTATTGAAATACTTCTCGGCGTCCTCCTCAGTTATTGCTGCTTCGCCAAGCATATCGAATGAATACAACGTTCCTTTAGGCTGGTTAGACGCAGAACTATTGATAGCCTTTTCAATACTTTCACCGAGTACGAATTGTTTTCCCATTAATTTCATAGCTCTTAATATGGCAACGCGAATTACTGGTTCTCCCAACCGACTAACTGCTGTTTTAAGCAAATTCATTAGATCAGGTGATTGCCCTCCATTCAGAATTTTTCCAGAAAGCATCAATGCAAATGAAGAGGCGTTAAGGGCTAATGAGTTAGAATTCCATAAGTGTTTTTCCCAGTCGGTAGGTGCAATTTTATCTCTTATAAGCTCATCGATTGTCGTTTTATCTGGAACTCTTAGCAGTGCTTCTGCCAAGCACATTAAAGCTAATCCTTCATCATTTGATAGGCCGTATTCACTTAAAAGGATTTCCATTAATCCCATCGTTCCATCGGCCCTCAAGTAATTAACTAACTCATGAGCACGGGCCTTAGAATTTTCTCTCTGAATATCAGTTATTTTAAACCTTCTACGCAGTTGGTTTAAAACAAGTCTTTCCTCACTCCTTGCAAGATGAGGAATCCTTTGTCTCAGATTTAATAGATCAGTCATATGTAGCCTAAACGATTAATTCTAAGTTTTTATAGCATTATTGAAAAAGGTCTTTAGACTTAAATCTTATTAATATTAGACTTATAAACTTTTTATTATTAATATAAAAGGTCTTATGGATATAAATAACAATAAAGAATATAAAATAGACCGTGTTGATAAAGAGATAATTAGGCTTCTATCATTTGACGGGCGCTTATCTGTTGCTAATATAGCCAGGCGCATAGGGGCGTCTAAAACCCCTGTTCAAGTAAGATTAAAAAGACTGCTTAAACAAGAATATATTTTAGGGTTTCGCGCAATTCTAAATCCAAAAAAACTTAAAAAAGAACACATTGCTTTTACCGAAGTTAAACTTTTAGATACTAGGGAAAAATCTCTTAATGAATTTAACCGTGCTGTTATTGAAATACCTGAAATTGAACAATGCCATATGATCGCTGGCTCTTTTGATTACTTATTAAAAACAAGGACCAAAGACATAGTGTCATACAGGTATATTTTGGGGGAAGCAATTTCGTCTCTGCCCAATGTATCAAGCACTTCTACTTTTGTAGCGATGGAGTCTATTAAAGATAATAGCTTTTAAAGCGTTAAAACTCAAAAGCGTTTGCTGGTGCCTTGGTGGGTTTAGTTAATGGGTTATTATTTAAAGCCGCTTCAGCTAGTACTGAATCAAAAAATTCCCACACCTCTGAAATTAAACCATCTTTAAACCCAAACATATGACAATAAGTTTGATTGTAACGTACACCATTTAATGCTTGTCCGTCTGCTTGCATAATAGTTACAACTCGGTGTTCATCAGCGCATACAATTTTTAGTTTTGTACAAAACTTGAAAGTATCCATCTGCAGCATGCCCATAACTTTTGGAAAGATATCATTTACTAAAGTATCTTTTCCTTGAAACCGGCCTGAAACAGGGGTTGTTCCATGAACATTATAGATAACATCATCACGCTGCACAGCAAGCATTGCATCGGCATCGCCAGCCTCTAAGGCTCTATACCATTCTTTAACCAGCTTTTTTTGTGCTTCTCTCTGTTCCATCGTCTCCGGCTCTCTGTAATTTTACTAGGGCGTGTCCCTAACTTAGTTAGAGTGTAATTATTGGACATTTCAAGGGCATCAGTGAAGCTACTAAAACTACTAGCTAAGAATAATTTTACTTGTTTTGTCACCCTTAATGCGCTTGCTATCAGGCCACTCACCCGTTGTCATATATATTATCTCTTGGGCAATATCGGCAACATTATCCCCCATCCTCTCAATATTCTTTGCAATAAATAGTACATGCATACATGCCGGTATATTACTTGTATCCTCCATCATATATGTAAGAAGCTCACGGAAAAGTGAGTTATGGGCCATATCTACTTTTTCGTCCTGATCGCGCACAATTTTTGCGAGTTCGCTATCACGAGATTTATGTGCCTTTAGAATATCTTCTGTCATGCCTTGAACAAGTTCGCTCATACGAATTAAAGTTTCGATTGGACCGATTTCGGCTTCAGCCTTTGCAATTGTCCTTGTTCTCTGCGCCATATTTCTTGTTAAATCGCCCATTCTCTCAAAATACCCAGCGCTCTTTAGGGTGGTAAGCACATAACGTAAGTCTAATGCAAATGGCTGCCGCAAGGCTAAAATTTTAATCGCTAAATCATTGAGCTCTCTTTCGAGTTCATTAAGTTGCTTGTCTCCCCTTACAACTTTTTTAGCAAGGTTACGATCTTCCTTACGAAGTGCTCGGGTGGCATCTTTGAGTTGTGACAAAACTATACTTCCCATCTCCTCAAAAAGAGATTCGAGCTCGCTCATATCATTATCAAAAGATGTTACAATATGGTCTTCACTCATTATTTATCCAATCCGTCCTGATATGTAGTTTTGAGTTCTTTCTTGAATAGGATTTGTAAAGATAGCTTGAGTATCTCCACTTTCCACCAATTCTCCGAGATGAAAGAAAGCTGTTTGTTGTGAAACACGCGCAGCTTGTTGCATAGAGTGGGTAACAATAACAATAGTATAATTCTCTTTCATCGTTTCCATCAGATCCTCGATGATAGCAGTTGCTATAGGATCAAGAGCAGAACATGGCTCATCCATTAATATAACTTGTGGGTCGACTGCAATCGCTCTTGCAATACACAGTCTCTGTTGTTGGCCTCCTGATAGACTTGTACCGGGCTCATTTAATCGATCAGAAACTTCGTCATATAAACCCGCACGTTTTAGTGACTGAACTACAATACTTTCTAGCTCATCTTTAGATTCTGCTAATCCATGAATACGGGGGCCATAAGCTACATTTTCAAAAATAGACTTAGGAAACGGATTTGCTTTTTGGAATACCATTCCAATACGGGAACGAAGAGCCACAACATCAACTTTAGGCTCGTAAATATCTTGTCCTGAAAATTTTATTTTACCGCTCACCCGACATATATTTATAGTATCATTCATGCGGTTGAAACAGCGCAAAAAAGTTGATTTTCCACAGCCTGACGGACCGATGAGGGCCGTTATCTGATTTTCAGGAATATCTAGACTCACATTGCAAATAGCTTGTTTTTTACCATAAAAAACATCGACATTATTGGCAGTCATAATAGAAGGCACATTGCCTTTTTCCTCATGTGTAGTTTTTGTTTCATAAATCATATTAAATGTCTCACCAACGTCTTTCTAGTCTCTTGCGCAGGTACACAGCACATAGATTCATAAGAATCAAGAAAACGAGTAAGACAATTATAGCTGCAGAGGTTCTTTCAACAAAGCCCTTCTCAGGGCTATCGGCCCACAGGAAAATTTGTACAGGTAAAGATGTAGCTACATCGGTAACTCCCTTGGGTATATCAACAATAAAGGCAACCATTCCAATCATAAGAAGCGGAGCAGTTTCCCCTAAAGCCCTCGCCATACCTAATATCGTTCCCGTCAACATGCCTGGCATAGCTAAAGGCACAACATGGTGAAATGTAGTTTGTGTCTTACTGGCGCCCAAACCTAGTGCCGCATCTCTAATACTTTGAGGTATAGAGCGCAAAATAGACCGCGAAGCTATTATAATTGTCGGCAGAGTCATAAGCGCTAAGACTATTCCTCCAACGAGTGGAGTGGAGCGAGGGAGGTTAAAGAAGTTCAGAAAAATTGAGAGGCCTAGTAGGCCAAATACAATTGAAGGAACAGCAGCAAGGTTATTAATATTGACCTCGATGAAATCAGTTAGAAAATTTTTCTTTGCAAATTCTTCTAAATAAACTGCTGTCAAAATACCCAAAGGGAATGCAATTAAAAAGCAAACAAGTAAACTGAAAAAAGATCCAATAGCAGCTCCCAGAATCCCAGCCATTTCTGGTTCCCTAGAATCTCCCTTGCCGAACAATGTTGTATTAAAAGTTTTTTTAATTTTTCCTTGTGACTTAAGTATTTCTATCCACTCTATATCCTTGTCTTTTAAGCGCCGTAGATCTTCACTGATATTTGAATCAATCTTGCCCTTCATAAACAAGTCAACTTCCGAGGATGCTAACAGCCAGACACTCTTACTTTTACCTAATAATTTAGGGTTGCTAGCGACCTGTTCTCCTAGGTCAAAGACAGCTCCAGCGCTGAGTAATTTGTAGACACGGTTTCTGTCTCTTCGATCGGTAATTCCAGGAATTACATTTGACAAACTTTCCAGCACAACAGGCTTATAGTTCGCTCTTTTTAAAATCTCAGGGTCGCGGGACGATGTAGGGTCAATAATGGCTTCCGAAAAATTTATATCAAGAGAAATTTTAGTCTGTTGAAATGCACTAGCTCCTCTGAATACTATCGCTGAAAACATGAATATTAAAAAAGCAATTGATATAAATATGGCTATTCTACCGTACCATTTAAAACGCTTTTCACGGCCATGTCGCTTTGCCATCTGTCTAGATGTATTTAGGATATAGTTAGGCATATTTTTTCTTGTATTTATTTACAATATGAAGGGCTATAATGTTTAAGCCTAAAGTGAGTACGAGTAAAAACAATGCAATAGCAAAAGCTGCTAAGGTTTTAGCGCTATCAAACTCCTGGTCTCCCGTAAGCAATGTAACAATCTGAACTGTCATGGTTGTAACAGCCTCAAACGGATTAAGAGTTAAATTGGCCGCTAGGCCAGCTGCCATGACTACAATCATGGTTTCTCCAATTGCACGTGATATCGCAAGTAACAAACTACCAATAATTCCAGGCGTTGCAGCAGGTACAACAACCTTAGTTACTGTTTCTTCATGCGTTGCACCCATACCAAAAGAAGCATCTCTTAGTGCTTGTGGAACTGCATTTATTACATCATCGGATAAAGATGAAATAAATGGTATAAGCATCACGCCCATAACCAACCCAGCTGCCAATGCGCTTTCTGAAGAGATATCAAACCCTACTCCGGATCCTGTAGCCCTTATAATAGGCGCCACCACCAAAGCAGCAAAAAAACCATAAACAACTGTTGGAATCCCAGCCAATAACTCAAGCAATGGTTTTACTGCATCTCTTGTTTTTGCTTTGGCAAACTCTGCCAGATATATAGCTGATAAGAGTCCTAAGGGGGTAGCAACTAACATTGCAATAAAACTGATTAGCAGTGTTCCTGTGAGTAAGGGAATGACACCAAATTTTCCACTTGCCCCAACTTGATCAGCGCGTATCGCTGTTTGGGGGCTCCATTCAAGACTAAATAAGAATTCCATAAGTGGAATTTTATCAAAAAATCGAAAAGCTTCGAAAACTAAGGAGGCTACAATTCCAATTGTAGTTAATATAGCAACAAAAGAGCTTGCTATAAGGACGCCCTGTATAACAAGCTCTTTAATTTGGTTGCGGCGGTTTTTTCGCCGCAACCAATTTTCTGTCGGTAAACTCATTAGTTTAGCACTAGAGGCTCTAAGCTAAGCACGCTAGATTTCCATTTTAAATGCTCATCTGGGTTCATTGGAATAAGCCCTTTTTCCGCCAAATAACCATCTTGACCACTAGCTCGATCGCTCATGAATTCGGCTAAGTACTCGTTAATTCCCGGTATTGTTTTGACATTATCTTTTTTAACATAAAAATAAAGGGAGCGGGACACAGGATAAGCTCCTTCGGCAATATTATCAAAAGTTGGGGGAGTAGAATTTATGGTACTACCTTGAACACTGTCAGCATTTTGTTCTAGAAAGCTAAAACCAAAGATACCAAAAGCATTAGGGTTTGCATTAAGTTTTTGAACAATTAAGTTGTCATTTTCACCCGCCTCTATGAAGTGCTCATCCTCGCGAATTGTGTGGCAAAGGGACTTATAGGCTTTTTTATCTGTCTTTTTTAGTGCTTTAATCCAGTCAAAAGTTTTACAGCCACCCTCCATTGCAAGTTCAACAAAAGCATCACGCGTCCCTGATGTTGGAGGTGGTCCCATAACCTCAATCTTATTGTCTATCAAATCAGGGTTTACTTCTTTCCAGGTTTTATAATTATTAGGCTTTAAACCGCCATTACCGTCGGGAACATCTTTCGCTAAGGCTAAAAACACATCTTTAAGGCTAAGATTCATTAAGTTTGATTTGCGCGAGTTTGCCATAACAATGCCATCGTAACCCACTTTAACCTCTACTATATCGTATATTCCATTTTCTCGGCAACGCTTTACTTCTGAAGCTTTTATTCGCCTAGATGCATTTGTTATATCGGGATGGTTATCACCCAAACCTGAGCAAAATAGCTTTAGGCCGCCTCCTGATCCAGTGCTTTCTACTATTGGGGTCTTAAATGATGTCGATCGCCCAAAATTTTCTGCAACAGTTGTGGCAAAGGGGTAAACGGTTGAAGACCCAACAATTTTTATTTGATCTCGTGACTCACTAGAAACAGCTATTTCCGATTTTACTGTCTCGGGTTTGATTTCTCCTCCACCACAGGCTGTGAGGCTAAGTGTTAATGCAGATATTAATAAGTATTTTCTAAACATGTTCTAATTTCCCATTAAATTAAAAATCAAATTGCAAGCGGGCAACTAGGCCGCTTGCGCTTGCTGCTGTGCCTTCTTCAGCATCAGCATTAAAATAGTTTATCCCTAGGCGAGTGTATTTTGTTGGCCACCAATCGGCTCCAACTGCAAGTGTCTTAAGGGCGCCAATATAGGGCCCGTCCTCAAGATCTAAGCTGTCATAGCGTGCCACCAAAGAGAAAGCCCCTATACCGCCTTCTCCTAATGGCCTATCAACTTTTGGACGGTTAAATTTTCCGCCTTTATAAGTTTTTTTGCCGCCGATAAACATTCCGATCTCACTATAAAACCCTGAGAAATCGGCGTTTTCATTTAAGTCGTTTCCTTTGGCTTTCAAAACTGCATATTCGCCGCTTGCCCATAGGTTATTATGAATAACAGCAGCTTCAGCCCCAATAAAGTTATCTTTGTTTGCAAAGCGCCCAGTATCAATAATGCGATTTGGAGCCACGTGAGTGAAAGGGCGTTGTCGGTACCTGATGTCACTTTCCGTCTGACCCTTTTTACGATAACGCCAGGATGTGCCTAAATGTACTAACGTTTGATCATTCTTAATCGGGTTAAATGTTCCTCTCGCTGAAATTGCATGGCCCTTCTCTGCACCGCCATCACTTTCTAAATTGGTTGTGAAAACTCCTGCATCAAATGTAAAATTATCGCCAGACGTTCCTACAGAGGCTCCGACACGCCGGTCAAAAGAAAAAGCATCGGTGAAGGCAGAACGCTCTAAAGTTGATATAAAGCGTGATGAAGTTTGCTCATCTAAAGAATTATGGGTCTTAAATTGTCCCAGTTTTATCTTAACTTTACTGTTGCTAGGTATGAATTGTATATAAGCGTCCTCTACTTTAACTGACTTTCCAGATGCTTTATTAATCTCAAATTTATATTTAATATTTGAGCCGTATTTACCAGAAACATTTAATCGGGCTCTACGAATTTCTATATCGCTAATATTTGTATCTGGGGTATCTATATTAGCGGTTGTATAATCAACCTGAACTCTGCCCCCAACCTTTAATGTTTTATCAGTGGCCCATGAAGTTTCAGAAATCATCATAGTTATTGTAGCTAGGGAAACCGTTACACCCTTTAGTGATTTATATGCCATACCAATCTAACCTTTTAGATATATTATTTTTAATTTTAAAAGTAAGTTCCTTTTGGAGCTTATCTTGATTGGTCGTATGAGGCACAAATATAACAAAAGTTTATATGTTTTATGACATCTTTATAATATTTTTTTGAAGGTTCTGTGACAAGAATGGGTGCAATATATACAAAACCTCAGTAAATACTGGGTATTTTTTATAATAATCAATGCCGTCTTTGTAATGATTTTGTCATATTACAATATTATAGGCTATTTTTCATCAGGAAAACATAAATGTCTAAAATTAAAACAAATGCATTATTAGCAGAATTTATCGGCAGCACTTTACTGTGCGGGGTTGTTGTTGGTTCAGGAATAATGGCGTTTAATCTTAGTGGGGGCAACATAGCCGTTGCCTTAATAGGCAACTCAATAGCAACTGCCGCTATACTCTGGGTACTTGTTGCAATTTTAGGGCCAATCTCTGGGGCTCACTTCAATCCAGCTGTTACAGTTGCATTTTACATCGATAAAAAAATAAAAGTACAGAGTGCAGTTTTTTACATAGTCTTACAGGTGTTTGGTTGTATATTAGGTACATTGCTTGCACATGCCATGTTTGATCAAGCTTTACTTCAGGCGGCTACAACAGCAAGGTCTGGTTATCATTTGTTGCTATCAGAATGGATAGCAACTTTTGCTTTGGTTTTCGCTATATTCGGTGCTGTTAGATATGCTCCAAAATCTGTACCTGCAGTAGTGGCCTTGACTATTCTAGCTGGATATTGGTGGACATCCTCTACCAGCTTTGCAAACCCCGCAATAACAATTGGTCGGGCCTTAACAAATACTTTTACTGGAATAAATCCTAGTAACCTTATTGGGTTTATCCTGGCACAGTTCTTTGGGGCAGCATCAGCAGTAATTTTATCTAACTATATTTTCATTAAAGCCCAGAAATGATCGGATAATGTGATAAATTTTTAAATTAATGTGTTTAAAGAAATGGAGCGGGCGAAGAGATTCGAACCCTCGACCCTCACCTTGGCAAGGTGATGCTCTACCACTGAGCTACGCCCGCTCATTTTTGCGTATACTAGACAGAATATAATTCTGACTGTGATAGACGGCGCTATATGGCCTAAAGAATAAATATAATCAAGAAGCTTTGGGATTTTTTTTATTAGTTTAATATTGTTCAAAAAGCATTTAAAGAGGTGTTAATGTCGATTACGCGTAATAATTTATTTCTATACTTAAATGAACTCAATATACAGCACAGTACAATAGAGCATGAACCAATTTTTAAAGTTGAAGACAGTGTTTTACTTAAAAAAAATATGGCTGGAGCAAATACCAAAAACCTTTTTTTAAAAGATAAAAAAGGAGAGCTTTTTTTAGTATGTGCCGTCAGTGATACAAAGGTTAATGTCAATAAACTGCATCACATCATTGGGTGCAAGCGCCTTTCTTTTGGTAAGCCTGAAGTTCTAAAGGATGCTTTAGGGGTGACGCCAGGTTCAGTAACATTGTTTTCAATTATAAATGACAAAAACCTTAAGGTAACATTGGTAATAGACAAATCTTTAATGAATTATGATATCGTAAACTTTCACCCCTTGTTAAATGATGCAACAACCGCCATTTCTAATAAAGATATGATAAAGTTTGCGAAATCAACTAAGCACGAACCCTTAATTGTCGATTTTACGAAACTTGAATAAGAAGGTAAAGTTATGAATGAAAGTAGTGAAGTAATCATCGATGGCTCAGACATGAGCTTCATGAAAGATGTTGTTACAGTCAGTCAAGAAACCCCAGTAATTGTCGACTTTTGGGCTCCCTGGTGCGGGCCATGTAAGCAGCTTATGCCAGTTTTGGAGAGAATTGTAAAAACTGCAAATGGTAAAGTGAAAATGGTTAAAATTAATATTGATGAGAATCCAGGTATTGCAGGGCAACTTGGGGTTAGGTCAATTCCGGCTGTTTATGCTTTTAAAAACGGAAAGCCAGTTGATGCTTTTCAAGGCGAGCAACCTGAATCAGAAATTATAAAGTTCGTTGGCAGACTGACCGGAGAAACAGATCCTATCGAGGAAGCAAAAGCACTTGCGGTACGCGCAAAAGATAGTCTTGCCGCAGGGGACGCAGGCGGGGCTGCGCAGGATTATGCGCAAGCGCTATCTTTGGACCCGAATAGTCCAGAGGCAATGGCGGGATTAATACGCCTATATATTGAGGGTGGTAATGAAACTGCGGCAGCAGAGTTATTAGCGTCTGCACACGAAAGTATATTGGAACATCCTGAAATGAAGGCTGTGCAATCAAAATTATCTTTGATTAGCGTACCTGAAGAACCCGATATTACTCTTGAATTGCTATCAAACATTGAAGCTAATCCTGACAATTTAGATATGCGTCTCGCCGTTGCAAAGGCACTTGCTGGGGTTGGTAGAAACGACGAAGCTGTGGAACACTTATTATATTCTATTGCTAAAAATCGTAGCTACAATAACGAAGCCGCAAGACTTTTCTTACTCACAATCTTTG
>Ga0209374_1001663_pt1 | contig 21102 bp, 15 predicted proteins | sample SaaInlLV_DNA_10m_FD_184683 | JGI IMG/M metagenome (GOLD analysis project Ga0209374, IMG submission 184683) | Marine microbial communities from expanding oxygen minimum zones in the Saanich Inlet - SI075_LV_DNA_10m (SPAdes) (version 2) | ecosystem: Environmental > Aquatic > Marine > Unclassified ... | reverse complement strand
TTCGTAATGACTTCGAGGGGTTCTTCGTCTGCCATGCTACCGTCCGAGCAGCCGATCCTAAATTAAAAAACAGGGGTCACTTCCAGTTTCTGCCCCGGCTCCAAAGTATGACGCCCCTTACGATCCGGATCTTCATCATTGCGATAGATCTGAACTTCAACCGGGCCATCCAAATCTGCCGGAGCCACCCAGCGCCACTTACCAATCTCCTCAAAGTCCATCGGTATACCTGTTTGCCAGCTCAGGTCACCCGAACTGCCACGCAGAAAGGGCTTATTGCCGATACCAATCAAAATACTAGCAGTGAAAACTGTGTCGTTTGCCTTTGTACGTGCGCGACGAGTGGCGACTGGCTGAGCCTCGCCAAACAAATCAACTGGCGTATCTGCCTCAGCTTCGAGCTTGGCAGACGCCCGCATTGCTACTTCAGTATCCTGAAACTCGGGGGTAGGCTCTTCAAAATCAGCATCCGCCGCCACGCCGTCGACCACCTCAACGATTAAATCATCAGCGACTGCGACTCGCTCTGCCTCGGCAATGACCTCAGCCTCGGACTCTACAGCCTTCTGTAACTCGTCATCTTTAATCAAATCCGCTCCGACTAGGACTTCGCTTTCTTCAGCCAACCTCTCGACAGTCTCCGAAACCTCATTAGGCTCGAACTCAACCACCAACTCTTTAACCTCAGTGACTGCAGATACTGACTCGTTTGGCACGGCCTGTGCCGATTCCTCTGGCATCTCTGTGCTTTCAGTCACCTCGGGCTCTGGCTTTGCTAGTTGACTCTTCGAATCGATAATCCGGCTCACAGCCGACGAAGCTGAATTATCTTTCTCCGGAATCGCACGTTGTAATAGTCCAGCATCCGCTTTGCTGCGCCGTGATCGCCGCGCACGTACGGACGCCGACGTTTCAGCTTCTGCAGCAGCGGTTGCTGAGCTAGCGGCTTCAACCGCAACCTGGTCACTTGCTTCCAAAACGAGCACCCGTGATTCAATCGAATCCAAAGGCTCAACTGCCGCAGTCAAGCGAGCCTCCAAGGTGGCTAACGCTGCCTGTAAGGCGGTCACCGCTTCAGCAGAGGCGTCGTTCTGAGGCGTCGCACCGAACGCATCCAACTGATCTTTAAGCGCAGCGAATGCTGCAACTTGATCAGTGTTACAGACTTCAATTGCTGTAACTTGTTGAGACAAGGCAGCCAAAACCTGCGACGTATGATTCAACTTTTGGTCGACGGCAGATGCCAAGAGTTCACAGCGCTGATCCACCGAACCAGAGCCGGATTCCAATTCATCGAGCCGTCCATGGCATTCCAACAACGCGGCCTCGGCCTTGTGTAAATGCCCCTGAAGCAAGCGAAGCTCCGATGACCGGTCGTCTCGCTCTTCGCGCACACGCATCGAAAACTCGACCACATAAGGTAGTCCGAAAATCACGGCTCCCAAAGCCACCGCTATGACACATGTAACAACTTGTATATCAGTAAGCTGCCAATTGGCTAAAATTGCGATAGCCAAGGCAGTAACTACCAATAGCACATCCCCCAAGTAAAAGGGCCATTTTGAAAGAGTGAGTGGGGCTTCGTCGTCTGGTTGCATACGTAGCAGCGTCAATGAGTAGAACCTAGATCAAAACGACTCTAGCGCCACGATCAACCCTCGATTTCACAACTTAGCGCGGACGCTCCACAAAACCTGACTTCCGGTAAACTTTACCCAGTGTTTTGTAAGCGCGCTTCTGCGCCTCGCCAGCTCCTGACTTCAACACCGACTCCAAATAGCTTTTATCTTGAATTAGCTCGTTATAACGCGCCTGCACAGGTTCCAACGCAGCAACCACCACATCGGCCACCTCCTGCTTCAGGTCGCCATAGCCTTTACCGACGAATGAAGCTTCGAGATCGGTAGTCGCACGACCACTAATCGCGGAATGGATTTGCAGCAGATTCGTCACTCCCGGCTTATCATCGCGGGCCACGATTTCATTGCCTGAATCCGTCACCGAACTCATGATCTTCTTACGCAGCACAGCTGGCTGATCCAAAATGTAGAGGGTCGCATTTTGATTATCATCACTTTTCGACATCTTCCGCTGTGGATCTTGCAAAGACATGATGCGTGCGCCCGTCTTCGGAATAAAAGGCTCCGGAATCGTAAACGTATCCGAATAGCTGTGATTAAAGCGCTGCGCTAAATCGCGGCAAAGCTCCAAATGCTGCTTCTGGTCGTTACCGACCGGCACTGAATCGGCATTATAAAGTAAAATATCGGCCGCCATGAGCACCGGATACATTAACAGCCCTGCATTCAGCGACGCCCCTTGACGCGCTCCTTGATTGGCAATCGAGGTCTCGCCCTCGGACAGTTTAAAGCCAAGCTTCGCGGCCTTTTCTTTAAACTGAGTCATGCGCTGTAAGTCACCAATCGGCGTGATACAGCTCAATAACCAAGCCAACTCGGTATGCCCAATGATATGCGACTGAATGAAAATATTCGAACGCTCCGGATCGAGGCCACAAGCGATATATTGCGCCACGCAGGATAAGGTATTTCTGCGCAATTCAGCAGGCGTATACTTAACTGTAATCGCGTGCATATCGACCACACCGAAATAACAGGTGTTATCGTCGAGCAAGGTCGCCCAATTTTTAACGGCGCCTAAATAGTTACCCAGAGTCAGGACTCCGGTCGGTTGGGCACATGTAAGGATAACTGGCTTTTCTTCGCTCATCAACCGCCGATTGACGGCAACAGCTCTGTTCTTGTCAATCTTCCTTCTCTGCTTGCTCGATTCTCTGGCGCTCTACGACTTCGACTTCGCCCATGAATCACGCAGGGCCACCGTACGGTTAAACACTGGCGCACCTGGCTTCGACAATTTGTTATCCACGCAGAAATAACCAATGCGCTCGAACTGGCATTGCTCGCCTGCAGCCATTTCCATCAAGCTCGGTTCACAGAGCGCAGTCACTTCTGTTGATGATTCTGGGTTCACATATTTAGTGAACGAAATCTCCTTATCGGCTTCTGGATGCTCTTCGGTGAATAAGCGGTCGAACAAGCGAATCGGGGTTTTCACCACGTGATCGGCACTCACCCAATGAATGACACCCTTCACCTTGCGGTCTTCAGGATTCTTGTTCAACGTGTCGTGATCGACTGTGCAAAGCAGCCTCGTGATCGTGCCATCGGCGTCCTTTTCGACGTCGTCGCACTTAATGATGTAACCATTACGTAAACGCACTTCGCCGCCCTTCTTCAGGCGGAAAAATTTGCGATTCGCCTCTTCCTTGAAGTCGTCCTGCTCGATGTATAGACGCCCCGAGAATGGAATCTTTCGCGTGCCGGCCGACTCGTCTTCAGGATTGTTCACCCCATCGACTTCAACCACTTTACCTTCAGGCCAGTTGGTAATCTTAATTTCGAGCGGATTGAATACCGCCATACGGCGGATCGAGGTGCTGTTCAGTTCGGCACGTACCGCATGTTCAAGCAGCGCTACATCGCTGGTCGAATTGACTTTGGTAATGCCGACGGTCTCACAGAACTTACGAATTGCAGCTGCCGGATAACCACGGCGACGCATGCCAGACAGTGTCGGCATGCGCGGATCATCCCAACCATCGACGAAATTGCCTTCGACCAATTCGCGCAGCTTACGCTTACTCACCACCGTATAGGTCATGTTTAAGCGCGAAAACTCGGTCTGTTTGGACGGGAAAATGTCGAGTTTTTCAATAAACCAATCGTAGAGCGGTCGGTGGTCTTGAAACTCCAAGGAGCACAGCGAGTGCGTAACTTTTTCAAGCGAATCACTTTGGCCATGAGTAAAATCGTAGCTCGGGTAGATGCACCACTGATCCCCCACGCGGTGGTGATGCATGCGCTTGATACGATACATCACTGGGTCGCGCATGTTCATGTTCGGATGCGTCATGTCGATCTTGGCGCGTAGCACCTTCTCGCCATCGGCAAACTCCCCCGCACGCATGCGTTGAAAGAGATCCACACTTTCTGCGATTGGACGCTCACGATGTGGGCTCGGACGGCCTGGCTCGGTGATTGAGCCACGATAGTCACGCATTTCGTCGAACGACAGCTCCTCGACATAGGCATCCCCGGATTCGATCAGCTTGATCGCCCATTCGAAAAGTTGCTCAAAATAATCACTGGCGAAACAGGTCTTCGCCCATTTAAAGCCCAACCATGCGATGTCTTCTTCGATAGCACGGACGAACTCGTCGCTCTCCTTCTCAGGATTGGTATCGTCAAAGCGCAGGTTGCACAGCCCGCCAAACTCCTCAGCGATGCTAAAATTCAGGCACAGCGCCTTCGCATGGCCAATCTGTAAATAGCCATTTGGCTCAGGCGGGAAGCGTGTTTGCACACGTCCATCGTGTTTACCAGCTGCCACATCGGCAGCCACCATTTGGCGGATAAAATCGGTCGGCGTATCTGTAGCGTCTGACATAAGAGTTAAAGAAGATGAATCGTGAAAATGCAGCCAGTCCAACAGGTCTGGTAGTTAAGAAATTAAGCGATAAATGCCTTCAAGCGAGCAAGCACGCGCTCTTTACCGAGCACAACCAACATCGGCATCAAGTCAGGGCCGCCGCCCTTGCCGCTCAATGCATAACGCAGTGCAGGGAAATATGCGAAGACCTTGACGTCCTTCGATTCGGCATGTGCTTCCAGCGCCGCTTGCAAGGCATCCGCATCAAAGTCAGTCGCCTCAAGCACTGGCACGATCTCGCCGAGCAGCTCCTTCGGGTCTGCCTTCTTGGCGATCTTGTTGCCCGTCTTTTCATCCAGAGCAAATTCATCGCTAAAGAAGTAGCGGCAGAACTCAGGCAACTCGTCGAGCGAGCGCGCCTTGCCTTGGCAAAGCGTCAATACGGATTGAATGTAATCCTCATCCGCGTCCTCTTCGATCACGCCCGCAGTGTGCAAAATTGGGCGTGCCAAAAATGCGTAGGTTTCCACATTCATTTCACGAAGATACTCAGTGTTGAGCGCAGACAGTTTCTTCTCATCAAAGCGAGAGTTGCCTTTGTTGATTCCTGGAAAGTCGAACAGCTCGATGATCTCATCGATGTCCATCTTCTCGCGCTCGTCCTTTGGATTCCAGCCAAGCAGCGAAATGTAGTTACGCACCGCATTAGCCAAGAAGCCGCGCTGCTCGTATTCTTCGATCAATGCACCCTTGTCGCGCTTGCTCATTTTACCAGGACCCGACTCTTTGAGGATCAGCGGAATGTGGGCAAACACAGGTGGCGTCACGCCGAAAGCATTAAACAGCTCAACGTGCTTGCTGGTATTCGACAAATGGTCTTCGCCACGAATCACGTGCGTGATGCCCATTGCGATGTCATCCACCACATTCACGAAGTGGAACACTGGATTGCCATCCTTACGAACGATCACGAAGTCCAACTCCTCGGCACGCTCCACACGACCACGCACCGCGTCGTCAATCACCACAGGAGCGGCCTTCACCTTCTCGATTTCTTTTTCTTTGAAATCGTCATACTCGGTGTAGCGCTCACCTTCGAGTTTGAACCAAATTGCACCGTCCTTCTCGTAAGTGCGGCCGGCATCTTTCAACTTTTGCAAATATTCGTCGTAAATCGGCTGACGTTGGCTCTGGAAATACGGGCCGTATTCGCCGCCTACCTCTGGGCCTTCGTCCCATTCCATACCCATCCAGCGCATCCCATCGAGCAACACCTGCAGCGACTCGTCCGTATTGCGCTCCTTATCCGTATCCTCGATACGCAGCACAAACGTGCCCCCCGTATGGCGTGCATACAGCCAATTGAATAATGCAGTGCGGGCACTACCGATGTGGAAAAACCCAGTGGGACTTGGAGCGAAACGAACGCGAACTTGTGACATAATAAAAAAATGAGGTGGATTTGCCGCTGTTAAAAAATGACTACGGCGCAAAGCAAACTACGCACTCAATAAACATGCCGAATTGAGTCAACGTTGATCAGCGACTGATTGATTGATGAAATGCCCCAGCACAGTGTGTGCACTTGGAGCGCCAGAGCTATAGATGTACCGTTGACATTCCTGCCTGTGCTTATTCCGAAGACTTCCCTCTGATTCAGAATGGTGAAAGAAAAGGTAGAACGGAGCTCTATCGAAGATAGCGTAGCAATGCCTGCAGCACACTTCCCGCACTACCACTCCTCACATTGATTCGCCAAAGGCGTCACTCGCTAAGCGACCACAGTGCGGCTAGCGATTCTGATATACCTGCATCGCTTTGGGCATTAACTCATTGAGCTTACGAATACGGGTCGAATCTGCGGGGTGGGTGGATAAAAAATCCGGTGGGGCTCCGTTACTCTGCGCGGCCATACGTTTCCAAAAAGGAATCGCAGTGCGTGGGTCATAGCCTGCCTTGGCGGCGTAGATTAGGCCAATTTCGTCGGCCTCACACTCGTGGTAACGGCTATATGGCAGCATCACTCCGACCGAGGCACCCGCACCATACACAGCCATAAGCAAGGCACGTTGATCGCTGTTCATCTCAGAGGTGCCGAGTTGCAGTGCTAAGGCACCGCCCGCAGTCAACAACTGTTGAGTCATGCGCTCATTGCCGTGGCCCGCGGCAACGTGGGCCACCTCATGCCCCATCACAATGGCAAGATCAGCGTCGGTCTTGGCAACTTTAAAAATACCGGTATAAACCGCGACTTTACCACCTGGCATCGCAAAGGCATTAATCTGCGCGTCATCGTCGAACACCACAAATTCCCACTGCGCATTCGGCATGTCTGCCCCCGCCACATACGCGATCCGTTCCCCCACGCGGCGCACCATCGAATTGTACGCTGGATCACGAGAAATAGGCGTTTGTTGCTTGAGTTGCCCAAACTGCGATGCCGACATCGATGCGAGCTGATTCGAAGGCACCAAGTGTAACGCTGAGCGGCCCGTTTGCGGCACAGTCGTGCAACCGGAAGACCAGAGTAAAACCTCACAGAGGAGCACGAACCAACAGCAAGTCATTTTCATAGGTGTGGATATTGATCAATTGGACTTCGTTAAGCAATCCAAGTTCACGTTAAAACAAAAAAGCCGAGCGTTTCCACTCGGCTTTTTGATTTATCAAATGAGGCGTCGAGCTTAGTGCTTGAAGTGACGTTTACCGGTGAAGACCATCACCATGTCGCGTTCATCGGCAGCGGCGATCACTTCATCGTCGCGCACAGAGCCACCAGGTTGGATCGCTGCGTTTGCTCCGGCTTCAGCAGCGGCGATCAGACCGTCGGCGAATGGAAAGAAGGCATCGGACGCGACGACTGATCCGGCGAGGTCAAGACCTGCTTCGCCAGCTTTCCAAACAGCGATCTTGGAGCTATCAACACGGGACATCTGACCAGCGCCGACGCCGAGGGTACGCTCGCAACCTGCATAGACGATGGCGTTTGACTTCACGTGCTTGACGACATTCCAACCGAAGATCAATGCGCGCATTTCTTCGGCCGTTGGCTGACGTTTAGAAACGACCTTCCAGTCGCTTGGACGGTCTGGCATCGTATCACGATCTTGGATCAACACGCCGCCAACAACGGAACGCATCTCTTGCAAGGAATCCGCAGGCAAAGTGCCTTTGACTGTCATCAGGCGCAGATTCTTTTTCTTGCCGAAGATTTCGAGTGCTGCAGGTGTGAAGTCTGGCGCAATGATCACTTCGCAAAATATCTTCGCGATGATCGCAGCGAGATCGGCGTCCATGGTCTGATTGACTACGATGATGCCACCGAACGGTGCTTGTTGATCGGTGACGAATGCCTGTTCCCAAGCTTCGACGAGTGTGTCTGCGCTCGCGACACCGCAAGGGTTGGTGTGCTTGAGGATCGCAACAGTCGGCTTTTGAAATTCGCCAATCAAGTAAGTCGCCGCAGTGATATCGATGATATTGTTGAAGCTTAACTCCTTGCCTTGAAGTTGCTCGAAGCAATCAAAGAAACTGCCATAGAGAGCAGCCTTTTGATGCGGATTCTCGCCGTAGCGGAGGCTCTTCACTTGAGGGAGTTGAATGTCCAACTCGGATGGGATGCCAGAAATGTCACCAAGGTTCGGCTCGTTGGCCTGACCTTCGAGATATTTCGCAATCGCTCCGTCGTAAGTCGATGTGCGTTGGAATACCTTCAGCGCGAGTTCGCGTCGCAAGGTGGTGAGCGCTGCATCGTCGCCCATCGCAGCAAGCACGCGATCGTAATCGGCGGCATCGACCACGACGGAAACCGACGCATGGTTTTTTGCCGCCGAGCGCAGCATTGAAGGGCCGCCGATGTCGATATTCTCGATCGCGAGTTCGAAGGTAACGTCTGGCTTAGCAACGGTTGCTTCGAACGGATAGAGGTTGACGACGACGAGATCGATCATGTCGATGCCGTGCTCAGCAGCGGCATCCATGTGGTCTGCCTTGTCGCGACGAGCAAGAAGACCACCGTGAATTTTCGGGTGCAGCGTCTTAACCCGCCCTTCCATCATTTCAGGGAAGCCAGTGTAATCGCTGACTTCAGTGACTGGAATACCCTCTTTTTCAAGCAGCTTGGCAGTGCCACCAGTGGAGAGCAGACGATAACCGTGCTGCTCGACGAGTGCTTTAGCGAAAGGCACGAGGCCTGACTTATCGCTAACGGAGAGGAGTGCGTTTTTTTGCATAGTCTTGAGTATGAAAGTGAATTAAATTAAAATAAAAAAAGCGAAGTGCGGGATTAAAGCGCAGAAATCGAAATCGCCAAGCGTTTTAGACGGAAAGATTCACAAATTCTGTAGAAATATCTGCGCATCTTGTCGAATGAGGTCAAGCTACGCTAACAATCCTAATTAAAATCAGAAGTAGCCTACAAAAAACGCAGTGAGCTTGAATATCAACCCATAGCCCCGTAGCCTTTCTCCTATGAGCAAACACAAGATCAAAGCCTCTGCCCTTTCCGAAATCATATCCACCGGCGGCAACCTCATCGACGTGCGCACCCCTGCTGAGTTTAAGTCTGCACATGTTATCGGTGCGATGCTCCAGCCACTGAGTCGACTAGACGCCGCAGCCTATTGCCAATCCGAAGGCATCGATACACCTGTTTACATTCTCTGCCAAAGCGGCAAACGCGCCAGCATCGCCGCCGATCAGTTAAACGCCGCTGGCCATACACAAGCGATCGTCGTCGAAGGCGGCACACTTGCGGCAATCAACGCTGGGCTCGACATAGCCTATGGCAAGGGAGCTATTTCAATTGAGCGACAAGTTCGCATCGCAGCTGGACTGCTCGTTTTCTGCGGCACGCTCGCAGGGGTATTTCTCCACTCCGTCTTTTTGATAGTGCCAGGGTTCATCGGTGCAGGACTTGCTTTTGCGGGCTTAACCGATACTTGCGGTATGGCAATGGCATTAGAAAAATGTCCATGGAATCAATAGTCATTCCGATTTTATTAATTATCTAATCAACGTGAATTGATTCAAAAATCCTACCGACACTCAACAAGTTGAGCGAGAATCTACTTGAAGACGACAGCAACTGAGCACTATCGATCAGAATGTGAATTCTTCATTTTCAATTAGCATTAAACATCGCATGAAACGCCTAAAAGAAACAAGAACACACTCGTTTATTGATCATACGAGCGAGAAACAAATAAACAGCACAGACTGCTGATTTATTTTCGGCGCGCGGTGGTTTAGATCAACCCAAATTAACTTCGAATTGCTAAGCCTTAATTGCTGTAGAATCAGCGAAGCTCCCATTTATAATGCATCGACGAGAGCATTTCACTGCCCTCCTTAGTCACACGCACGACATCTTCGATCCGGCATCCACCGACCTCTGGATAATACAATCCAGGTTCAATCGTAATCACTTGGCCCTTACGTAAACGTCTAGCTGTCGGTGACACACGCGGGGTCTCATGCACTTCTAATCCGAGTCCATGTCCAGTCGAATGTATAAATCCTACAAAGCCTTCGCCGCGACGCTCAGTTAAAAACCCACGATCATCAAATAGCTGGGCAGCGGCGGCGTGCACTGTTGCACCGCTGACACCGGCTTTCACTTTTGCTAAGGCCGCGAGTTGCGCATCACGAACGGCTCCGACAAGTGCTCGCTGTGCATCATTCGCACGGCCTCTTAAAAAAGTACGGGTCATATCACCATGGTAGCCGGTCTTTTGCACACGCGGAAACACATCGACGATAATTAAGTCATTCGATTTAAGCGGCCCATGCCCGCCTTCGTGAGGATCACAGCCCTGCTTACCGCCAGCCACAATCGTATTGCGCGCCACTGCGCCTTTCGACAAGCAAGCCTGATCAATCATCCTACGCAGCCACTCGGAAGTGAGCGTGCGCCCTTCGTATTTGAGGCACTTACCGACAATCTTCGATGCCCGTAACACTCTCTCTGCCGTGCGAATACCGGCCGCGCTCGCAGCATTACCCTGTCGCAATGCCTTGGCCTCAGCATCGCTCTTTAACTCACGAGCTGGAAAAAAGGGATCTGCACCGACCTGTACCTGCATGCCCGCTGCTAACAGCTTGGCAAAATACACTGAAGGGAAATCTTCAGGCACTTCCAGTTCACGCGCCTTGTTCAACTTTGCAAAATAACGCATCATTTCCGCTGGCCCCACCGCCGATAGCTCAATCCGAAAGGCCTTTGCCACCTGCCTCTGAACCGTCTCCAACAGCAGCACTTCATCACAAATCGATTGCGCGCGGACTCGGCTATACTCTAAACGATTGACTACTGCGGTCGAGCGCCCGCCGACAATGAAGCACAAGAATGGGTCGGGAACAAAGACCTTCGTCAGGTAGAAAATATCGGCAGACTGCTCCGAGGCAGCATAGAGTATACGGATAACTGAGGATTTACTTTTCATTTCAGATAGTTGAGTTATAATTCTTCTTCATCCCAACTGATCTGTCACGCTTCGACTTAATAATCGAATCTCTATGAAATCGCTCTACCGCTTACTGATTACACTCGCCCTGTTCCTGCTGCTCATTGCCTGTGACCGGCAAGAGCTGGTGAGCGAGCCTGAGTCCAGCGACACCTATTTTCCAATTTCGATCGACGGCAAACACCTACAACTGCAACTCGCACTCACTCAAAGCGAGCAAAGCAAAGGCCTGATGCACCGCGAATCGATGCCAACCGACCACGGTATGCTGTTTTTATTTAAACAGCCTAATCCGCGTTCCTTCTGGATGCGTAACACCAGCATTCCTCTGGATATCGGCTATTTTGATGCAACCGGGCGTTTGCTCGAGATACATGCGCTTTACCCTTACGATGAAAATAGCGTACCTTCCCGCAGTCAACAAGTACTCATCGCGATAGAAACCAACCGCGGCTGGTTTGCTCGTAACAACATAGTTGCCGCTGCTCAGATTGATCTGGAAGCATTGGCTCAAGCCGTGAAGCGCCGTGGCAAATCTCTCAATCGGGACTCCATCCAGATCCTACACTAAGCATGCCCCAGCCTAAAAACACTGAAGCGCGTAAGCCGCGCACGGGAAACTTAATTATTCCTCCCTCCAAAAAAAAGCCAGACACGCGACGCAGGCGAAGTATAACTAACTCTCGGCAACCAGCACGCCTACGTGACTATTTTGCACTCATTACTTTAGTCATCTTGGTATTCAGCCCACTACTCATATCGGATGTGCTTTGGTCCGACTTCGATTCCGTCGAACGTAGTGCCTTTCAAACGATGGACAACTGGCAACAAGCATGGACGCTGGATAGCATTCGCCAAAACAACCCGATTGCCATCAGCAGCTACTTTCTCGAACAAGCTATTCCACTGCCCACTGCAACAGTTCACCGAGGCATCAATATTCTTCTGCATCTATGCGCAACCGTGCTGCTCCTCAAAAATCTTGAGATGCTTAAATTCCCCGCCGCGTTTTCAGCCACCCTGATTTTCGCACTCCATCCAGCAACAATTCAGACACTCTTTTGGGCTGGTTACCGCGGCGAGATCATCGCGTTGATCTTTATATTGAGTGCGCTCTACTTTGGCATTCGCAACCGCAACGGGCGCGACTACATCGTTTCCATTGCGCTCACGACCATAGCCTGCGTAGTACACCCTGCCTCATTTGCCATCCCAATTATTCTTGGGCTGGTCATCCTTTATAGAAAACGATCGATACATCTCGATTCCTTTAATCGCTTACTACCACTACTCTGCCTATGCCTTTTTTTAGGCCTGTGGATCAACGCCGAAAACCCCAACGTAGAAGGAGTTGATCCAGTCAGTCGCTCAGAACGGCTCAATCACGCAGGGCAAAACATGGCTCACTTCACCAAGCAAGCACTCTTGCCCATGAACAACGCGCTCTTTCATCAATTCGACAACAACGCCAATTACGAAACCGGTGCTGGAATGAATCTGATGCCGTTCCTATTATTCGTGCCGTTTTTCATTCTCCTCGCTTTTAACATCAAGAAAAAGTGGAGTCGAGCGATCCTACTCGGGCTCTGTAGCTACCTAGCGCTCATTGTATATGGCATCAGTCAGAACGGCTATTTTATTAACGAGGCCCTAGCGCACGAGGATCACTACCTATACGTCGCTCTACCAATGATTGTCGCTTTAGTTGTTACCGCCCTAGGACGCCTCATCTATGGCATGGGCACCGCTGGTAAAGAGCTCTGGACTATGGGATGCTCATTGCTAATTCTGGTCGAAATCACCCTCAGCGCTGCATTTGCTTATTCTATCGCGGAACCCACCAAGATGTGGACTGGCATGTCTGAACGCTGGCCTAATGCATGGGAGCCGAAAGCCGCCCTCGTCAATCGAATCGACCTTTCCGATAGTCCAGAGAACTCGCTATTTACCAACATACAGCTGATCGATATACTACAAGATGTCCTCGAAAAACGTCCAGATCTCATCGAAAAACGCAAGCAACTCGCACGTACTTTTGTTGCTGAAGGCCAGCTTGGCAACGCGCTACGTGAATACAAACACCTCCTGCGTGAAACGTCACCTGACAACGCATTTCTCGAAGAAGCCGCACGTTTCCTAGAGAAAGTCGGCCTCTCGTGGGACGCCACTAAAGCAAGGGACCGTATGACTAACACTCAGTAATTTTCACGCATCTGCCCGCTACGCTTGCTTAGCTTAGCAGGGCATCTTGGCAGATCTCCGACCTCTCTCAACTCAAATACTCAACTCTCAATCACAAATCCACAACTTCACTCAAGCGATGACAGACCAAAAAACACCCGCTCTCGGCACCCTCACACTCCACGCAGGCCACACACCAGACGCAGAGACAGGCTCACGCGCCGTCCCTATTTACCAGACCACCAGTTATATGTTTCGGGACACCGACCATGCCGCTAAACTCTTCGGCCTCGAAGAGCTCGGCTACATTTATACCCGCATCATGAATCCCACTACAGACGTGCTTGAAAAGCGTGTCGCAGCTCTCGAAGGTGGTGTCGCAGCTCTCGCCCATGCCAGTGGCCAGGCAGCCATCACCAGCGCTATTCTCAACATCGCCGGCACTGGTGATAACATCGTCTCGTCCACGCAACTTTACGGCGGCACGTATACACTTTTTAAATACACACTACCAAAGCTCGGTATCGAAGTGCGCTTCGCCGACGCCGAAGATCCCTCCAGCTTCGAGCCATTGATTGACGAAAAAACCAAAGCCATTTACGGCGACACCGTCGGCAACCCAAAGCTCAACATTTTCCCCTTTGCAGAAGTCTCTGCTGCCGCCCGCGCAGCAAAGATCCCACTCATCATTGATAATACCGTTGCCTCGCCGATGATCTGTCGTCCACTTGAGCACGGCGCTAATATCGTCATTCACAGCCTCACGAAGTATATCGGAGGACACGGCACCAGCATCGGTGGCATCGTCGTCGACGGTGGGAATTTCGATTGGGGCAGTGGACGCTTCGCGGAGTTCACCGAGCCCGACGCGAGTTACCACGGCCTCGTGCATTGGGATGTGTTCAAAGCCTTCGAACCAGCCGGCGGTGCCAACATCGCCTACATCATGAAAATGCGCCTACAATGGCTACGCGACACCGGCAACTGCACTTCTCCGTTCAACTCATTCCTGCACATCCAAGGCCTCGAAACGCTCCACCTACGCATGGAGCGCCACTGCTCCAATGCACTCCAGGTCGCCCAATTCCTAGAAAGCCATGAAGCCGTGAGTTGGGTCAACTACCCGGGGCTAAGTAAGAGCGCGCACCACGCGGCCGCTGAGAAATATTTCGACAACGACCGCTTCGGCGGACTCGTTGGCTTCGGCCTCAAAGGCGGCCTCGAAGCTGGACGCAAGTTCATCGATAGCCTAGAACTCTTCAGTCACCTAGCTAACATCGGTGATGCGAAGTCGCTCGCAATTCACCCGGCCAGCACCACGCACCAACAACTCACCCAGGAACAGCAACAATCCACCGGCGTAACCGCCGACTTCGTGCGCCTCTCCGTCGGCATCGAAGCCATCGAAGACCTGCTAGCCGATCTGGATCATGCGCTGAAGGCGTAACAGTTCAGTTCCCTGGAGCCTCCAAATCTGGAGGCTCCAACCTACCTCTGCCGCGGCAACATCCATTTTAGGGCAATCGGCGTCAGGACGGTTGTTGCGATCGCCATAGCCACAACTGCTGAAAACATATAAGTCACCACCGGCGCGTCCTGCGGCACAGTGAACAAGCCCGCTTGCAGCGCAATATTCGCAATGATGATCTCGACCATGCCACGACTACTCATGCCCACACCAATGATCGCGGCGTCCTGATTTGTATAGCCTGTGATTCGAGCAGCGACGCCGGCGCCCAGTACTTTCGTCAATAGTGCAACCAATATTAAAAGGCAGGCGACTCCGGGAATCGCGGTAAAGGCTTCGAGGTTCAAATTCAGACCGATCGAGGCAAAGAACACAGGAGCCATAAACCCAAGCGTTACTGAATTCAATTTACCCTTCACATCCTTGTAGATGTCATGCCCAGCATATTTCTGCTCAAACAACAGTCCGGCGGTAAAAGCGCCAACGATGAAGTGTAAACCAAGCAACTCGGCAAATACCGCATAGGCAAAACCGGCAATCAAGAGAGAGGAAAAACCAAATTCTTCAGACTTGAATTGCGTCACGATCGATCGTACGCGAGGTGCCAGATACTTTTCGATCAGGAAGGTAATGCCCAAAAAGACACAAGCTTTCCCGAAGATCATAAATCCCAAGAACAAATCCAGACGCCCCTCATTACTCAGCACACCAGTCAATACAGCCAGAAGTATCAGGCTCAATAAGTCGTCGATGACCGCGGCCGAAACTATAGTACGGCCGACTTGAGTGTGCAATTTATCGAGGTCCATAAGAACACGGATCGACGCTGGTACCGCTGTGATCGAAAGCGCAGTTCCGAGAAACAAACACTGCGCCAATTTCATCTCTGATTCAGGAAAAATCCGCAATCCCAGCCATACACCAGTAACCAGAGGCAGCAACATTCCACATAGCGCGATCACAAAAGAACGCCCCGAAACGTTACCAAACTCACGTACCCGCAGTTCCGTACCGCCTAGTAACATCAGGAAAAAGATCCCCAAATCTAACAGTACCTGAAAGGAATGATCCTGCACCAAGTCGCGAAATGGCGATGCCGGAACCTGCAATGCCACAAAGCCAATTAGAATACCAGCGATTAACTCGCCGACCAATGGTGGCTGTTTAGCACGGCTAGCCAATTCCCCCATTAGTCTGGAGGTCATCAGCAAGAGCAGAAGCACCAAGAAAAGGTTCATGATAATTACTTCTAAGCTACACCACGCACCGCCAAATGTCCAAGCGAACACACACTGGAACCAAGCACGAAGGGAAAACGTAAACGAGACGGTGGCTTACAAAATTATCGGCAACACCACACGCAAGATTGCCACAAGCAATGTGCCAAGAAATACTTCGATCCAAGCACCTACGCCTCAACTCTATTTAACTCTAAGGTGACCCAAAAAAGCCGAGTTCATCATGAGCTCGGCTTTTCGTTTTAAATTAGTCCGTGGTTTACGGAATGATCGGTAACACCCCTGGGAAGATTCCGACCAAAACCGTCGCAAAAACGAGCGCACCCAGCACTACGCGATCGCAGTTGCGGAGCGATCCGGCAATTTCGGTTGCGTCATCCTTTGAATCAGAGAAATACACTGTGCGCACCCAACCAAAGTAGTAGTAGATCGAGATCACCACACCAAATACGGAAATTCCCAATAGGCCGTATAGGCCGGCTTTGTAAGCTGCGATAAAGATGAACAGCTTACCAATGAAGCCACCTAATGGCGGAATACCAGCCAATGAACCTAAGCCAACCGCAAGCACACCACTGAGGAACGGACGCTTGCGCGCAAGGTTCTCGTAATTTTCAAGCTCTTGGTTGGCATCATCAGAACCAGCCATATGCGACATCACGGCAAAGACTGCAAATGACGCTAGCAGATAAGTTACGAGATAGAAAATCACTGCATATTTTGCTTCTGGAATGCTGAGTGCTGCTACCACACCAACAAGAAGGTAACCAGCATGTGCAATGCCCGAAAGTCCCATTAGGCGTTTGACATTGCGCTGACGCACCGCCGCGAAATTACCAAACAGGATGGTGGCTGCTGCGATAAACGACAGCACTGGGATCAGGAACGAAGCCAAAGCAATAAACGGCCCCGTCAACAGCTGCAGTAATACAATAAAGCCAGCTGCCTTCGACGCAATGGCAAGATACGCAGTCACAGGAGTGGGAGCACCTTGATAAACGTCAGGCACCCAAATTTGAAACGGTACGGCACCAATCTTAAAACAAATACCAGCAATGACCAGAATGGCTCCGATGCGCACCAATAGATGATCCTGATGTATCGCGATAAAAGTCTTTAACGCTTCAAAATTGAGTGAATCAGAACTGGGGAAGCTCAACTCAGGATTACCCGCTACTCCGTAAAGTAGCACAATACCGAACAACAAAATTGACGAACTAAGCGCACCGAGGATCAAATATTTCAAGCCCGCTTCGAGCGATAACGAACTAGTGCGGCAATAAGCTACCAATACATAAAAAGCGATCGTCACGGCTTCGAGCGCTACGAACAGCATCACAAAATTGGCGCTCTGCACCAACAGCATCATCGCTGCTGCAATGATAATCACCAAGTGGAAGAACTCAGTGCGCGGCAGCTTTTGCTTCGATAAGTAGATCTTGCCGAGGTAGCAGACGAGAATCGAACTTACCAAGAAGAAGGCTCGCATGATTTGCGTCACATCTGTCTGTGCGATCATGCCACTGAAAAAGGTCTCTCCCTCGACAGTATAATAAGCGGAGCTACATAGTGCCACAACCAGGACGAGGACTTGTCCCCAAATCGCAAGACGCGGGATGAGCCGCTGCTGGGACCGTGGCAACACCATCTCAGCTCCAAGCAGGCCAAGGGCGAGCACCGCCAACATGATTTCGGGAGCAATTGCTGCCCAGTCGTTTGTCGCAGTGAAACTGCGCAGAAATTCGGCGAGAAGCTCGTTCATTAGTGTGTAACCTCCTTATGTACTTCGACTGTTTGAGGAAGCGCCGCATTGACTTCAATGACTGGCAAAGTGCTTTTATTTGAATAACTTGAAATTTCAGATAATTCGCGATTCGCGCCATCGGATAGCAGACGTGGGTAAATACCGACAACGATCAGTGAAATGACCAAGACAAGTGCTGGCACGCGCTCATGCAGTTTAAGATCCACAATGTCGTCGCTCTTTAAACGTTCAGCAAAGGCCTCGGTCGGCTTACCAAAAAAAATGTTTGCGACTGCCCGCAGTCCATAGATCGCAGAAATAATAATACCGAGCGCAGCAGGTGCCACGATCCATCGTGTCATCTCTGTTTCGGCCAAGGCAGCAAAGATAGTAAATTCACCCCAGAAGTTACCGAAGCCCGGCAGACCGATACTCGCCATCGTGCCCGCCACGAAGAAGGCAGCCAACACTGGTGCCTTGGTTGCGAGACCACCCATCGATGACATATCAAAGGTCTGGCTACGGTGGTAAATACAAGTCGAAAGCATGAACAACAGAGCAACTGAGAGGCCGTGTGCGATCATCATCAACAACGCACCTCCGATGCCGACAACTGAAAAGGTTGCGATCCCGAGAAAAGCATAGCCCATGTGCATAACCGAACTGTAACCTAGCATCATCTTCACATCTTTCTGAGCCATTGTGATCAGACCGATAATAATGATGTTACCCAGCGCAAGCCATACAATCCAAGGGAACCAATGGGCTGCCCCTGCAGGCAGCAATGGTGCTGCAATCTGCAACAGACCATACAGGCCAAATTTTTTGAGCACACCCGCGTGCAGCATCGCAGTACCTGTTGGCGCAGTCGCATAGCCCTTAGGGGCCCAACTGTGGAACGGGAAGAGTGATACCAAAATCCCAAAACCAAACAGCAATAGTGCGAAAATGTTGTTTTGCACAGTGTCGGCAATGGGTTGCGCCGCTAAATACTCACGCAGCGTAATCAATGAGAACGAATCCGCACCACTCTGCACATACAGTGCAATCAGCCCGATTAGCGACAACAACGCACCAAGCGTCAGATAAATCGTCATTTCGATCGCCGCACCACGCTTACCAGCACCGCCCCATACACCTATCATAATGAATGTCGGAATCAGGGCGAACTCGTGGAAGAAGTAAAAGAAGAAAATATCAACTGAAGCAAAGGTGCCCATTAAACCGCCGAGCATAAACAACAACAGCGCGAGATAAAGATGGGGACGTTCTGCCTTGGAGAACATGGCATACATTCCAGCAGCAAAGCCAACGACACCAGCCAACATGAAGAGCGGCATAGAGATACCATTCAAACCGAGGTGCAAGTAAATCCCGACTGATTCCAAACCAGTAGCAAGACGCAGTTCAAAATTGTAGCCACCGACCAACGATGGCTCAAACTGGCTGTAAAGCGCCAGAGCGATGATCAGAGGTGTGGCAAAGCCTATCACGCTAACTGCGCGTAGGCTTAACTGGCTAAAACGGGCTCCAAACAGCAAGAATAACCCCGCAGAAAGCGGTGTCAGAATAGCTGCCAGTAGGCAAAGTGATAATGTATCGACAGGAATCATATCTATCTAAATTGAAAAATCATTCATCTATTTTTATAGAGCTACGCCAGCAGCGAGCGCCCAAAGAAGGATGATTCCGGCTAGGAACCAGTAAACATAACCGTGAATATTACCGACATGCAGCGAGCGTGAGCATGCACCCACAAGTCCGACCAAGCCGGCACTGCCACGGACGAACAGTCCTTTGATCAAGAACACATCCAAGAAGCTAAGAAGCACCGCAACGCGCTGCTGAATCTTCGCGACATAAAAGCCGTAGATCTCGTCGAACCACAGACGCGCTTTAAGGAAATCGTAAACAGGCTTCGCGTGGTTCTGCAAAGCATCACCATTTTTGCCGAAACCGTAGAAGAAAAACGAACTAAGCAGACCAACGATCCATGCAGCCGAACCGAGGATCATCACCTTACTGTGCATCGCATCGTGCCCTTCGGAGTGATGCAGATTCTCTAAATTAACGCGAATGATCTCACCAGTTGCTTCCGGCCAAACATCGATCCAACCACCGACAACCGAGAGCACTGCCAAGATGATCAATGGCAACACCATACTGAAACCGCTCTCATGCGCATGCGAAGCAGCATCAGACTTCGGCTCGCCGAAGAACACAGTCCAAACCAAGCGGCCCATGTAACCCGCGGTCAAAAATGCACCAAGCGTCAATAATGCAAAAATCACAGTGCTATCGAGTCCACCTGCGACTAAAATCGCGTCTTTCGAATAGAAACCAGCAAAACCATACACACCACAGAGAGCCAACACACCAATGAAGAAAGTAATCGAAGTGATTGGCATCTTCTTGAGGATACCGCCCATCTTAAAAATATCCTGCTCGTGGTGGCAGCCGTGAATGATCGAACCAGCACCGAGGAACAACAGCGCCTTGAAGAAGGCATGTGTAATTAGATGGAACAACGCGATTCCTGGGTAGCCGAGACCGAACGCAGCCGACATGTAGCCAAGCTGCGAAAGCGTTGAGTATGCCAGGATCTTCTTAATATCATTCTGACCATACGCACAAAAACCTGCATACACAGCGACCGATGTGCCGAGAACTGCAATCCAACCAAGCACCTCCGGTGGGAAGAGAAAAGCGATACGAATCAGGAAGTAAACACCCGCCGCGACCATTGTCGCCGCGTGGATCAGAGCCGATACCGGAGTCGGGCCAGCCATCGCATCTGGCAACCAGACGTGCAACGGAAACTGCGCGGACTTACCAATGAAGCCACACATGAGCAACGCAGCGATCACCCAGCTGATTAAGCTAGGATCCGCGTTCACCGCTGCACCCATTGCTTCGAGGTTGGTCGTGCCGAAGTGCCAATAAGCATAAACGATCCCCACAAGGAAACCGAGGTCGCCGATACGATTGACAATGAATGCCTTCTTCGAAGCAGCTGCAGCTTCGTCTGTATCCAAGTAGTGACCGATCAGCATGTAAGAGCTAAAACCAACTAACTCCCAAAATACGAAGATCATGATCAGGTTGTCCGCGAGGATGATCCCCACCATGGAAAACATGAAGATCGAAAGACCCCCGAAGAAGCGGCCCTTGGCCTTGTCATCCGCCATGTATCCAAGACTGAATACATGGATCAAGAAACCAACAAAGGCGACCATTGTCAGCATCGTCGCTGCGACCCCATCAAATAGGAAGCCCATCGATACGGTAAAATTACCAAAGCTCAACCACTCCATCGCGACACGGATTGGCCCAGCCTCACTAGCTTGGATCGCTAGGTAACTGAAAGCACAAATGCCGGCAGCAGCAGCGACAGACACGTAAGAAGCCCATGTCCCGCGGCGGCGCAGGAAACAGGCAACTAGCACTGCCGAGAGCAAGGGCGTGAGCAGAGCGGCGAGAAGAATTTGAGCGGCGGTCATGATACTAATGGCTCAGGGCGTTCAATTTGTCCACCATTACAGACTGACGACGTCG
>Ga0209374_1001660_pt1 | contig 21125 bp, 17 predicted proteins | sample SaaInlLV_DNA_10m_FD_184683 | JGI IMG/M metagenome (GOLD analysis project Ga0209374, IMG submission 184683) | Marine microbial communities from expanding oxygen minimum zones in the Saanich Inlet - SI075_LV_DNA_10m (SPAdes) (version 2) | ecosystem: Environmental > Aquatic > Marine > Unclassified ... | reverse complement strand
AACTCAATTCCGCAAAGGAGGCCGCAGAATGAATGATCTGAGCCCAGACAGAGCCGAGCGCAGCGCCAAGCTGAAAGGTCTCGGACATTCCCGCAAACGTGTCGAAGATCAGCGGTTTACCCAAGGCCGTGGCAATTATATCGACGACATGAAAATGCCTGACATGCTGTTTGGTGATTTCGTGCGCTCGCCCTATGCCCATGCCCGTGTCAAATCAATCAACACCGACAAGGCAATGGCCCTGCCCGGTGTAATTGCCGTGCTCACAGCCAAAGACCTTGAACCGCTCAGCCTGCATTGGATGCCGACGCTGGCGGGGGATAAACAAATGGTGCTGGCCGATGGTAAAGTGCTGTTCCAAGGTCAAGAAGTCGCCTTTGTCATCGCCGAAGACCGCTATATCAACGCCGATGCAATCGAGTTGGTCGAGGTTGAATACGAAGAACTGCCGGTAATCACCGATCCGTTCAAAGCACTTGAGCCTGACGCCGTCGTACTGCGCGAGGACCTTGCCGGCCAGACCAGCGGCGCCCATGGCGAACGCAAACATCACAACCATATTTTCCTTTGGGAAGCCGGCGACAAAGCGGCCACCGAACAGGTGATCGATACCGCCGACGTAGTGGCCGAAGAAATGGTCTATTACCACCGAACACACCCTTGCCCGCTGGAAACCTGTGGCACCGTGGCCTCAATGGACAAGGTAACCGGCAAGCTGACCGTTTGGGGCACGTTTCAGGCGCCGCATGTGGTCCGCACCGTGGCCTCTTTGTTATCGGGGATCGAAGAGCATAACATTCGCGTCGTCTCGCCCGACATCGGAGGTGGTTTTGGCAATAAGGTCGGGGTCTATCCGGGCTATGTCTGCGCCATCGTGGCCACCATTGTTACAGGAAAACCGGTTAAATGGATCGAAGACCGTATGGACAATCTGATGGCGACGGCCTTTGCCCGGGACTATTGGATGAAGGGCAAAATTGCAGCGACCAAAGACGGCAAAATCACCGGGCTTCACTGCGAGGTCACGGCAGATCATGGCGCGTTTGACGCCTGTGCCGATCCCACCAAATTCCCTGCGGGATTTATGAACATCTGCACCGGCTCCTATGATATTCCGGTGGCCTATCTGGGGGTTGACGGGGTCTATACCAACAAAGCCCCGGGCGGCGTTGCCTATCGCTGTTCCTTCCGGGTGACCGAAGCGGCCTATTTCATCGAGCGGATGCTCGAAGTTTTGGCCATCGAGTTGAACATGGATGCCGCCGAATTGCGGGCCAAGAACTTTATTCGCAAAGAACAGTTTCCCTACACCTCAGCAATGGGGTGGGAATATGATTCCGGCGATTATCACACCGCTTGGGACAAAGCCCTCAAAGCAGTGGGCTATGACGCGCTGCGGGTCGAGCAGGCCGAACGGGTCGAGGCGTTTAAGCGCGGCGAAACCCGTAAGCTTATTGGCATCGGACTGACGCATTTCACCGAGATTGTCGGCGCGGGGCCGGTTAAAAACTGTGACATTCTCGGTATGGGTATGTTTGACAGTTGCGAGATTCGCATCCACCCCACAGGCTCGGCGATTGCGCGCTTGGGCACCATCAGTCAGGGTCAGGGCCACGCCACAACCTTTGCGCAGATTATGGCCAGCGAAATCGGTATTTCAGCCGATAGCATCACCATCGAAGAGGGCGACACCGACACAGCACCTTACGGACTTGGCACTTATGGGTCCCGCTCAACACCGGTGGCCGGCGCTGCAACCGCCATGGCAGGGCGCAAAATTCGCGCCAAGGCGCAGATGATTGCGGCCTATCTGCTGGAAGTGCACGATGGCGATCTGGAGTGGGATATCGACCGCTTTGTGGTCAAAGGCGCTCCGGAGCAGTTTAAAACCATGACTGAAATTGCCTATGCGGCCTACAACCAGGCAATCCCCGGGGTCGAGCCGGGTCTGGAGGCGGTCAGCTATTACGATCCACCCAACATGACCTATCCGTTTGGCGCATATATCTGCGTAATGGAAATCGATGTTGATACAGGCACCCATGAAATCCGCCAGTTCTATGCACTGGATGATTGTGGTACCCGGATCAACCCGATGGTCATCGAAGGTCAGGTGCATGGTGGCCTCACCGAAGCATTGGCCATCGCGATGGGACAGGAGATTGCCTATGACGAGATTGGCAATGTCAAAACCGGCACTTTGATGGATTTCTTTATCCCCACCGCATGGGAGACACCAACCTATACCACCGACTTTACCGAAACCCCCAGCCCACATCATCCGATTGGAGCAAAAGGGGTGGGCGAGAGCCCCAACGTCGGTGGCGTGCCCGCGTTCTCAAATGCTGTGCATGACGCCTTCCGCCCCTTTGGATTGCGGCAGGCACATATGCCCCATGATCACTGGCGGATTTGGAAGATCGGCAATGATCTGGGACTGCACGACGACGTTTAATGCAATACCGGCCCCGATATAATCGGGGCCAGTTTCGCAGCAGCAAAGGCACAAAGATGAATTGGACCCGCGTTCAAAGCGACATGGCAAAGCAAGGCTATGTGGCTTCAGATGATCTGTCTATGGCGCTTCATATCGCGCTGACTCTGGGCAAACCGCTTTTGCTCGAAGGGGCTGCGGGTGTTGGCAAAACCGACATCGCCCGCACCCTTGCGCGCGCCTATGACACACGGCTGATCCGGCTACAGTGTTATGAGGGACTGGATGCGGCGCAGGCCATATACGAATGGAATTATCAACGGCAATTGCTGGCCATCCGCGCCGCGGCCGAAAATGGCGAGACCGGCAAAACGATCGAGGCGCGGCTGTTCTCAGAAGAATACCTGTTACAGCGACCGCTGCTGCAAGCCATCCGGCAAGAGGTGCCACCGGTTTTGCTGATCGATGAAATCGACCGCGCCGACGAAGAGTTTGAGGCCTATCTTCTGGAGGTTCTCTCCGATTTTCAAATCACCGTGCCGGAACTTGGCACGATAAGCGCCACCTCCAAGCCAATTGTAATTCTGACCGCTAATGGCACGCGGGATCTTTCAGATGCGTTGCGTCGGCGCTGTATCTATGCCCACGTCGATTACCCCGACAGACCGACCGAGCTGGCGATATTGCAAGCCCGTTGTCCCGATGTCACCGCACATCTCGGCGCACAGATCATCGGCTTTGTACAAGCGCTGCGCAAGGAAGATCTTGAAAAAAAACCCGGCGTGGCCGAAATGCTCGATTTTTCCGCAGCCCTTGCCGGACTCGGTCTTGCCGATCTGACCGATGATCCGGTCCGGCTACAGGCGGCTCTGACAACCCTGCTGAAAACCCAAGCCGACTGCGGGGCCATCACCACCGAAATCACCCAGCGGCTGGCAGGGACAGCCGGATGAGCAAAATCACCCGCTTTGCCGCCCGCGACCCCGGACCTGACGCCCGAATGGCGGGTTTTTTGACGCATCTGCGGGCGCATGGGTTGCGGCTCGGGGTGGGCGAAACCGACACAGCGCTGCGAGCATTAACCACGATTGACGCCGCAGATCCCACGCAGGCCTGCCGCGCCCTAAAGGCCGTTTGCTGCAGCAATTCCGAGGATTGGGCACAATTCGACACGCTGTTTGACAGCTATTGGCGCAATGACGGTCGGGTTCGGCAGAAAGTCATCGCCTCAGGGCGCGACGTCGCACCAAAACACAGCCGCTCATCCCGTGAGGCACAACAAGCAGCCTCAAGCGATACAAAAGGCACCCGCGACAGCCCGGAGACCTCAAACAAAAACGGTGACAGCTATATGGCAGGGGACGGCAAACTGATTGCCTCAACCGTGCGCAATCTTATGAAAAAAGATCTGCGGGAACTGGTCTCACCCGAAGATATTAGAGAGGCCGAAATAGTTGCCAGACGCCTTGCACAGGCTTTCGCAGACCGGCGCTCGCGGCGGCGCAAACAAGCCTGCAGAGGCAGTCGGGTTGATTTAAGACGCGTGATGCGCCACAGCCTGGCCACCGGTGGCGAGCCAATAAAACTGGCTTATCGCCGCCGGCCAGACCGCGCCGTCAAACTGACCGCAATCTGCGATGTTTCAGGCTCAATGACCGTTTATGCCAAGATATTTCTGTCATTTTTAGCCGGCTTGGTCCGGGCTGATAATGCCACAGACGCCTATCTGTTTCACACCCGACTGGTGCGGATTACCGAAGCCCTGCGCGACGATGATCCGCTGCGGGCTCTCAACCGGCTGACCCTACTGGCAGATGGGTTTGGCGGGGGCTCAAAAATTGGTGGCGCGCTGGATCAGTTTTCTCGCACCTATGCGCGCAAATTTGTCACTGGACGCAGCGTGGTGATTGTCTTGTCGGACGGGTATGACACCGATCCGCCTGAACTGCTGGCCGCCGCACTGACACGGTTGAAAAAACGCGGCTGTAAAGTTATCTGGCTCAACCCGTTGAAAGGCTGGAGTGACTATGCACCAGTGGCCCGTGGTATGGCCGCCGCCCTTCCGCATCTGGACCTGTTTGCCGCAGCCAATACATTGGATAATCTCGCCTCACTTACTCAAAAGGTGTCACGGCTATGACCCCGAAACAGCTTTTAACCGCCGACCTAAACAGCGCTGCAGAGACCCTGCGCGCCAGCAGTACCGCCTTTGCCATAGCCACCGTGGTGCGCACGCTGAACGCCACCTCAGCCAAACCTGGCGCCAAAGCGCTGGTGTTGGCCGATGGCAGCATCGCCCAAGGCTGGGTCGGTGGAGGGTGCATCCGCAGCGCCGTGGGCCGTGCGGCCATCGAGGCCCTGCAAGACGGTGCGCCAAAATTCGTCTCACTGAGACCCGAAGACGTGTTGCAAAGGGACGGAATAGAGATTGGGGCCGAAATTGAAGGGACCAAATTTGCCAAGAACGGCTGCCCCAGCCAAGGGTCGATGGATATTTTTGTCGAACCTGTTCTGCCGCAACCAGAGCTCATAATCATTGGCAACAGTCCGGTCTCTCACGCGTTGGCGCGGTTGGCCGAAAGTTTTGATTTTCACACCGTGATCCGCACCGAAAGCAGCACAGACGGCGCAAAAGTGATCAAATCAAATGCTCGGCAATTTATTGTTGTGGCCTCGCAGGGCAAGTCCGACGCTCAAAGTCTGAAACAGGCCCTTGCCTATGGGGCCGAATACGTTGCCTTTGTCGGCAGCCGACGCAAGTTTGCCGCGTTGGTCAATAAACTGGCAGGCAAGACGTGCGAAGGCAGCGCTTTGGATGACGTAATCGCGCCCGCCGGACTGCATATAGATGCGGTCACCCCCGACGAGATTGCCCTGTCGATACTGGCGCAAATTGTGCAGCTGCGCCGCTGCGGCCACCGGCAGCAAGGTGGCGCCGATGTCTGAGTTGGTAAAGCGTCAGTTACCCAGAGACCATTATGGGGATCCGTCTGTTTTTTTCGGCTGTAAATCCTATAATCTAAAGAGGTATACCTCCGGACCCGAGGTGTTGATACCCACCGCAAAACCTCTATGTTCGGGCACAATGCTTATTGTACCCATTATCGCGCAGAGCCGCCGGATATACCCCTAGGCGGGCCTTTTATTAATCATAACACACTACAAGGAACTCAGAATGGAACTTAATGACGAGATCATGATCGCAGCGTCCAAAACACGGGTCTATGAAGCGTTGAACGATACTGAAATTCTCACTGCCTGCATTCCGGGGTGTGAAGAGTTGATCAGACATTCCGATACCGAGTTGGAAGCAAAAGTTGTTTTGAAAATTGGTCCGGTGAAAGCCAAGTTCAGTGGCAATGTGACCTTGGATCAAACCGGCGCGCCGGAGAGTTTTTCGCTCACTGGCAAGGGCAACGGCGGGGCGGCAGGTTTTGCCAAAGGTGGCGCAGATGTCACCTTGATCGAACAGGGCGATGGCACATTACTGAAATACACTGCCAAGGCCGAAATTGGAGGAAAACTAGCACAATTGGGCAGCCGCCTCATTGTCGGCACCGCAAAAAAACTAGCGTCGAAATTCTTTGTGAAGTTTGCTGAATTGGCTGTCGAGACAAAGACCTGATCGCCAAGCCGGCCTGAGACGCCCAAATAAGACGCCCCACAGACAAAATGGGGGGTGACCTGTTGGCTTGAACACCACAGACCTTCAGCCCGTACTTTTTCAAGCGCGGCCTCAAATCTTTATGCCCGCCCTGTTCTGGTTCCAGATGTCAGAGCCTGTGCACCAGATGTCAGGGCTCAGAAAACAACGATAACGATTAAAGGCCGCCCAATGATCTGCGCTTTGGTGGGCGCCCAGAACCGGGTGCTGGCGTCTAGAGGTTGGGGAAATAATCCTCACAGCTGCCCTCGCGGTAGACATCAGCCGTACAGCAGTGCAAGCCACCGCCAAAGGCATAGGCATCGCGCAACTCGACCTCGATCACATTCATGCCCAGCTTGTCCATTTGGTCGGCCTGATAAACTTCGGACTTTTCAACACAGACCGTTTTGGGGTCCAACACCAGTACATTCATGCTGAGCCATGTCGATGAATAACACAAGGGCGGCGGCGCGTTATGGGCTGGTTGCGCCGCATCGACAATGTCCCAGCCGTTCTTTTCAAACATTCCGCGTTGATCGGCGGGCAGACGACGCTGGGGGTTGTTTAGAATCAGGCCGGGACGCAAAGGTGTAAACGTCGCATCGATATGGATCGGATAGGGATCACCGGGAAAGTTTACCGTATGCACCCGGTGGTCGGGGAAATGTCGGCGCAACCATTCGATACCTTTTAGATTGGTGGTAAAGCCATGTTGGACCACCAGATCGCGCCCAAAACGCAGCACATCGGCTGCATCAAAAAGCGGCTCTTCTTCAGTGGTGACAAAGAACTTTTCGGCCGCCCATTGCAGGCGCTTTTCCACGCCTATTTTATCCGACAAATAATCGGGGTGGTAATCTTCATTGGTCAGGCGTGGCTTTGGGGCCGCCTCATGACGAAAATTGGGATCCTCATCCCAGTATTGCTGCATCAACGGCCGGTAGCACAGATATTCAAACCAGCGACAGCGATACGACATCGTCGCCTCAAGAATTTCCGCACCGACCGTGAGCAGAACATCCCGGGGCGGCATGCACCCAAACTGGCTTTGCGTGTGGAAATCCGGCGTGGTGGCTGGAAGAGAAAAATCCGTTGGCGTCGGGCGGTCAACGCGCACGCCGCGTTTGGTCAGCAGATCGGCAAAATTATCTAAAAGCTCGTTGGCGCGGTCGATCGTTTCCTGCGGACGGCGACCCCATTGACCCCGCATATCGCTGTCTTCGGGCACTTTGGCATCCAGCGCCGGTTCGGCAGGCGGGATATGGCAATCATCAGCGCGACCGACAATGACATGTTTCAAAGGGTCCCATTCGTTCCAACTGTTCACGATGGTTTTTGCAGTTCCTGAACTCATATACTTTCCCCCAAAACAGCGTTGCAACCTCCCTTCACAAAATATGGCTTTCTGCGCAAGCCTGTAAGCGACGGATTAGGACATAATCGTGTCAAAAGAATTCGTTTGCAACTGGGGAATGGATCAGGGGATCGCAACCAGACATAGGCCTAGACCGGTCGGAAGAATGTCGGTTTTGGCAATTTCAATCGCAGCACCAAAAGCAGCAAAATCAATCCCATGTAAACTAAGGGCTCCAACTGAAATCCTTTGACCAACATAATGAAATGCAGCGCACCCAGAATTGCAATCCCATAGACCAACTTGTGCAACCTGCGCCACAGCGGACCAAGTTTGCGCACCGCATAATTGTTAGAGCTCAGCGCCAGCGGCGTCATCGCCACAAAGGCCAGCATACCAATGGTAATATAGGGCCGCTTGACGATATCTTGCCATACCATCGACAGAACCTGCACATCCAGCACCAGCCAGACCAATAGATGCACAGAGATGTAGAAATAAGTCATCACTCCGATAGCCCGGCGAAACCGCATCAGGTTTAGACCCAAATGACGGCGCAGGGGCGTGATCGCCAAGCCGAACACAATCAGTTGCAGACCAAATTCGCCCAACTTGTGCTCGAGCGCCTTGATCGGCTCGACGCTCAGCATACCCGTAGCGGCAAGATAGAAATAATACACCGACGGTACCGTCAACAAAAGATAGACAGACCAGATTGGAACACGACGCGTTGCGCTATGGATTATGGTCAACATTCAGAAATATTTACTGAGGTCCATGCCTTTATACAGGCTAGCCACCTCGCTCTCATAGCCGTTGAACATCCGCGTTGGCTTGCGTTTGGCAAACAGCCCCCCCCCAATCGGACGTTCGCTGGCTTGGGTCCAGCGCGGGTGATCCACCTTTGGGTTCACATTGCTATAAAAGCCGTATTCGCGGGCGTTTGCCTTGTTCCAGCTGGTGGGCGGTTCGCGGTCTGTCAACGTCATTCGCACCACCGATTTGATCGACTTAAAGCCGTATTTCCAAGGCACCACCAAACGCAGCGGCGCGCCGTTTTGTTTTGGAATATCCTTACCATAGATGCCGCTGGCCATAATCGTCAGCGGGTGCATCGCCTCGTCTAACCGCAGCCCCTCGACATAGGGCCAATCCAGCACCGGATAGGAGACCCCCGGCATTTCATCGGGGCGCAGCACAGTTTCAAAAGCCACGTATTTTGCGCCGCTTTGCACCCCTGCCATGTTAAGCAAATCTGCCAGTTCAAACCCGTTCCACGGCACAACCATCGACCAGGCCTCAACACAGCGAAGGCGATAAATACGCTCTTCAACCGTCATTTTAGCCATGATATCTTCGAGATTATAACTGGCGGGGCGGTCCACCAAGCCGTCGATGGTCACCGACCAAGGGGCGGTTGTCAGCCGGTGCGCGTGTTCGGCCGGATCATCCTTTCCCGTGCCAAACTCATAATAGTTGTTATAGCCGGTAATCTCATCCCAACTGTTTAGCTTTTCATTGGTTTTGGCGACACTCGGCGTGGCGCCCAGCGCAAGACCAATACCGGAAAGACCAATACCAGCCATGCCCTTCATGATCTGGCGTCGATTTAGAAAATCGGCCTCTGGCGTAATATGCGCATCAGTTAAATCTGGTGTCCAGCGGTGTGCCATCATACATTCCTTTTCACTGCAACTACAGTATAGGATAATGCGCGATCACCTAAAACCAAACTTACATCACACTTGAGTGCATTTTTTGAAACATAACGGGGTTTCGAACACTTTTTATGGCCTCTTTTTTATGGCCTCTTACCGGGCAATCCGATGTAAGAGACCAAAAAACCAGCGTTTACAGCCGCCCGCGAAACATCAATGCAAAGTCGCATCCTGCGGCGCAGGACGGTTGGGAGCCGCTACGCGATCGCCGATCACCAGCCCATCAGGGCCAGCTGATACGGCAATCCGGTCCCCCTCTAACAAATCGCCTGCCAGCAGCATTCCGGCCAATGGATCCTGAAGTGACCGCTGCAGCACGCGCTTAAGCGGGCGGGCACCAAACACTGGGTCATAGCCTTCTTCTGCAAGCCAGAGCTTGGCCGCATCATCAAGATCAAGCACAATCTTGCGCCCGGACAAACGCCCGGCCAGTTTCGCCAATTGAATCTCGACAATACCTCCCATATCACCCCGCCCGAGCCGATCAAAAATAATCGTCTCATCCAACCGGTTCAGAAATTCCGGCCGGAAATGCGCGCGCACCGCATCCATCACATCATGCCTGGCCTGCGTTACATCCGATCCATCGGGCAATTGGCTCAGCGCTTGCGCCCCGAGGTTTGAAGTCAGAACAATCAACGTCTGTTTGAAATCTACCGTGCGCCCCTGCCCGTCAGTCAGCCGCCCGTCGTCCAGTACCTGCAACAGCACATTAAACACGTCAGGATGGGCCTTTTCGATCTCGTCAAACAACACCACCTGATAGGGTCTGCGCCGGACCGCTTCGGTCAGCACTCCGCCCTCATCATAGCCCACATAGCCGGGCGGCGCCCCGATCAACCGCGCCACCGCGTGCTTTTCCATAAACTCTGACATATCGATACGCACCATGGCACTGTCATCATCAAACAAAAACTCGGCCACGGCCTTGGTCAGTTCAGTTTTACCAACCCCGGTTGGGCCCAGAAACAAAAACGATCCCAGCGGGCGGTTTTCATCGTTCAACCCCGAACGGGCGCGCCTCACCGCATTGGCAACTGCGCGTACTGCCACCGATTGACCGATCACCCGCTTGTGCAACCCCGCCTCCATGGTCAGCAGTTTTTCACGCTCGCCCTCCAACATCCGCGATGTTGGAATGCCGGTCCACCGTTCAACCACCTGCGCAATCTGTTCGGGGCGCACCGCCTCTTCGATCTGTACCCCGGCTGCACTTTCCGTTTCGGCCTCGGCAAGACGTTTTTCAAGTTGAGGAATAACCCCGTAAGACAGCTCTCCGGCGCGCGCCAGACTGCCCGCGCGCTTGGCAATTTCCAATTCGGCACGGGCGCGTTCAAGCTGTTCTTTGAGATCCCGTGCCGCCGCCATCAAATTGCGCCCCGATTGCCACTGCGCCGTCATTTCAGAACTGCGGTCCTGAAGGTTCGACAGCGCGCGTTCCAAAATTGCCAGACGGTCTTTTGAAGCTTGATCATCCTCTTGCCGCAAAGCCTCTGCTTCGATTTTTTTCTGCAAAATCTCGCGATCAAGCGCGTCCAGTTCCTCGGGTTTGCTATCCACCTCCATCCGCAATCGCGACGCCGCCTCATCCATTAAATCAATGGATTTATCAGGCAGGAACCGATCGGTAATATAGCGGTGCGACAGAGTTGCCGCGCTGACAAGAGCAGCATCCGAAATCCGCACACCATGATGCAATTCGTATTTTTCCTTGATGCCACGCAGAATGCTGATGGTGTCTTCAACCGTCGGTTCCTGCACAATAATCGGCTGAAAGCGCCGCGCCAGCGCTGCGTCCTTTTCGACGTGCTTGCGATATTCGTCCAGCGTTGTTGCGCCAACGCAATGCAATTCACCCCGCGCCAGTGCCGGTTTCAACAAGTTTGAGGCATCCATCGCCCCCTCGGATTTTCCAGCCCCGACAAGCGTGTGCATTTCATCAACAAACACGATGATCTCGCCCGCTGCATCGGTGACTTCGGTCAGCACCGATTTCAACCGTTCTTCAAACTCGCCACGAAATTTGGCACCGGCGATCAGTGATCCCATATCCAACGCCAAAAGCCGCTTGTCAGACAAGCTTTCGGGCACGTCACCTCTGACAATCCGCAACGCCAACCCCTCGGCGATTGCGGTTTTACCGACCCCCGGCTCACCGATCAAAACCGGATTGTTCTTTGTCCGGCGGCTCAACACCTGCATGGCGCGGCGAATTTCTTCATCGCGGCCAATGATTGGGTCGATTTTGCCTTCGCGGGCGGCCTCCGTCAGATCATATGTATATTTGTTCAGCGCATCATAGCCGTCTTCAGCGCTGGCACTGTCTGCGGTGCGGCCTTTGCGAATCTCAGCGATGGCCGCATCTAGCATCGCCGGCGTGATCGCCTCAGCGCTCAGAGCCTCTTTGGCAGCGGACGGAACCACCGCAAGTGCCACGAGAATACGTTCCACCGGGATAAAGCTATCGCCGGCCTTTTGTGCAAGCGCCTCGGCCTCGGCCACCACCTTGACCGCTTTTGTATCAAGGTACACTTGCGCATCACCCGTGACTTTCGGCAGGTTGGTCACCGCTTGATCAACTACGGACTTGACCCTTGCAGGCAGGCCCCCTGCGCGGGTGATCAGATTACTGGCAAAGCCTTTATCATCATCTAACAAGGCTTTGAGAATATGCTCGGGAACCACCATTTGATGGTCTTCCCGCGTCGCAATGACATTTGCCGCCTGTAAAAACCCGCGGGCACGGTCCGTGAACTTACTGAGGTCCATCGGCTATCTCCTTTTTTCTTAAGCACTTATATCTGAAACGCCCGCCCAGCGGCACATCTCTTTCAAGTCTTGAAACAAAGATTGTGATTAACGGCCCGCGCTTCAACCCTTGGCGTGAAATTAACTGGCGATGGACCGAAAACACCCAAGGCTGCAAGCCCCTGTTTCACGATCAAATCCAGCCGGGCTTATCGCGCCAAGGTGTTGGTATTAAATGCAACTTACTGTGTCAAAATACAAGCCACCGCGATGTTTGGTACGCGACGAGACAGGCTATTGTCGTCCAGCGCAGAGCCAATCACCCGACGCCGGATCGCAGCATTTTCTTCGGTATCCGCCAACCAGCACAGATACATATCAGCCTCTTTTTTCATCCCAAAACTGGCACGCGCGGTGCTGCTGACCGCAAAGGGTTCAAAGCCGTTTTGCGCCAGCTGCGACGCGGACATGAAATCACGTTCGCCAACGGGCAATGCGCTGGCAAGGGTTGGCAACAGCGCCAAAGCGAGGCCAAGGAAATAATTGTGAAAGGGTTTCATTTTTTCGCTCTCCTAAATAATCGAAGGGGTTTGTAAGGAACGCCCACGTTCGAAAACAATCTGGTCCGGGGTGAAAATGCGCCCCAGTAACATCTTGCACAGCGCTATTTCGTAAGGCAAGTGTACAGACCTGTGTCATCAACGGACGCGGTGGCCTTAAAACGCACGCCCGAGGCAAAAACCCACGCCGCGATGACAAGCGCCGCTTGACCACGGCCTGCCAGGGCGCGACAAGGACGCAGCCGCAATAGGCTCATAAAAGGAAATGATATGTCTGATGATCGTTTGATTGTGGCGCTTGACGTGCCGGACGCGCTGGCCGGATTGGCTCTGGCTGAAAAATTGGGTGATGCAGTGTCCTTTTATAAGATTGGCCTCGGCATGCTGACCGGCGGAGGATTGGGGTTGGCCAATGAGTTGAAACAAGAACACGACAAGCGCATCTTTCTGGATATGAAGCTGTTCGACATCGGCGCCACAGTGGAAAATGCCGTGCGCGGTCTGGCGCAATTCGATCTCGATTTCCTGACCGTCCATGGCGATCCAAACGTGGTGCGCGCCGCCAAAGAAGGCGCTTCGGGCACAGACCTGAAAATTCTGGCAGTCACGATTTTAACCTCGCTCGACCGCGCGGATTTGGACGCCAATCTGATAAAACCCGGTGCCATGCAAGACCTGGTCACAGAGCGCGCCAAACGCGCCTTGGCCGCCGGTGCAGACGGGGTTATTGCCTCGCCGCAAGAGGCGGCGGTCATTCGCGCGCTGCCCGAGGCAAAGGGTCGCCTGATCGTCACGCCTGGTGTCCGGCCCACCGGCAGCGATGCTGGTGACCAAAAGCGCATTGCGACCCCTGCCAAAGCCATCACAAACGGTGCCGATCATATCGTCGTTGGGCGTCCGATCTGGCAAGCCCCTGATCCAAGACAGGCCACGCAGGCGATTTTGGCCTGCCTGCCCTAGAACCACGCTCAGGACGCTATGTGACCCAATACAATTTGGCCACCTGCGCTTTGGCATAGAATTTTCTGAGACTGTTTTTGTGAAGAACTGTTATTCAGGCGACCGTGCTTTGGGCCAGTTTTGGTCGGCCCAATTTTGGTCGGGCAGTGTTATCCAGCCCGTGTTCGCTAACTCCAGATTTTTCTACTGGCACAACCTCGATGACATGGGGCAACATATAAATCACCGATGTTCACGGCCGTCGAAATCCGTTACTCTGTCTGTGTTGGCCTTTCCTTGTGTTGATGGTTCCAGATGCCCTGCCTATGCCGCGATTGCCTGACCCAGTTTGATACGGGCCGGCGCTGCCCTGCCTGCCGTAGCCCAAGGGTTGCGCGCCACGACGAGTTGGCCACCCTGTCGATTGCCCATATGGATTGCGACGCCTTCTACGCCAGTGTTGAAAAACGCGATAATCCAGCGCTTGCTGACAAGCCAGTGATCATCGGAGGTGGGCGGCGCGGCGTTGTCTCGACCGCCTGTTATGTTGCGCGCATCCGCGGCGTGCGCTCGGCCATGCCGATGTTCAAGGCGCTGAAACTTTGCCCTGAGGCGGTGATTATTAAGCCACGCATGTCCGCCTATGTCACGGCCAGCCGCGCCATCCGGGCGATGATGGAAGAGCTGACACCCGCCATTGAGCCTCTGTCGTTGGACGAGGCATTTCTGGATCTGACAGGCACAGAAAAACTGCATGGGGTGCCACCGGCTGTGATGCTGGCAGGGTTGGTCAAGCGCATGCAGGATGAGCTGGGTCTCACGGGCTCAATCGGCTTAAGCCACAATAAATTTCTGGCGAAAGTGGCCTCAGATCTCAACAAACCCCGCGGGTTTTCAGTGATAGGCAAAGCCGACACAACCAGTTTTTTGCAAGATAAACCCGTCGGAATGATTTGGGGGGTGGGGCAGACGACGCGGGCCAGTCTTGAAAAGGCCGGTATCCTCAGTTTTACCGATTTGTTGCGCTGGGAAAAAACCGACCTGACCGCACGATTTGGATCAATCGGAGAGCGGCTTTGGCATCTGGCGCGCGGGCAGGACAAACGCCGGATTTCAGCCCATACGCCAGTCAAGTCGATCAGTAATGAAACCACATTTTTCGAAGATACCACCGACCCCGACATTCTAGACGGGCACTTATGGCGCATGGCCGAAAAAGTGGCAGACCGCGCCAAAGCCAAACATCTGGCCGGCACAGTGATCGTATTGAAACTTAAACGCAAAGATCACAGTCTGATCACCCGGCGCAAGTCGCTGCGCGACGCCACGCAACTGGCCGATAAAATCTACCGTACCGCCCGGTCTCTGTTCGATCAGGTCGAACACAAAGGCCCGTTTCGATTGATTGGTACAGGGCTGTCACACTTATGCTCAGAAGAAAATGCCGAGCTATCCGAGGACCTGCTGGATCCCAAGGCCGCCCAGAGGGGTCAGGCCGAACGTGCCACAGACCAGATAAGGGCCCGATTCGGGGCAGAGGCAATCCTGAAAGGTCGGGCTTTGCGTTAATCTATTCGGCGGCAAGCCGATCGCAAGCGCGGCCAAGGTCGGCCAGTTTGGCCACCACTGGATCCAGCTGGTCACAGAGCTGTGCAAAGCCGGCATGCGGACGAAGCGTTGCCTCATCCATATACAGCGATCGGTCGATTTCAAGTTGCACTGCGTGCTGGCGCTGCGACGGGCGGCCATAATGTTGGGTGATATAGGCCCCGGCAAACGGCATGTTGCGCGAGACTGTAAACCCTGCCTGAGTCAGAATATCTTGAATGCCGTCCACAATATAGCGCGAAGCTGACGCCCCAAAACGGTCACCAATGATAATTTCCGGCCGTTTTTGACCTGCGCGAAACGTCCCATCCAAAGCTTCGCGAGGCATCGAATGGCAATCGATCAAGATCGCCTGCCCAAAGCTTGCTTGTGCCGCAGACAACAGCGATTGCAAACGGGTGTGATAGGGCCGCCAATATTGGTCAAGTCGCGTTGTGGCCTCGTCCAATGTCAATTTACCCCGGTAAATTGCGCGACTGTTTGACACGACGCGCGGGATAACCCCAAGACCGGATAAAACGCGCGGCGTATAGACCGATTTCGTCACGCCGGTGATCACTGCAGAATCCAATTCAGTATTGTTCCGGTTCAAATCCACAAAAGCCCTCGGCGCGCTGGCATGTAGAAACGCGCAGCCATGATCAGGGGCGCAGGCAAACAGCTGATCAACGAACGCATCCTCAGAACTGCGAATCAGGTTGCGGTCTAAAACCGACTGTTCAAGGAAACTATCGCTATAATCACGCCCACTGTGCGGCGAGGCAAACACCACACCCGAGCCATAGTGTACGGGCATTGCAAGATGATAGGCAGGCGGGCGCATGAAGTCTCCTTTGCATTCAGTATATAGCGTTAAAATCTAGAATGCCAAAAGGTCTTGATCCCCTGATCGACTCCTCTTATACACCGCCCACCGGCGCTGAGGAACGCGCCCCGTCTTGTGGGGTGGCTAACGACGATGCCAAGGGCGGTTAGCTCAGCGGTAGAGCACTACGTTGACATCGTAGGGGTCACTGGTTCGAACCCAGTACCGCCCACCATCAACACCTGTAAGGGTGCAATTTAACCAATGGCGCATGTCGCGCCGTGAAATGAGGAGAGGACCATGAAGGTCAGAAACTCGCTCCGCTCGCTTAAGCAGCGTCACCGCGACTGTCGTGTCGTGCGCCGCAAAGGCCGGGTCTATGTGATCAACAAAACCCAGCCACGGTTCAAAGCGCGTCAAGGCTAAGATCCGTCACCCCTTAAGGGTAAAGACAGTGCAAACAAGCCCCGCCGCTCAGGCAGGGCTTTTTGTGTTTTTGACCGGTCCGGTTTAGAAACCGGTTGTGATCAGGTCCTGCCTTATGATTATCTAGCTCTCAAACCCCAAAGCGCAGAGGCCAGATATGCACCCCGCCGCGAAAACAATTGTGATTGGCGCCGGCATTTCCGGAGTTTCCTCAGCTATATGGTTGCAACGCGCCGGGCATGAGGTTTTGCTGATTGATAAAGCCGCACCGGGAATGGGTGCCTCTTACGGCAACGCCGGGCTTTTGGCACAATGGGCCTTTATTCCGGTCACGACGCCGGGTCTTTTGCGCACAGCCGCAAAATACCTTCCCGACCCAAAATCACCACTGTTCATGCAATGGCGCTATTTGCCACGCATGCTGCCATGGCTACGGCAGTTCATTGGCAATGCCAATGATACCGATACCCGCCGTATTGTTGAAAACCTAAAACCGTTGGTCACCGACGCCCTCGATCAGCATCGTAGCTTGGTAAAAGGCTCTGCAGCGCAAAAATGGATCGCCGAGAGCAGTTTTAGTTTTGCCTATAAAGACCGTAGCGCGTTCGATGCCGACAGCTACGGTTGGAATCTGCGCCATGAGGCCGGGCAAACCCCCGAAATCATTGAGGGGCCCGCCGTGAGGGAAGAAGAACCGATATTGGGGCCTCGAATCAACCTGCTCGCGGTATTGAAAGGTCATGGGCATATTCTTAACCCAGGCAGATATGTTGCCGAACTGGCAGAAGTTTTTCAACAGGCAGGCGGACGGTTCGTCACCGCCGAGGTTCAGGATTTTGACCTAACCAACGGAAAAATTACTGCTGTCGAAACCAACCACGGTCGATTTGACTGTGACCACGCAATTTTGGCGGCAGGTATCTGGTCAAAACCACTGATGAAAAAGCTTGGATTGAAGGTGCCGCTTGAGGCCGAGCGCGGCTATCACATCATTTATAAAAATCCCTCTCAACTCCCCCGCAATCCTATGATGATTGCAGCGGGAAAATTTGCTGTCAATCCAATGGAAACTGGCCTGCGCTGTGCCGGTTTGGTCGAATTTGGCGGCATCAAAGCCGGACCCTCACGCGCTCCAATAGCGTTGTTGCGCCACAAAACCCGAGAAGTCTTTCCCGATCTGCGCTATGACAGCACCGAAGAATGGCTTGGATTTCGCCCCTCAACCCCGGACAGCCTTCCGTTGATTGGCGAGATCAGAAACACCGGCATCTACACCGCCTTTGGTCACCAGCATATCGGCCTGACCGCCGGGCCCAAAACCGGGCGGCTCGTAGCGGATCTGATCACAGACCGCCGACCAAATATTGACCTGTCCGCCTATAGCCCAAACCGCTATTGCTAGGCCACAATAAGAGACGACGCTTTGCTGCTGATTGTTCAAAACCTGTAAGATTCTTCTGATTTTCAAAAGGTCATCTCGACCCGCTTTACAAATGCTTCCAGTTGACGCCGTTCGTTTTCACGCCCATATTTTTCCGCCAGCAGTGCGCGGCTTTTTTGAAATTCCTCCGTATCCAAAAGACCGGCATCAACCGCTTTAATTGCATCCGCTGTTTTCAGCGTGAAATTCTTCAAGTCACCGTTTTGCACCGCGATCAAATTTGGCTTTTTAAAATATTCGCGCGCGCCCTGTCCCGTATAACCGACAACCACAGCTCCCGAGAGCGCAGCTTCAAGTGGCGGCAACCCAAAACCTTCAAGATCACAAAACGATAAGAATATACTGGATCGGGACAAGATGTCAGCTGCCTTGGATGCGACCATGTTTTCGATCGGCACAACCGACCAATCTGCTGGCAGATATTCCGTGAGATAAAATTTTAAACGCTTGCTGTGTACAGGTAGTTTGCGCGGCATATAAGATATTATTTTCTCTTTTTTGCCGGGAAAAAACCCATCATCCACGTGGGGGAACACTCTGATAACTTTCTTTTTATCAACCGTAGGATAGACCGTAGAGATCATCGAAGTGGTGTCTTTTGAAATCGATAAAATCAGGTTGGCGTTCTCATAGACCTCTTTCACTTCTGCGGCACTATGGCCCCAATTCAATGCCGAGTTGAGATAGTATCCATTTTGTACATAAATCGCATATCTGAAGCCCGCCCGTAAGAGTTGCTTGCCGTATCGTCCCGCCCAGATTTCTGGCAGAACAATAAAATTACTTTTTTTATTCAACTCGTGTTCAGTGCGAATTGTCGCGTTATGATCAAACCAAGAACAGTTGAATCCCAAATTGTCAGGGCTGTAAACCGAGCTTTGAACCCCAAGGCTCGCAATCATTTCTGCATGTTTATACGTCACCTTGACGCCACCAACTATCTTGTCATGTGCAAGACCAAAAAACACAATTTCAAGTTCAGTATTTTTAATATTTTCATTATTTTTTAATAATTTATCATCTTTAGATGCGTTGGCCATACTTAATTTCCTTGTGTCAAATCAGTCAATCTAAATCTATAAATGCGCTGGATTTTTCAGTTTAACATTCAATAAATGATATTATTCTACCGCATTCATTCCAGAAATCTACACGTGTTGAACAAAAGGCCGTCTTTTTCCTGAGCCGCAACCCAGTTTTGGCCGCAAACTCAGTTCTGAGACATCTGTCAGATGGGTTTGCACAACATGCGATAGGTTTTAAACGCCAAATGGGTTCAGATGAAACACGTCACGTCCATCTTGCTGATGTCACGCATTTCACCAGATTTGTAACCTGTTTTATACCGCGCGCGCAGGTCTAATCATAGTGTCGCTGATCTTCGATCACCACACCATCGCGTGGCAGCTCTCCGGGGCGCACCAATTCGATCGCCCCCCTCAATTTTAAGGTTGATAATACGCTGCTTTCATAAATGGATGTGTCTTCGGCCTCGGTCTCTATCCGAACCGTCATCACATCCATTTCTCCCTGACGGCTGGCCACCACCCGAGCCCGGTCAACCTCGTCATGTCGGGCCACCAGCGCCGCTACCTGCTCAGGACGAACAAACATGCCCTTTATCTTAGTGGTCTGATCGGCACGACCCATCCAACCTTTTATTCTGGTGTTGCTACGCCCACAGGGGCTGGTGCCACTCATAACCGCGCTCAGATCACCGGTCGCAAAGCGGATCAATGGATAATCTGCGTTGAAACTGGTCACGAGAACCTCGCCCACTTCACCATCAGGAACGAGGTTCCCAGTTCCAGGTGTAACAATCTCTACCATGACCCCCTCGTCGACGATCATCCCCTCCATCGCGGCACTTTCATAGGCGATATTGCCCAGATCTGCCGTGGCATAACACTGCAGGCAGGCGATGCCACGATCTGCATATTCCTGCCGAAGAGACGGGAACAGAGCCCCGCCACCCACTGCAGCTTTGGTAAAACTCAGGGTCTCGCCCATCTCATCGGCTGCATCCAAAATGACTTTCAAATAATCTGGCGTGCCGGCATAGGCCGTGGTGCCTATATCCACGGCGGCACGGACCTGCAATTCGGTTTGCCCGGTACCTGCGGGCAGAACCGTTGCACCAACCGCCCGCGCCCCGCTTTCAAAAATCATCCCAGCAGGGGTTAAGTGATAGGCGAAACAATTTTGCACGATATCGCCGCTTCCAATGCCACAGGCATGCAGGAAACGCCCCATACGCCACCAATCGATCTCAATCCCGCCAGGCTCATAGATCGGGCCGGGGGATTGGAAAATATGCCCAAACCCGGTTACATTTCTGGTGGTAAATCCCCCAAGCGGAGACGCGGAACCCTGCGCTTGACTCAGCACAGACTTGCGCAGAACTGGCAATTGCGCCAGAGCGGTGGCGCTGGTAATATCACGTGCTGTGATGTCAGCTAGGGTTGTTTTATACCCGCCTAAGGCCTTTGCCCTCGCAATCTGGCTGGGCAGTATATTCGCAAGTTCTGCCGCACGCTCATCACCGCTGCGCGTTTCCAAATCATCAAAAAAAACCATTACAATGCCTTAATGTCTCAGCTGAGCCAACGTTTACGCCGGCGGTAAGAGCGCACATCACGAAAGCTTTTTCGGCCTTCATCGGACATACCCAGATAAAATTCTTTCACATCAGGATTTTCGCGCAGTTCGGCCGCAGGCCCATCCATCACAACCCGGCCCGATTCCAAAATATAGCCATAATGTGCATAGCGCAGTGCCGCATTGGTATTCTGTTCAGCCAACAGAAACGTCACGCCTTCTTTTTCGTTCAGGTCTTTCACAATATCAAAAATCTGTTCGACCAATTGCGGCGCCAAGCCCATACTCGGCTCATCGAGCAAAATCATTTCAGGCCGCGACATCAACGCACGACCGATCGCACACATCTGCTGTTCCCCCCCCGATGTATATCCCGCCTGACTTTTTCGCCGGTCTTTCAATCGTGGGAAATAGGAATAGACCTTCTCAAGATCAGCATTGATATCGGCTTTGCTCTCGCTGCGCGTATAAGCGCCGGTCATCAAGTTTTCTTCTACAGTGAGATGTTCAAAACAGTGGCGGCCTTCCATCACCTGAATAACACCTGTCTTCACCAATGAGGCAGGGTTCAGGTTGGCGATTGGCGCATCGCGGTAATTGATCGAGCCTTTGGTCACCTCGCCACGTTCAGAATGCAACAGGTTTGAAATTGCTTTCAGCGTGGTGGTTTTCCCAGCGCCGTTGCCACCGAGCAGAGCGATAATCGCCCCTTTGGGTACGGTCAGGCTGACCCCTTTCAGCACCAGTATGACGTGATTATAGATCACTTCAATATTGTTGACTTCCAAAAGGTTTTCAACGTTTTCAGTATTATCCAACATCACGCACCTTGTTTACATCGATGAATT
>Ga0209374_1001657_pt1 | contig 21176 bp, 25 predicted proteins | sample SaaInlLV_DNA_10m_FD_184683 | JGI IMG/M metagenome (GOLD analysis project Ga0209374, IMG submission 184683) | Marine microbial communities from expanding oxygen minimum zones in the Saanich Inlet - SI075_LV_DNA_10m (SPAdes) (version 2) | ecosystem: Environmental > Aquatic > Marine > Unclassified ... | reverse complement strand
GTTCATGCCAACCAGCTTCATCAAGACGACATCCCGCGCAAAACTCTCGTGGAGTTCTGGGTCGGTCATGGCATTGCCACCAAACTTGATGACGAAGGTCTTTCCGGTGAAGCGTTGGATGTAAGGCAGCGATTCCGTCAGAATCCGCGCAAAATTACCCGCCTCGCCTTGGTTTAAGGACATGCTCTGAGCTCTCGTGCTGTCATGCAGCGGTGAGCATGATGCGGACGAATCGTAAACGCAATGTGAAGATGCCGCAGTTCATCAAACTCGCCTAGTTGAACTTAACTTGATGTCTGGTTTGTTGCCACGAGGTGATCAGCAATCAGGTTAACAATGCTTTCAGCAATTACCTGCTTTGTCGCCAAGGGCAAATAATGCGTTTTGTCCTCACCAATTAGGTGTACCGCGTTTTGGTCTGAGCCAAAGGTGGTGTCGGGGTCGCTGACGTCATTCGCAACGATATAGTCCAGCCCTTTTCGGGCTCGTTTTTCCTGTGCATGAGCGATGACGTCATTGGTCTCCGCCGCGAAGCCGATGATGAGGGTGGGCCGTTGTGACAGTTTTGCCACCGCAGCAATGATGTCGGGGTTCTGCACGAGCGTGATGACCCGGTCTTGCCCCTCTGCTTTTTTCAGCTTTTCTGGTGCGACCGATTCGGGCCGATAATCAGACACTGCCGCCGCACCGATAAAAATGTCGGCGTCCGGTGCACAGTGCACGGTGGCGTCATGCATTTCGAGTGCGCTGGTAACGGGCAGCACCGTGACCCGGCTGGGAGGCGCCAAGGAGACAGGACCTGTGATCAAGGTCACCGCAGCACCGGCGTCAGCACAGGCGCGAGCCAACGCATAACCCATTTTCCCCGAGCTGTGATTACTGAGATAACGTACAGGGTCGATTGCCTCAACCGTAGGTCCTGCAGTAATCACCACTCGCTTGCCGTCCAATAAGCGCGATTCAAATTGTTCGGCGAGCGCATTTGCAATCTCGTCTGGCTCAAGAAGACGACCAGGACCCACGTCACCGCAGGCCTGCTCCCCCGCATCCGGGCCAATGATCTGAATGCCCCGACCGACGAGTTGCTCGAGGTTGCTTTGGGTCGCTTCGTTAGCCCACATTTGCTGGTTCATTGCCGGTGCCACCGCGACTGGCGCTGGTGTGGCCAGCGCCACTGTGGTCAGCAAGTCGTCTGCTCTACCCTGGGCGAGCCTCGCAATGACGTCTGCGGTCCCGGGGGCGATCACCACCAGATCAGCCCAGCGAGCCAGTTCAATGTGGCCCATACCGGCTTCGGCCGTTTCATCCAGCAATTCGCTATGAGTCGGTTCGCCAGACAGGGCTTGCAGCGTCAGCGGCGTGATAAATTCCTTAGCGCCCCGCGACAGGATGACCCGCACAACGGCACCCTGTTTTTTGAGCAGGCGCACAAGCTCAGCGCCTTTATAAGCCGCGATACCCCCACTGATGGCCACTATAACGTGCCGCTGGTGCAACAGGCCCATCGGTTCCACCTCGTTACTGACGTGCCAGCACACTAGCATTTGCAGGGGTTTTTGCACACTTCAGCGGCCTCGGTCTGCAGATAGCTTGCACCGCCAATGGCCCTCTGGTATAAAACGCGCCCTTTTGTTTATCTTCACGGGTAGTCTCATGTCACGTGTCTGTCAGGTTACGGGTAAGCGTCCCGCAACCGGAAACAACGTTTCCCACGCAAAGAACCGCACCAAGCGTCGGTTCCTGCCAAATTTACACAACCACCGTTTCTGGGTGGAAAGTGAGAACCGTTTCGTCTCGTTGCGGCTCACATCTAAAGGAATGCGCATTATCGACAAGCGCGGTATTGATGTTGTGTTGGCAGAGTTGCGCGCCCGCGGCGAGAAGGTTTGAGGATTTAAACATGCGTGAAAAGATTCGAATGAATTCAACGGCTGGTACGGGACACTTCTATACGACCGACAAGAACAAGCGCACCATGCCGGATAAGCTAGAAATGAAAAAGTATGATCCAGTCGCGCGGAAGCACGTGATCTACAAAGAAGCGAAAATTAAGTAAGTGCCATGCACGGCCTAACATTCGAAACCCCGGCACTTGGCCGGGGTTTTTGTTTAGGTGTCAGGTTTTTATGAACCTCGTCGCCGACACGCTTCTAGCCAGCGAGGGGCGCCATCCGCGCCGCCCAAACGGAATATGCCGGAACTACCAGAGGTAGAGACCACCTGTCGGGGTATTGCTCCCCACATCACGTCGCGGGTGATTGCCCAAGTCATTGTGCGCGAGCCAAGGTTACGCTGGCCGGTGCCACCCAGGCTGAACCAGCTTTTGGCGGGGGCGCAGTTCATTGGCGTTAACAGGCGGGCAAAATATCTTCTGCTTGAAACCAATCGGGGCACGTTGATGGTCCACCTGGGTATGTCGGGTAGCTTGCGGCTGATGTTGGCTGATACGCCGCCGATGTTCCACGATCACATCGATATTGTGCTCGACAACGAATGGTGTCTGCGCTATCACGATCCGCGGCGTTTTGGCAGCTTCCACTGGTTACAAGGTGCGTCCCATCCCCTCTTGGACTCATTGGGGCCTGAGCCACTCACTGACGCGTTCAGCGGCAACTATTTATACCAACTCTCTCGCAAGCGGCATGTGCCGATCAAACAGTTCGTCATGAATGGCAAAGTGGTTGTGGGCGTCGGCAATATCTATGCTAACGAAGCCTTATTTATGGCGGGCATTCACCCCGCGCGGGCGGCAAGTCGCATTGCGGCGGCACGGTACGACGTGCTTGCGACCACGATTAAGCGAGTACTAGGAGAGGCCATTGAGCTTGGAGGTACCACGCTAAGAGACTTTGTCGGCGGAGATGGCGCGCCGGGTTATTTCGCGCAACAGCTGCGCGTTTATGGCCGAGGGGGACAGCCTTGCCGAGCGTGTGGCGCACCGCTGCGAGACTTACGTCAAGGTGGCAGAGCCACGGTGTTTTGCGTTAAGTGCCAGCGTTAATCTCGCGGTTGCTGAATACTACCGAGTGACGCTGGGAGAGATTGTTATTGCTGGATGCGCCTGAGCGCCTCGGCGACGTTAGTCGGAACGAAGCGACTGACCTCTCCGCCTAATGTGGCGATTTCTCGAACCAGTGACGACGAGATGTAGGCGAGCTCTGCACTGGGCGTGAGAAAGACACTTTCAAATGACGGACTCATTGCGCGATTCATGTTGGCAAGTTGAAATTCATATTCAAAGTCAGCGACAGCGCGAAGGCCACGCAACACACAACGGGAATCGTGTTGGCGTACGAAGTCGATCAGCAGTCCGTTAAAGGGGACGACTTCAACCGCGTTCACGTGCTCCAATGCGGTCTGGGCTAGCTCGACTCGCGCCTCGAGCGAAAATAAAGGCGTTTTCTTTTCACTGGTTGCCACTGCTACGACCACGCGTTCAAACAGTTTGGCGGCGCGTTCGACGAGATCGACGTGGCCGTTGGTTATCGGATCGAAAGTACCTGGGTACACCACGGTATGGGTTAGCACAGGACGCTCCTATTATGCTGAATCGCCAGCCTACACAACTCTAGAGAGGCGAACAAACGCCGAGCATCTTATGCCGACCGAAATCTCAGAAGACGGAAGCACACGTCACCCGCCGTCTTTTCTCGGTAGATCTCATAGTGCTGCTCGGGGACTGTTTCGGGTGCCGAGCGCCGCGTTTCAAAGTACACCAGGCCGTCTTGTCGAAGGCACTGTGAGGCGGCAAGGCAGCTGAGGAGGCGATTGCCCAGACCCGCCTCAAAGGGAGGGTCGACAAAGACAATGTCCCATCGGGCGTCCCCGTTAACCACAGTGTCTGCTTCGCATGTGCGTAGCGTCGCCCGATCAGTGGCACCCAATGAGCAGAGGTTTTGTTCAATGGCATCAATGGCCTGCTGATCAGTATCCACGAAGTCGCAGCGCTGAGCGCCGCGGGATAGCGCCTCGATACCCAGAGCGCCTGATCCGGCGCATAAGTCGAGGCATTGGGCGTCCCTCACCATAGGGGCGAGCCAGTTGAACAAAGTTTCTCGGACTCGATCAGTGGTGGGCCTAAGGCTTCTTTTACTCGGGAAGCTGAGCTTGCGCCCGCGCCAATCCCCACCGATGACACGAAGTTGTGGTTGACCCAGTGGGCGGTCACGTTGACTCATGCTGGCACCTCATTATTGGAATGCTAGACTATCTCTGCGGCAGTATCGAGAGCGTCTCCACTGCCTAGCCAGGCCCTCCCAAGTGAGAAAGATGAATCATGAAGCTATTCAAACGTCGCGCCAAGACTGAGTCTGGGTCTCAACCCAAGGATCAGGAAGTCGTGGTGGACGAGCAGCCCTCGGAGGCTGCCGCAGTGCTTGCAGTGCCGCAGGATGGCTTAGCAGCGAGCGACTCCTCGGTTGCGGCGGATGATCGCGGCGTGCTGCCTGCCAAGTCTGCAGAGCCCGGCATGTTTGAGCGGTTACGAGCTGGGTTAGGCCGCAGTCGGAGCCAGCTATCAGAGGGTTTGGCCAGTCTCGTTTTGGGGAAAAAGCAGCTTGATCCGGCTTTGTTGGAGGCGCTTGAAGAGCAGTTGATTATGGCTGACCTGGGCCTTGAGACATCAGCGCGCGTGCTTGAGCTATTGCGTCAGCGTCTTGATCGGAAATCGCTGTCTGCCTCGGAAACGGTGATGACGGCATTAAAAGCGACCCTGGTGGAATTGCTGATTGATCAAGAGCTGCCGTTGAAAACAGAGGGCCATCGTCCTTTTGTGATCCTCGTTGTGGGGGTCAACGGTGCGGGGAAAACAACAACCATTGGCAAGCTGGCTCATCGATATCAGCAGGAGGGCCGCAGTGTCATGCTGGCTGCGGGTGATACTTTTCGAGCCGCCGCGGTTGAGCAGCTCGAGGCTTGGGGTCAGCGACACGATGTCCCGGTAGTTGCGCAGCACACAGGTGCCGATAGCGCATCGGTGCTCTACGATGCACTTCAAGCGGCCACCGCAAGAGGCGTCGATGTTTTGATCGCGGATACGGCGGGCCGCTTACAGAATAAATCTCATCTTATGGATGAGTTGGCCAAAGTGGTCAGGGTCATGCGCAAGCAAAACTCTGCGGTGCCACACGAAACACTTTTAGTGCTGGATGCGGGAACGGGTCAGAATGCAGTTTCGCAGGCGCTAGAATTCGATCAGAAAATTGGCATTACGGGGGTCGCTGTGACAAAGCTGGATGGCACTGCCAGAGGTGGCGTGCTGTTTGCGATCGCGAACAAACTGAAGCGACCGATCCGCTTTATCGGCATCGGCGAGAAGGCTGAGGATTTGCGGGACTTTTCGGCTCAAGATTTCGTTGATGGATTGCTAGATGACCAATAGTGGGCAGTGCTGATGATTGAATTCGACCGCGTTAGCCGTCGGTTTGGGCAACAGGATGCACTGCGGAATCTGAATTTACAGATCGATAACGGTGAAATGGCGTTGTTGACCGGCCACTCTGGGGCTGGCAAAAGTACGTTACTGCGCCTTTTGTTATTACTGGATAGGCCCACTGGCGGTCAGATTCTTGTCGATGGGCAATCTACCCAACAGATTCAGGGGAATGCGGTAGGGCATTATCGGCGTCGGTTTGGTGTGGTATTTCAAGAACACCGACTTCTATTCGACCGCAACGTTCGTGACAATATTTCCTTACCGCTTGAAATTGCAGGATTTTCTCCCAAAGACGCGAATCGAAGAGTGCGAGCGGCGCTAGATAAGGTGGGCCTGTTATCGAAAGAGCGAGCGGATCCAAATGGGCTTTCCGGCGGGGAGCAACAGCGGGTAGCGATTGCGCGCGCGGTGGTGGCGCGGCCAGAGTTTTTGATTGCAGATGAGCCCACGGGGAACCTCGATCCAGCGCTCTCAGCAGAAATCATGGCGTTGTTTGAAGCCTTTAACCAAGTGGGTGTCACCGTATTGGTGGCGACGCATGATGCGTCACTGATTGCGCGATCAGACCATCGTTTGATGACGCTTGCAGCGGGACAATTCATTCAGGCCGAGGCAGCGTGACGCGGGCCCAAAAGCGAGACCAGGCGCGCTCGGCCCCCTGGGCGGCTTGGCGTGCACAGCATCGTGCTGCCGCTAACAATAGTTGGCAAAAATTAGCTGTGCAGCCCGTCGTGACGGGGGTCACGTGGTTGGTGATTGCCATTTCATTGGCATTACCTAGCACACTGCTGCTTACCCTAGACAACCTGAGTGCCGTTACGGGGGGGGTTGATCGACCGCCCCAACTATCGGTGTTATTAACCGGTGAGAGTGAGTTGCCGGTGGCTGAAGAATTACAGCGGACCTTGAAGGCCTGGCTAGAGATTGATGATGTTGTGTTGCTGGATCGAGAGCGGGCCTTGTCTCAGTTCATTCAGCAAACCGATTTGGCGGCAGTGGTGAGGTCACTGGCACGCAACCCGCTACCCCATACCTTAATTGTGATCCCGATGTCTGCCACGTCAGAGGTCGCGATGACTGAGTTGGGTCAGCGCGTGCAGACGCTGTCGGGTATTGATCGAGTGATCGTGGATACGCGCTGGGTCTCGCGCTTAGAGACCGCTCTGCAGGCGGGATGGCGTTGGGTACTGGCGTTAGGCACGGTGATGCTGATGGGAGCGGTATTGGTGTTGGGTAACACCTTGCGATTGGCGATCGAAGCTCGCAAAGACGAGATCTTGGTGGTGCATCTTATTGGTGGTTCACCGGCATTTGCGCGAAGGCCGTTTTTATACCTAGGCCTTTGGTACGGCGTGGGCGGGGGCCTTGTTGCTGCGTTATTGCTAATGATGATGACGTGGTGGATGGCAGGACCGGTGAACGCGCTTTTTTTGTTGTACGAGAGCCCCTTAAGAATGCGCGCACCGGGCGCGTTTTACCCGGTGAGCCTGATAGTGCTGGGTGGATCCCTCGGATTATTGAGTGCTCGGCTGGCCGCAGAGCGTTATTTTCGGCAGTTGGTGTCTCAGGCCGCTTCGTAAAATCGGTAATTTTTTGGGTTTAGCACTCTCGGGGTGAGAGTGCTAAAATGTACCCATGAGCCTATAGGAGGCTGGGAAATGACTGAGACAAAGCGAGCACTAGCCGTGCCCAACAGCGCCGTACTGAATATGGCGCCAGGCGCCAATTTGTCAGCGTACGTGCAGGCCGTCAGTGGCATTGCACTGCTGTCTCCAGAGCGCGAGAAAGAATTGGCTGAGCGTCTTTTTTATGATGAATCCGTTGACTCTGCGCGAGAGTTAGTACTCGCTCACTTGCGTTTTGTGGTGCACATCGCGCGTAGTTATTCTGGTTATGGTCTTGCCGAGGCGGATCTGATTCAGGAAGGTAACGTTGGCCTGATGAAAGCGGTCAAGCGTTTTGATCCGACCAAAGGCGTGCGGCTCGTATCCTTCGCGGTACACTGGATTAAAGCAGAGATGCATGAGTATATTTTGCGTAACTGGCGCATCGTCAAGGTGGCAACGACCAAGGCCCAGCGTAAGTTATTTTTCAATCTGCGCAGTCAGAAAAAAACGCTTGATTGGCTCTCTGCCGAGGAAACGCGGGCGATTGCGGCTGATCTAGGCGTCGATGTGACTGAAGTCACGCGCATGGAAGGCCGTCTAACCAGTCGCGATGTGGCATTTGATGCGCCGACGGACAGTGATGATGAGGATACGTGGCAGGCCCCGCAACACTTTCTAAAAGATGAGCAAGCGGATCCCGGTCAGCTCGTCGAGGCCGCGGAGTTTGCTGAGGACGGTGCCGCCCGGCTTCATGTGGCGCTGACGGATCTCGATGGCCGTAGTCGAGACATCTTGGAGCGACGCTGGTTGGTCGACGACAAGGCGACACTGCATGAGTTGGCAGCCGAATATGACGTATCAGCGGAGCGGATTCGGCAGCTGGAAGCCAATGCATTGAAGAAACTGCGCACCGCACTGGTCGCGTAAGTTCTTCACTCAGTACGCCTCTCGTGGTATCCCCAGAGCGCTTAGTCGCGAATCGGATTCGCAGTTTTGTGATGCGTGCTGGGCGCATGACGCCAAGTCAGCAGCGCGGTTGGGAAGAGGGCTTTCCCCAATTGGGTCTTGCGGTGGATGCCGGATTACTGGATTGGGATACGACCTTTGGTTTTGCCGGCAGACGGGTGGTCGAAGTGGGTTTTGGTATGGGAGATAGTCTCCTGCAAATGGCCGAGGCCGAGGCCACCTCACAATTCCTTGGTATTGAGGTCCACCGCCCAGGTGTGGGCCGCCTTTTGGCGCAGACGCTGACGGCGAAAGTCGATAATCTGCGTGTTTACGCGGAAGATGCGGTTGACGTGTTAACGCGCTGCTTAGCGCCTGACTCGGTTGACGCATTCCACGTATTTTTCCCCGATCCCTGGCATAAAAAAAAGCATCACAAGCGCCGGTTGATTCAAACTGACCTGGTAAGCCAGCTATCAGAGCGACTTCGTCCGGGCGGTTACGTGCATCTTGCAACGGACTGGGAGCCCTATGTTGAGCATATGTTCGACGTGCTGGAGGCTGAGCCTACTTTGCTCAACACTCATGGTCCTCGCGTGGCGGTCTCAAGACCTGACTATCGTCCCTTAACGAAATTTGAGGCCCGCGGGGAGCGATTGGGACATGGCGTATGGGATCTGATGTATCACCGCCAATGACTGGCGGCAATCATCGCACCGCATCCACGCTATAAAAATGACGCCACCACGCTGTCAAGAAATTGATAGCCTAGCGGCGTCGCTTTGAGGGACCCTCCGTCTAAGTGCTCTATCCAACCTCGAGACTGGGCCTGCTCTGCTGCTCGCTCGAGCTGCATTAGAGGCAGGCCGGTGCGTTGGGTGAAGTCACCGACGGGTGACCCCGATTTAAGCCGCAACGCATTCATCACGTACTCCACCACCCGTTCTTGCTGGCTGACGGTCTTGCCGCGTGGCGCGGGCATCGATCCGTTTGTGATCAACCCCAAGTAATCGGCGGGGCTGCGCGTCCGTTGGGTCCGTATAATCTGGCCATCTTCCCGTGATAGCTTACCGTGGGCGCCGGCACCGAGTCCCACATAATCCCCAAATCCCCAATAATTGAGATTGTGCCGACTCTCATAGCCCGGACGACAATAAGCCGACACCTCATATTGGTGGTAGCCGGCATGACTCAGTAGTTGCTCTCCGGTTGATTGAATCGATTCCAGCATTGTTTCGCTGGGCAGCATCGGTTGGGACGTCCAGAATCGTGTATTGCGCTCAATCGTCAGCTGATACCACGAAATATGACCGGCACTCAGCTCAAGCGCCTCCATAAGATCAGCCGCTGCAGTGTCGGCTGTCTGCTCTGGTAAGCCATGCATCAGATCAATATTCCAGTTTTGGAAACCCGCTGTGCTCACCAGATGGAGCGCTTGGCGGGCGTCATCACCCGAATGAATGCGGCCGAGTCGACTTAATGCAGCCTCGTTAAAACTCTGCACGCCGATACTGAGTCGGGTGACGCCTGCTTCCCGATACGCTTGGTAGCGGCCCCGCTCAGCACTCCCGGGATTACTCTCTAAAGTGATCTCAGCGCCGGGGGCAAAGGGAATGCGCGCTGCTAGTCCGGAAAGCAGGCGTTGTATCCACTCGCCAGAGAATAAACTGGGTGTGCCGCCACCGATAAAAATCGATTCGACAAGGCGCCCGTCAATCCCTGATAACTGACTATCGAGGTCTTGCAGCAATGCGTTGACATAAGGCTTTTGCAACTCAGGTGTAAACCCTTCGTGGCTATTAAAGTCGCAGTAAGGACACTTTTGCGTGCACCATGGCAGGTGCACGTAGAGAGACAGTGGAATTGCGGCGGGTGTGATCAATCGTCTGCTAGCGCCAGTAGGGTGCTAATGGCTTTGGCGCGATGACTTATGCGGTTTTTTTCAGCGGGTGAGAGTTCAGCTGCGTGTAGGGAGCCTCCCTCGGGAATAAAGATAGGGTCGTAACCAAAGCCGCCCTCACCCCGAGGTGCGTCGGCGATGCGTCCGTACCAGCGGCCTTCCGCAATGAGTGGAGTGGGGTCTTGTGCATCTCGTAAGAGCACGACCACTGCGATATAAAATGCCTGACGATGCGCGCCCTGTAACGTCGTCATGTTGTTAAGCAATAACGTATTGTTGTCCTCATAACCGGAGCCTGAATAGCGCGCAGATCGCAGACCTGGCGCGCCACCTAGTGCCGGTACTACCAGCCCCGAGTCGTCGGCTAATGCCGCGTGACCTGTGGCCAGGCAGGCATGTCTTGCCTTAATGAGTGCATTTTCGACAAAGGTACTGCCGGTTTCTTCGGCTTCCGTCACGGCAAAATCGGCCTGTGGTTTTACCCGCCAGTGAGGGCCGAGTACCTGCTGGAACTCCTCAATCTTGCCGGCGTTATGGCTGGCAATAATGAGCAAGGGCGATGTTTCAACGACCATAAATCATTCCTGGCGCCACAGCTGCACTTTCATGGTGTGCTCATAAACGGTGTCGGTGCCCTCGGGCTGAAACTCAAATTCGAAGAATCGATATTCGCGGTTCAAAAATTCGAACGGCACAATGTAATAGGTGGCGCGACCCTCCCGAATTTCTTTGACGCGCAGCGCGCCGCCAGTAATCAAATCCCAGGTCCTGCCCTCAATCTTCATCGGTCGGCCTGCAATCTCGCCCGATGTGGTATCGCGGACCGATAGCGTCAAAATAGCCTTATCCGCACCACGGGTAATCCCATATTCTGATGCAATATCAGGGGTGAGAAAGGTGGTATAGACAATACTGTGATGTAATTCGAACGGTCCGTATTGCGTGGACTGTTGAGCGCTACTCGTCAGCGGGACGGCACTCAGGGCGCCGGCGAGGATCAGCGCGCTGAGCGGCGTATTCGGTAAACGGCACTGCTGGCAAATAAGTTGGGCCACCATTTCCCAAGCCATTTTTGTGCGGCACCAGCAACTGTTGCCCGCTCTATAATATCGATACGCAAATCTGAACACAGTGCTTCAAAATCCTTGACCGTACAAAAGTGAATGTTAGGGGTGTCATACCAACTCCGAGGCATTGCCTTAGAGACAGGCATGTGACCGGTTAACCCAAGGTGGGTTCGGCAGCGCCAGTGCCCAAAATTAGGAAAAGAGACGATCGCTTCTTCACCAATATGTACCATACGCTCTAAGGCTAGGTGCGGATGCGTCAGCTCTTGCAGCGCGTGGGTGAGTATCACCACATCAAAACGGTAGGGAGTGAAGCAGTTTAAGCCCTCGTTGATGTCTTCCTGAATGACGTCGAGACCTTTGCTCACCGCTGAAACGAGGTTGTCAGGATCAATATCGACCCCGACGCCTACAGCGCCACGCTCTTCGCAAAGGCGCTTTAAAAAAGCGCCATCACCGCACCCTAGGTCGAGTACCTTGCTGCCCTGTGGGACCCAACCCAACACCGTATTCAGATCGAGACGATTCATGCTGGACCGACCCGTTGCATCCACTGTGTTAGCAGCGCCTCATAGGTTTTGTTGGGCAGTAGGAAACCATCGTGGCCATTGTCTGTTTCTATGTTGGCGTAGGTCACGGGTTTACCCGCAGCCATTAAGGCATCGCGGATTTCAATGGAGCGGTGAGGGGGGAAGCGCCAGTCTGAACTGAAAGACAACACTAGAAAGTCGGCGTGTGCTTTGTCGAGGGCAGCCTTTAAGTCACCATCATCGCTAACAGCTAAGTCAAACAGATCCAACGCTCGTGTCATCAGCACATAGGTATTCGCATCAAACTGCGTTGAAAATCGGGTGCCTTGATGTCGTAGATAGCTTTCTACTTGGAACACCCACTCGCTCTCTGCTTCAGGCGTAAAGCTCCCCTCTCTCAGCTCTCGGCCAAAGCGGTCGCTCATCCCATCGGCAGACATATAGGTGAGGTGGCCGACCATGCGGGCAAGCGCCACGCCTCGACTCGGCAGCGTATCGCGGCTCAGGTAGTCGCCGTCGCACCAATCGGGGTCGGATAAGATGGCATGTCTGGCAATTTCATTGAACGCAATATTTTGAGCGGTGAGCTTGGGTGCTGCGGCGAGCGCCACACAATGCTCAACCCATTCCGGATAATCAATGGCCCACTGCAGTGCTTGCATGCCACCGAGGCTGCCACCGATTACCGCTGCCCAGCGCGATATGCCCAAATATTCTGCCAGCAGTTTTTGGCTGCGAACCCAATCTTGTACCTGGGGCTGGGGAAACTTGGCGCCCCAGGGTTTGCCCGTTTCGGGGTTTAGGGTATTAGGCCCTGTAGACCCGTCACACCCGCCTATATTATTGGAGCACACGACGAATAAGCGTCGTGTGTCGATGGGCTTGCCGGGACCAATGGCAAGATCCCACCATCCTGGACGTTCATCGTCGCCAGGATAAAAGCCCGCCGCATGGTGCGTGCCAGACAGCGCATGGCAAATGAGCACTGCATTGTCGCCCGCGGCATTGAGCTCCCCATAGGTTTCGTAGACCAACTCATGCTCAGCCAGCACCGACCCGTTTGCGAGCTGAAAAGCGGTCTCGAACCGGGCACGGCAGGGGCTGACCAGCCCGACACTATTGTGTGTGCCACTATTTGACATCGTTCACAGTCCGACGACCAAGTTAGGCGGAAGTGATAGCGCTACTGCCGCGTGTCGCAAGCCGATTTGTACGATGTTGATGGTGACGAAGAGCAAAATCGGTGAAAAGTCGATGCCCCCCATATTGGGCAGCAATGCGCGAAAGGGGGTCATGATGGGTTCAGCAATCTGACCGATCAGCTCGATGGCGGGATGCCGGCTGCCCGCCGCAACCCAGCTGACGATGATCATGGCGATGAGTACAAAAAAGGTCAGATTGGTGAGTAATCCGAGCACACCAATAATGCCCCAGCCCACTAATGTGAGTGGATTAGGCACACTCCACTGCTCTCCGATCACCCAGGCGATGCCCAGTAAAATTAAGACCTGAATCAAAACTGCCATCACTAAGACAGCCCAATCAATGCGTCCTTTCGCCGGCAGCATGCCGCGCAGTGGCAACAGTAACGGATTGGTGAGTTTGACGATGAGTTGAGAAATGGGATTGTAAAAATTGGCTCGCGAGGCGTGCAGCATGCCCCGTAATACGATCAGCGTCAGTAACAAAGCCCCCAGATTCTGGATCAGATAAAGCGCCATTTCGGTCCCCGCGGTCATATCAGCCAAACTCCTCGCCCAGCGTTCTTGCTCGTTCAGCGCAGGCTTGAACGGCATGAGTGATTATCTCGTCGAATTGATGAGACTGTAAGGCTAATAGTGCCTGTTCTGTCGTGCCTCCCGGGCTCGTGACGTTTTCCCTCAGCGTTGAGATGGGCAGTTCGGAGCGCCCAGCCAGCTCAGCCGCACCGATAGCGGTTTGCAGCGTTAAGGCCACCGCCGTTTTCTGATCGAGTCCCAGATCAATACCGGCTGCAATAATGGCCTCTATGAGCGCAAAGAAGTAGGCAGGTCCGCTGCCAGAGACGGCGGTCACGGCGTCTAGTAGCGCTTCTGAGGACACCCAAATGGTCATGCCGACGGCGTTAGTCACTTGCTCAGCCAAGGCGCGCTGTGCGTCGCTGGCTTGTGCTGTTGCGAACAGCCCACTGGCCCCCTTGCCTATCATGGCAGGTGTATTGGGCATGCAGCGAATAACCGGAACGGAGGGGTCGACAGCGGCCTGTAGGGAGGCAATCGGAATGCCCGCTGCAATTGACAGAATGGCGGTATTGGGCCCAATCTGGTCCCGTATCGCCATCAAGGCGTCAGGGGCGACCTGCGGTTTGACCGCCACTACCACCAGATCCGCATCGATAAAAATGTGCTGAGGCGAGGTGTCGAGCTGCGACAAACCGAGAGATCGGAGCCGTGATAACGCGGCTTCGCTAGGGTCACTGGCGCGCAATTGTGAGGGCGAGAAGCCATTAGCTAAGAGGCCATTGATCATGGCGGTGGCCATATTGCCCGCGCCTAGGAATGCAATTTGAGGCGACATAAGATCAGGAGTATCCGTGAAGAACGACTTTAATTATACCGCGCGCCAAAAATATCTGTGCCGACTCTGACTAGGTCCGATCCTTCGGCAATGGCGGCCTCTAAATCGCTGGACATTCCCATCGATAATATCGCCAGCTTTGGGTTATGGCCGACAAGGCTTTGTTGAAGGGCGCGCAACTGACGAAAAGGTACCCGCTGGGCAGCGGGCTCGGCGCTGGGCGCCGGAATGGTCATGAGGCCCCCCAGTTGTAGATTAGGGAGCGCCTCTACTGCATCGATCAGCGTTTTGAGTGCGTCGGGCTGTACCCCCGACTTGCTCGCTTCGTCAGATGTTTTGACTTGGAGCAGTACTTTTAACGGCCCTTTTTCAGGGGGGCGTTGATCGCTGAGACGTTGGGCAATCTTGAGCCGATCTAGGCTATGCACCCAGTCACTAAACTCGGCAATCAACCCCGTTTTATTGCTCTGAATCGGCCCAATAAAGTGCCACGACAAGCCCAAGTCAGATAGCTGAGTCGCTTTTTCGGCCATTTCTTGTGCGTAGTTCTCGCCAAAATCAGTGAGCCCCGCTTGGTGCGCCCAGCGGATGAGTTCAGATGATTTTTTTTTGCTGACAGCCAACAGCGAGACCGCCCCGGGGGGCCTGCCTGCCGCGTGTTCTGCCGCGCGAATACGACGGCTGATTTCTGATATATTGTGACGTAAGTCTGTCGGTGTCATGCCAGCATCATAAGGAAATTGATGCGCCATGTGTTAGTCCGACGCTATCGGAGACTATGATATGGATATCACAGAATTACTCGCGTTTGGCGTACAACAGGGTGCCTCGGATCTGCATCTTTCAGCAGGGCTTCCGCCCATGATCCGTGTAGACGGTGACATTAGGCGGGTCAACTTACCGCCGCAAACACCGACTGAAGTCCAAGCCTTAATCTACGACATCATGAATGATCGCCAGCGGAACCAGTTTGAGGAGTGTCTCGAAACGGATTTTTCTTTTGAGCTCCCCGATGTGGCGCGTTTTCGTGTCAATGCCTTTGTCCAAAATCGCGGTGCCGGTGCAGTATTTCGCGCGATCCCGTCGGAAGTATTAACGATGGAGACGCTGGGGATGGGGCAGACGTTCCGCGATATTTCCATGCTACCAAGAGGCTTAGTCTTGGTAACTGGGCCGACAGGCTCTGGAAAATCCACCACGCTTGCAGCCATGATCGATTATGTTAATGCAAACCGTTATGACCACATTCTCACGATTGAGGATCCGATTGAGTTCGTTCACGAAAGCAAACGCTCGCTCATTAATCAGCGCGAAGTGCATCGTGATACGTTGGGCTTCTCTGAAGCACTGCGTTCCGCATTGCGTGAAGATCCCGATATTATTCTGGTGGGCGAACTGCGAGATCTAGAGACGATCCGGTTGGCGCTGACGGCCGCTGAGACTGGCCATTTGGTTTTTGGCACACTGCACACTACCTCGGCCGCAAAGACGATTGATCGTATTGTCGATGTCTTCCCTGGAGAAGAAAAAGCCATGGTGCGCTCGATGTTGTCAGAATCCTTGCAAGCGGTGATTTCTCAAACTTTGCTCAAGCGCAGTCAAGGTGGGCGTATTGCGGCACACGAGATAATGCGCGGGACTGCGGCGATCCGAAATTTAATCCGGGAAGATAAAGTGGCTCAAATGTATTCCGCTATTCAAACGGGGCAAGCCACGGGGATGCAAACGATGGATCAATGTTTGCAGGGATTGGTTCAAAAAAGACTGATTACCGTCGAAGTGGCGCGTGAAAAGGCGCGTCAGCCAGAGGGCATCATTGGCTGATCGTTGAGCCAAGTCGTGAGAATAATGGCCGCCGCTTTGTCGTCGATGGGGTTGGTGACGAAATCGCCGCGATGCCCTTCTGCGAAAGCATCAGCTTTTGCTTCTCTGCTGGATAGCCGCTCGTCAACCAATGAGACTGGCAAGCTTAATCGGCCTTCGAGTTGCCGGGAAAACTTGGATGCTCGGCGACTCAGCTCGCTTTCTGAGCCGTCCATGTTGATGGGGAGTCCAACGAGTAAGCGGTTCGGTCGCCATTCTTCGGTGAGGGCAATGATCGAGGGCCAGTGCGGCACACCCTCTTTTGCCGATACCACGGTGAGCGGCTCGGCGGTGCGAGACAGGGTGTTTCCGATGGCCACACCGATATTGCGCAGTCCAAAATCGAATGCCATGACCGTTTCATATCGAGGCATCCTTAAGCGTGCCCTGCGTTGGCACTGAGTAGATCGACATCAATGCCCAATATACGCCCGGCCTCTGCCAGTTTTTGTGACGTGTCTGAATGAAATAGCGTCTGCCGGTCTGCCGCAACGGTTAGCCAGCTATTGTCCGCTATCTCTGCCTCGAGCTGTCCCGGCGCCCATCCGGCGTAGCCCAAAGCCACCAGACATTCTTGGGGTCCCTCACCCGCAGCCAGCGCGCACAGAATATCGCGCGAGGTCGTTAGGCTAATGTCATGGTGCACCGCCTGACTCCCCTCCCAGTCTCCCGCCGGGCTGTGCAATACAAATCCGTGGTCTTTTCTGATCGGTCCCCCCGCCAATATCGGGTAATGAGGGATCTCAAGGTCTGTGGGTATTGCGAGATGCTGCAACATCTCGATGAAGGTGATATCGAGCTGCTGATTCACGACAATGCCCATGGCACCGTCCTCATCATGGCGGCATAGATAGGTGAGTGAGCGGCTAAAAAAACCGCGATGGATGGCCGGCGTGGCAATTAGAAAGTGACCACGAAGCGTCACAGTGGTGGCACGCTTATCAACGATGGAGTGAGTGCGTTCAGGCTGAGTGTCCAGTGGCAACATGTGCCTGAATAACATCGAGTAGCTGGCCCGCAATATCAAGCCCTGACTCAGCTTCTATTTCTCGGAGACAGGTTGGGCTAGTGACATTGATTTCAGTCAGATAGTCGCCAATCACATCGAGCCCAACGAAAAAAAGGCCCCGGGCTTTCAGACCGGGCCCCACTTGCTCTGCTATCCATCGATCATGATCTGACAGCGGTTGTACTCGACCGGAACCGCCTGCTGCCAAGTTGCCTCGACTCTCTCCGGCGAGGGGGATGCGGGCAAGGCAGAAGGGGACGGGCTCTCCGTTAATCATCAGGATGCGTTTATCGCCGTCACTGATTGCTGGTAAATAGCGTTGTGCCATGATGGTTTGCGCGCCCGAGTGGGTCAGTGTTTCTAGAATGACACTGAGGTTAGGATCATCTTTGCGTGCCCGAAAAATAGCGCTGCCACCCATGCCATCTAGTGGCTTAAAAATGACATCGTCGTGTTCACGGTGAAAAGCGCGAAGTTTGGTCATGTCTCGACTGACTAATAGGGGGGGGCAGCACTCTGGAAATTCGGTGGCAAATAACTTTTCGTTGCAATCTCTCAGACTCTGACAGCGGTTGACGATCAGTGTCCCTCTTTGTTCCGCTCGTTCTAGCAAATAAGTGGCGTAAATATACTCAAGATCAAACGGGGGATCTTTTCGCATCAGACAAATGTCGAGGTCACCTAGCGATAGGTCTTGTGGCTCTTTCAGTGCGTACCACTGAGATGCATCCCGATAGACGGTTAGGGATTGAGCGCGAGCCATTGGCTCCTCGCCGCTAAGGAAGAGGCCGTCGGGTTCAATATAAAACAATGACCAACCACGATCCTGCGCCGCCCAAAGCAGTCCTAAGGTCGTGTCTTTTTTGTAGTTGATAGAGCTGATGGGGTCCATGACGACGCCGAGGTTGAAACTCATTTCCGGATCCTTTTAGGCCGAGGGCCACTATCTTGCGATTCGCAGCGAATCCCCGCAAGCTCCCTAGGCGGCGGGAGCTAAGCATTTATTAATTGAGGTTAAGCGCATTATGGATGGTTTTTTTGTCGTCGTCGCCTGTGTCAGCCTGCTGTGCGCGATCGTAGCAGTGTTGCGGGTGCGGGCAATTGGCTGGGGGGTGTGGTTGTGGTTTTTGGTTGGGTGGATAACGGGCGAGCTCGCTATTTGGTGTATTGGCTTGCAACTGGTCTTTGTGGCTGCCTGGGTGCTGATCGCAGGAACCGACACTGCGGGCTTTAGTTGGGGCCTATCGTTTTTTCTCGCTACTTGGGTGTTGCTGGCAGTATTTTTGCGAGACGCATTTGATGCGGGCGCCACCTTTAGCCGCTCACTGCGAATGACGTTAGGTGTGGGCTTTCTAGAGGAAATACCCCTTTCTCGGCGCGCTAAGATCACCAACCAGCTATACAGTAAAGAGTGGCAGTGGCCGTTTCGGTTCAAGCGCCCCGGCGTGCGATACGTCCGGAATCTCCCCTATACAGAATCGGGCAAGCGCGGCCTATTAGACGTTTATATTCCCGTGGCCGCTGGTGAGCGTCGCCCTGTCCTATTACAAGTGCATGGCGGGGCGTGGATGGTCGGCCACAAATCTGAGCAGGCGCAACCGCTTTTACATCGCATGGTGGAATCGGGGTGGGTTGGGGTGTCGATCAATTACCGCCTGGCACCACGGTCGGCTTTTCCAGCGCAAATGATGGATGTTAAAAAAGCGATTGCCTGGGTAAAGGACAATATTGCTGAGTATGGCGGCGACCCCAATTTTATTGTGGTGACAGGCGGCTCTGCTGGTGGCCATCTGTCGCTACTAGCAGGTTTAACGCCGAATCATGCGGATTGGCAGACCGGGTTTGAACATGTTGATACGGCAGTGCAAGGCGTATTGGCGTTGTACCCCGTTGTGGATTTGACCAACCGCCATGGCATTCGACAGCAATCCAACATGGATTCATTTATTGCTCAGCGCATTATCCAGCAATCCCGTGAGGAGGCACCGGCTATTTACGAGGATGGTTCGCCGATCTCTTGGATACATCGTCCGGGTGTTGCCGAGGCGGCGCCACCGATGTTCATTGTTCAAGGCACGCACGATTCATTAGTCTGGGTAGAAGAGGTCAGGCGATTTGTTGCGGAGCTCAGCCCCATTGCAGCGGCGCCTGTGGTGTATGCGGAATTACCCCGAGCACAGCACGCGTTTGAAATTTTCCATTCGCCTCGCACCAGTCATTACCTCAATGCAGCAGGGTGTTGGCTCGAGTGGGCTTGGGCACGGCATCAAAGGGATGCGCAGGAGTAATGACGCAGGCTACGGTTGGCCGAGATGCTAGGCGCGCTGAGTGATCATTGAGCCATGTCGCCCCATTGAGCGCCAATGACAGAAAGGGCAACCACGGGTGCGGTTTCTGTTCTAAGAATGCGCGGTCCCAGCTGCCACGGCTGAAAGTGATGTTGCTCGGCCGCGGCCACCTCTTCATCGGTTAGGCCACCCTCAGGCCCGATTAGCAGTGCGACCGACTGTGGTTTGGCGGCAAGCAGTGGCGCACTGTGCACGTCACAATGCAGTACCAATTTAATGTCTGCCACCGCTTCCGATACCCAGCTCGTTAGTGAGGTGGGCGCGTTAACGGTAGGAATACGCACCCGCCCTGATTGTTCGCAGGCGCTGCGCACAATTTGCTGCCAGTGGGTGAGGCGCTTTGCCAGTCGTTCTGGTGGGACGGTGAAATCGACGCGCGCGCTATACAGCGGCGAGATGGCGCTGACGCCCAGTTCGGTGGCTTTTTGAATGGCCCAATCAAAACGATCACCCTTACTCAGACACAATCCTAGATGAGACTGCAGAGAGGATTCCGTTTGTGGAGTGTTAACGGCGCCGAGCAATACCGATATCGATTGTTTGCCAATGGCCTGAATGCTTGCCGTGGTTTGCTGCCCCTGACCATCGAATAGGATGACATCGTCACCAACGCGGGCGCGGAGGACTTTGCCGAGGTATTGTGCTGCGTTCTCGTTTAAAACCAACTCAGCCCCGGCGAGCAGCGGTTGGTCTGAAAAAATTCTAGGGGTTCGCATGATAAGACCCTGATCATTTTTGCCGCACTAGCGAGCCGACAGCGTCTCACCAAGGCGAATCAATCCTGCGCCTTGGTGAGCTGGGTCCCTACCTTAATACTTATACGAGTCCCCTTTAAAGGGGCCATTGACGCCGACACCAATGTAGTCCGCTTGCTTTGTCGTCAGTTGGGTCATGACCCCGCCAAAGCCTTGTACCATTAATGTGGCAACTTGCTCATCAAGGTGCTTTGGCAATACCTCTACTGCGATGGCATTCTGGCGTGCGTCCTCTGGTAGGTCGGCAAACTTCTTTTCATAGAGGTGAATTTGCGCCAATACCTGATTAGCGAAAGAGCCATCCATAATGCGTGAGGGGTGCCCGGTGGCGTTGCCTAGGTTGACCAGTCTGCCTTCTGATAAGAGCAAAAGGTGGTCGTTGCTGGCGCTGTCGCGGATGATCTTGTGTACTTGGGGCTTGATCTCCTCCCACTGCCACTCTGCGCGCATATAGGCGGTATCAATCTCGTTATCAAAGTGGCCAATATTGCATACCACCGCTGTTGATTTGAGCGCGCGCAGCATGGGTGCAGTGCAGACGTTGTAATTACCAGTGGCAGTGACCAACAGATCAGTGGTGCCGAGTAAATCGGCATTGACGCTGCCGTCTGTGCCGTCATCGACCCCGCCGTTGAAGGGCGACACCACCTCAAAACCATCCATGCAGGCTTGCATCGCACAAATGGGATCGCATTCAGTGACCCGCACAATCATGCCTTCTTGCCGCAGTGATTGAGCCGATCCTTTGCCAACATCACCATAACCGATCACGAGGGCGCGCTTGCCTGCTAATAAGTGATCAAGGCCACGTTTGATGGCATCGTTAAGACTATGGCGGCAGCCATACTTATTATCGTTTTTTGACTTGGTGACCGCGTCATTCACATTCACTGCTGGCACTTTTAGTTCGCCATTGGCGAGCATTTCATAGAGGCGATGGACGCCCGTTGTGGTTTCTTCAGTGACGCCATGAATGCGTACCAACATCTCTGGATATTGCTCATGCAACATCCCAGTGAGGTCGCCACCATCATCCAGCACCATATTGGCATCCCACGGTTTGCCGTCTGCAAGAATGGTTTGCTCGATACACCACTCATATTCCTCTTCCGTTTCTCCTTTCCAGGCAAAAACTGGAATACCTGCAGCAGCGATAGCGGCG
>Ga0209374_1001633_pt1 | contig 21390 bp, 23 predicted proteins | sample SaaInlLV_DNA_10m_FD_184683 | JGI IMG/M metagenome (GOLD analysis project Ga0209374, IMG submission 184683) | Marine microbial communities from expanding oxygen minimum zones in the Saanich Inlet - SI075_LV_DNA_10m (SPAdes) (version 2) | ecosystem: Environmental > Aquatic > Marine > Unclassified ... | reverse complement strand
TAGGTGGTGGAAATACTGTTTCTAATTTATCATCCTCAAGAGCATTAAGAGACGTTACTCAAAAGCACGGAGGAATTTATACTGCAAGTGCAGTTGGTGAAGTTAATGTAGTTCTTAAAATGAAAGAAACTAACACTGTTATTGGTGGAGAAGGAAACGGAGGAATTATATATCCAGAATCTCATTATGGACGTGATTCTTTAGTAGGTGTTGCCTTGTTTTTATCCCATTTAGCAAATAATAATATGTCTTGTAAAGAGCTTCGTGATTCTTATCCAAGTTATTTTATGAGTAAAAATAAAATTCAATTGACACCGGAAATAAACGTTGATCAAATTCTAGAAACGATGGCTTCTACATACAAAAATGAAGATGTGAAAACGATAGATGGTGTAAAAATAGATTTTTCAGAAGAATGGATTCACCTCCGTAAATCAAATACAGAACCAATTATTAGAATTTATACAGAAGCAAAAACACAACAATCGGCAGATAATTTAGCTTTTAGATTTATCAACGAAATTAAAGAACTTATTAATTAGAACTATTGAAAACAAACAATATCATTTTATTTCTAAATAAAGTATTTTGAGAATTTAAAAAATAACTTGACAGAAGTTTTTGGGGTAGGAGTTATATATCCAAAAGCAGATACTTCATTACATGGGAAAGAAAGACATGATGATTGTCATTTGTCTGTTTGGGGATTTCTGCGTTAGTAGGATTGAATATTACTTTTTAGAAGTATTTTTATCTTCAGTCAGATTATAAAGCTGGATATATTGATATGCCAGATATTAAAACATCTTTAAGCACTGTAGATTCTTCTCCACAAAGCTTCTTTTTTTTTCAAAACAATATTTTAATCGGTGAAAGATTTAGAATATTTTAAAATATAAAAAGCCAATAGTTTTGATTACAAATTAAGATGGTTGTTACATTATTTTTTGTGAAAGTTAGATTTAAAAGTACTATTTAAACTCTTTAGGTACTTTATCTCTATGCTTAAAACGTTTGTGAGACCATAAATAAAATTCTGGTTGTAAACGTATGTTTTTTTCCGTTAATTCTGTGTATTTGTCTGTAATTTGATAATCTTTAAATTCTTTTGGGGAATCTGTTATGAGTTGAAAATCAGTTTCATAATATCCTCTTTTTACTTTTCGTGTTACATAGTTAATTACGACTAAATCAAATTTTTTAGAAAGCATTTCTGCTCCTGTATGAATAGGTACTTTTATTCCAAAAAAATCTCTCCAATAATATGTTTTATGTGGTTGTGGAGATTGATCACTTAATAAAATATAAGCTCCCTGCTTCTTATTATTAAAATTTTTTTGCATGCCTCGAACGGTATCAGAGGTTTTATAACCAATAACACCGAACTTTTCTCTAGAGTTACGAACCCATTTCTCAAAATATTTATTATTTAATTTTGTGTATGCTCCATATAGATCGATATTTAAAACCAGTGGTAAACTTATAGACCATTCCCAATTTGCTTGATGTGCTCCTACCAAAGCAATGTTTTTTCCTTGACTTACATATTTGTTTACCATTTCAGCATTCTTATAGGTATATCTTTTTGAAATTTGTTTTTTTGATATAGTAAATGCTTTTATACTTTCCATAATTAAATCTATAAGATGTTTGAAAAATTTTTTAGATATCTTTTTTAACTCCTGATCAGACTTTTCAGGAAAAGAAAGTTTTAAATTATCTAAAACAACTTTTTTTCTATACCCAATTACATAGTACATTATCACATAAAGGAAATCAGATTTTATATATAAAATCCTCATTGGTAATCTAGACAATACCCAGATAATCGGATAGGCAATAGCAAAAACTATAAAGTTCATAAAATACTTTTTTGTTCTGCAAATATCGTATTTAAATTTAAAATGGAATAGAATTAATAAGCTGTTTTTAGTATGTTTGCTTTATGGTAAACAATATAAATCAAGCTGTTTTATTAATTATAATAGCCAACGTTTTGTTCTCAATGAAAGGGTTTAAAGAGTATTCTTTTCTTGATAAATACAAGTTTCAGGTAGGGCGAATTTTATCTGGTGAGAAAATAAGAGTACTTACTTCAGCTTTTTTGCACGCAGATTGGATGCATCTTGGTTTTAATATGTATGCTTTGTATCTTTTTGGAGATATTGTTGCAAGTTTTTTGGGAATTACAAATTTTTTAATTGTTTATTTCACAAGTTTATTAGCGGGTAGTTTTTATTCTTTACAATATCATAAAAATGAACCATATTATAGTGCCGTAGGAGCTTCAGGAGCTGTTTCTGGGGTTGTGTATTCTTCAATTTTATTATATCCAAGTATGGAACTATTCTTGTTTTTTATCCCCATACCAATTCCAGGATATGTTTTTGGAGTTGGGTATTTATTATATTCAATTTATGGAATGAAAAAGCAGTTGGGTACTATCGGTCATTCAGCACATTTGGGTGGAGCAATAGGAGGTTTTACAATTACACTTTTACTAAACCCTTCTTTGCTTATTTCGAATAAAATATTTGTTTTGTCACTAGGAATTCCTATTCTTTTATTATTACTTTTTGGAGATAAGTTCAAAAAGATATAAAAAAAAACCGAAACGATATCGTTTCGATTTTTTGGAGCGAAAGACCAGGTTCGAACTGGCGACATTCAGCTTGGAAGGCTGACGCTCTACCAACTGAGCTACTTTCGCATGGTAAAGAATTGCAAATATAGAACCATTTTTGAGTTCTGCAATAATTTTATTAGCTAAACTTAGTAAAATTTTTTGTCAGGACGTAAAACTTTTAAAAAGTGAAATCCGTAAATATTATAGCCTTCATTGTAATAAAATTTATGAGATTTTGGGTTGTTAACATATGCATTTAATTCTATAGCTTCACATCCCTTACTTATAACATGATTGTCAATCCAATTGAAGAATTTTTTCCCAATACCTTTACCCCTTATTGTTTCCTCTAAAATGACATGGTCGGGTTCAACAGATTTTCCTATATAATGCCTTGTGGTATACCACAGGCCAGAAATACCCGCTAATTTTCCATCAATATATAAGCCAGCGCATTCATAATTAGAAATTTTAGAAATTTCTAAAACTCTTTCTTCCAACAATTTTGGTGGCGTTTTTGAGTTTAATTTCTTTAAGAGTGGAATTATTGTTAAAATATTTTCCTCTTCAATAATTTGAATATGTATTTTCATAAATCAGAAATTTTTCGAATATATTTTCTTTTGTTTAAAAACAGTTCAAGATACAATTTTAGACTATTTTAAAATACTAATTTTAGTAATTTTCAGAAAGTATTTTCAAAAAAAAATCTCAAACAATTGTTTGAGATTTTAGTAGCGAGAACGGGATTTGAACCCGTGACCTCAGGGTTATGAATCCTGCGCTCTAACCAACTGAGCTACCTCGCCGAGAGGTTTTGAGGCTGCAAATATAATTGAAATTTATAAACTAGCAAGATGTGTTTTTAATTTTTTTTAAATAGAATTATTACCTATATTGTCGACCTAACAAAAAAAATAATGGCTAAAGTAAAATTCGAATTAGAAATTTCTATCCACGCATCACCTCATATGTTATACCAATATATCTCATCACCTTCAAATTTACAGGAATGGTTTGCAGATAAAGTTAATTCTAGAGGCAAAGAGTATAGCTTTATTTGGGATGGAGAAGAAGAAAAAGCAGAATTAATAACTAAAAAGTCTGATGAAAGAATTAGATTTAAATGGTTAGAAAGCGAAGGGGATGACAGTTTTTTTGAAATTAAAATCCAGGTAGATGCATTGACTAAAGATGTCTCTTTAATTATCACAGATTTTGCAGATGACGAGAATGAAGTTGAAGAGTCTAAACAATTATGGGAAAATCAAATCGACGAGTTAAAACATACAATTGGTGCTTAACCTTTTATTTTATAAATTTTAAAACTCAACATTTTTGTTGAGTTTTTTTATGATTAAATATTTTAAAATACACTAATTTTACATCTTTAAATTTTTAAGTTATGATTAACTTCAATGGAGAGTTACAACATGTCGATAACATAAAATTATCATTAGAAAACAGAGCTTTTAAATATGGTGATGCTATTTTCGAAACTGTAAAAGTGAGTTTTGGTAAAGTTATTTTTTGGGAAGATCATTATTTTAGATTAATGTCTTCAATGCGTATGTTGCGTATGAAAATTCCAATGGAATTTACGTTAGAGTTTCTAGAAAAAGAAATTCTAAAAACTGTATCTGTTCAAAACAAGTCAAATTCTTATAGAATACGATTAAATATTTATAGAAAGGATGGAGGCTTATATGCTCCAAAAACAAATAAAATAGATTACAGTATCGATGTTAAAGAGAGTTCTTATCAAATCAAGGATACATACTCTTTAGATGTTTATAAAGATTTTTATAACTATTCGGGTCTTTTATCAACTATTAAAACGAATAATAGAATGCTAAATACGTTGGCAAGTATTTTTGCTGAAGAAAATGATTTAGATAATTGTATTCTATTAAATGAAAAAAAAGGAGTTGTAGAAGTAACCAATGGTAATATTTTTATCATTAAAGGAAATGTCATCAAAACACCAGCTCTTTCTGAGGGTTGTATAAGAGGTATTACCCGTTCTAAAGTTATTGATATTATTTTAAAAAATAAGGAGTTCACTTTACAAGAAACTTCCATATCGCCTTTTGAAATACAGAAAGCAGATGAAGTATTTATTACAAATGCTATTATTGGTATACAATCAGTTACAAGTTATAAGAAAAAAGGATTTAAGACTGAAGTTGGAAAGAAAATAGCAAATAATTTAAGTGTGTTACAAATAGCAGGAGTTTAGTTTAAGTTATAATCACTGGGCGCATTGGCCCAAAGTTTATAGTCGCCTCCTTTTTGTAATAATTTATTTTTCCAAAGATTTTCATTATTAATTGAAAAAATAGTTTCGAAATCATTTTCACTTACAGACCAAGAATTTTGATTCATTTCTTCATTAAGTTGTTCTTTCTTCCAACCCGAATATCCTAGGAAAAAACGAATATCAGAGGTAGTCAATACTTCTTTGTTTAATAAGTCTTTAAGAGATTTAAAATTACCACCCCAAAATATGCCGTTAGAAATTTCAATACTTTCAGGAAGTAATTGAGGAATCTTGTGAACAAAGTATAAATTATCTTCTTCTACAGGTCCACCATGATAGACTGGAAAATGACAATTAATATCGGGTAATAAATCTTTGATAGTATAGTCTGAGCGTCTATTTAAAATAAAGCCAACAGAGTTATTAGGAGTATGTTCTGTAAGGAGAACAATGGTTCTATTGAAAGCACTATCATTTAAAATAGCTGGTTCTGCAATTAATAATTTTCCTTTATCTGGTCTCAAAATATTATTTATAAAATTATTATTAAATATAATAAAAAAAACTCTCTTTAAAAAAAGAGAGTTTTTAATATACTTTAAAACTAAATTTCTTAGTTTACAGCATCGCTTAATCCAGCACCAGCTTTAAATTTAGCTACATTTTTAGCAGCAATTTGAATCGTTTTTCCTGTTTGAGGATTTCTACCAGTTCTAGCAGCTCTGTTAGAAACAGAGAACGTTCCAAATCCTACTAAAGCAACTTTATCACCACCTTTTAAAGCAGAAGTTACATTACCTGTAAAAGACTCTAGTGCCGCTTTAGCAGCTACTTTAGAAATTCCTGCATCAGCAGCCATTGCATCGATTAAATCAGACTTGTTCATAATAAATAGGTTTTAAAAATTAATTGAATATAGTTTTTTAGCTTTAAAAGCTTAACAAATATATACGGATTGAGGGTTTACGCAAATTTGAGTGCTAAAAAAGCACCTTTTTGTTAATAAATGTATGTAAATTGTTAATAAGCGTAGCTAAAAAATATTAAAATCATTAAAACCTTATTGATAAAGGCTTTAAATGAATTTTGCATCTGTGGAAAAAGTGAACCCATTCAATAAACTTTTCACATCCATTTTTCTCTTTCCAGATAATTTGATTTCATCTACAATTATGAATCCATTTTTAACAGCAATTTTAAGTTCTTTTTTTGTACAAATGATTTTACCACTGATAAAAGAATGTTTTATCTTTTCTTTTCTTATGGCATAAATTTTTGAAGATATTTCATCTTCTTCATTCTTAAGAATTGTCCAAGCAGCAGGAAAAGGGTTTAGACCTCTAATTTTATTATAAATATTATCTAAGGAATCCGTCCAATCAATTTTGCAATTTTCAGGGTTTAATTTAGAAGCAGATTTTTCTTCTAAATTAGGTTGTTTTCTTGTAGAGAAATTTTCAGTTGAAATTAAATCTACTGTTTGTGAAACTAAATTAGCTCCTAAAAACATTAGTTTGTCATGAAGTATTCCGACAGTTTCATCGCTTTTGATACTTATTTCTTGTTGCAAAATAATTTCTCCAGTATCAATTTTATCATCAATAAAAAAAGTTGTAGCACCTGTTTTTGTCTCTCCATTTATAATAGCCCAATGAATAGGAGCTGCACCTCTATATTCTGGTAACAAAGAGGCATGTAAGTTGAAAGTACCATACTTGGGCATTTTCCACACTATTTTTGGCAACATTCTAAAGGCAACTACAATTTGTAAATCTGCTTCTAAATTTTTAAGTTCTCTATTAAAAACCTCATCTTTTAAATTTGTAGGTTGCAGAATTTTTAAATTTGTCTCCGAGGCATATTTTTTTACAGCAGATTCATTTAATTTTCTACCTCTCCCTGCAGGTTTATCAGGTGCTGTAATTACACCAATCACGTTATAATTATGCACTACTAAATGTTTTAAAATAGTAACAGCAAACTCTGGAGTTCCCATAAAAACAATGCGTAAATCTTTCATAACTATAAGTTTATTTGGTACTTATTTAGGTGATTTATTTGAATTTTATCTTCAGATAATAGTTGCTGTAAATGTATTAAAATCTCTCTTTCATTAGCAACTAAAGAGGCACTTATTTCTGAGGATGATAAACTCTTTTTGACTTTTAATAGATGAATTATCTCGAGAGATAGGTTTGGGTTTGGTTTTGATTTTTCAGAAATGCAAACATCGCAGATACCACATTTTTTAGTGTTAAATTCATCAAAATAATTCAACACTTGTATACTTCTACAAATTTTATCATTATTTAAAAAAGCAATTAAACTATCAGATTTTTTTTTCTTCTGATTTATAAATTGTTTCATTTCTTTTGAGAATCTATTTATTGTGTAAGCATCTTCTCTTGGTAGTAAAAAAAGAAGGTCAACTTTATTTTTAACCGGAATGTATTCAATGATATTGTCATTTTGTAAATACGCTAAATTTGAGGCAACCTGCTTTATTGTAATTCCATTTTTCTTTGCAATATAAAACTCATCAATCTTAACTTCATTCTCAAATAAGCCCGCGTATGATCTTAAAATTGAATTGGTAAACTTTTTTATAATTGTATTTTGATTGAGATAATTTAGAACTGTTTTACTACTAACAATAAAACGTAAAGTAGATTTTTTATTGAAGTGATTATTGATTTCTAATATACCACTGTTTGAAAGCATTTTAATAGCCGTATCTAACTTTGAGATCGAAAAATTATAATTTTCAGAAAATTCTAAAAGATTAAAAGGATGAGGGTTTGCATTAAATTCTCCTAAAGAGATTCTAAAATTCTGATATAACTTTTTAAGGATTTCTTTTATATCTTTTATGGTTAATTGGGTTTTTTCTAACCTTTCCTTAAATAATAGCGTATCATTTTTATTAAACAATAAAACTGCAAAGGATTTTTTTTGATCCCTACCAGCTCTTCCCGTTTCTTGAACATAGTTTTCGATGCTAGAGGGTATATCTAAATGGATAACTAAGCCCACATTTGCTTTATCTATACCCATACCAAAGGCATTTGTAGCTACGATAATTGGCGTTTTTTCGGTCATCCAGTTTTCAAAAGAAATATTTTTTTCAATGGATGACATTCCACCGTGATAAAATGAACTTTTAAAATTTTTTGTATTTAAAAAAGCAGCAATTTGTTCTGTTTTTTTTCTCGAACTAACATAGACAATTGCTGGTTTTTTTGTTTTGGTGAAAATTTGAATTAACCGTTGTAATTTATCTTCAATTGTAAATATTTGATAGGCTAAATTTTTTCTAAGAAATGATTTTCTGAAAACTTTAGGTTCTTTTAAATCAAGATTTTTAGTGATGTCTATTATAACTTTTTTGTTTGCAGTTGCTGTTAAAGCAATAAAATTAACATTAGGTTTTAACTTTTTTAAAATTTTAATATTTCTGAAAGAAGGTCTGAAATCGTGCCCCCACTCAGAGATACAATGCGCTTCGTCAATAGCAATTAAATTGATAGCTAATTCTTTTATTTTTTGTTGAATAAAATAAGATTGAAGTCTTTCAGGAGAGAGATATAAAAACTTGTAGCCCCCAAATTTAACATTATCAAATAAGGCAATGAGTTCATCCTGATTTTTTCCAGAAGGAATGTGAATTGATTTAATTCCTCTTTTGTTTAAGTTTTCTACCTGATCTTGCATTAGAGCAATTAAAGGAGATATAACTAAGCAAATACCTTCTTTTGATAAAGCAGGAATTTGAAAACAAATTGATTTTCCTCCCCCTGTAGGAAGTAATGCAATCACATCATTTTGTTCTAAAACGGATGTAATAATTTCTTCTTGTTGGGGTCTAAACTCTGAATGGTTCCAATATTTTTTTAATATTTCTTTCGGTACAATCATAAATCACAGGAGAGCGAGTTAATAATGAAACTTGTTCTGTCCTTTATGGAGCCATAAGGTACGTTAATAATTGTATAGCCAAGATCTAAATAGGCTTTCATTAAATAAATATCAATTTCAACAGTTTCTTCAAAAGATTCATAACGTTCATTATCTTTTTTATGAATTTCTTTCCAGGGAGCAAAGTGAAAAATTTTATTGTATTTGTAGTGTTTACTTTTTTCTTTAAAAGATGAAGGGTATTCAGTTTTAAAATAATCCATGTATGCATGAATATCTGGAATTCCTCTATCAAAAAAAACAATTTCAGATTTAGACTTTGTGGCCTTCAAATATTGTTGTTCTCTACCCTCTAATAACATTTCACTAAAAAGTAGCGGTTTCTTCAAGAACAATTGGTCTATTCCTTTTTGTTGAGCTTTTAAGATCACCTCCCTAGAAACTTCAGGGAAGCACTCATATGGTGACTTCATCAATTCATTTAAAACTGAAGTTTTTCCTGTTCCTGGCCCGCCAATTAAAAGATTTTTTTGCTGCATCTCACAAAAATAATTTATTCCCTTCATAAAACTAATTTTTAATGTAATTTTGTGTTACATGATTCTTAATTAATTAAAAAGAAGAATTTTTTATGAGTAATAATAAAGATTTCTATGCAAATTTAAAAGTACAATTAGATGATACTACAATCTTTCCTGCTGATTATATGTATAAATTTATTGTTCCTACAGATTTTAATCAGGTTCAAGAGGTTGAAGAGTTATTCAACAACTCTGGCGCTATTATTAATAAAAAAAAATCAAAAACAGGAAAATATATTAGTGTTTCTATCGTATTAAAAATAGAAAGTTCAACCAAAGTAATTTCATATTATAAAAAAGCACAAAAAATTAAAGGAATAATTTCGTTATAATTAATAGTTTATGAGAAAAATAGTTTTAGTATTTGTTTTAAGTTTTTCAGTATCAGTATTCTCCCAGAGGAGAGATAAAACACTAATCACTATTGATGGTGAAAAAATAACAGTTTCAGATTTTAAAAGAGTTTATGAAAAAAACCTGGATGTTATTGATAGTCAAGATTCTAAAAACCTTATCAATAATTTAGATTTGTTTATAAATTTTAAGTTAAAGGTGAAAGAAGCTTATGCACTTAAATTAGATACGCTTTCGTCTTACAAAAAAGAAATAGAGACCTACAAAAACCAACTTTCCGGACCCTATTTACAAGATACCACGTTTATAGGGCAATTGGTAAAAGATGCTTATTTTAGGACAAAAAATGAAGTAAAAGCAAAGCATATTTTAATAAGAATAAAAAAAGATGCTTTGCCAAAAGATACTTTGATTGCTTTTACTAAAATAACTGAATTGAGAGAACGAATAATTGCAGGTGAGGATTTTGAAGCAATTGCTACGCAGTTTTCTGAAGATAAATCTGCTCAAAATGATCCAAAAACAGGAAGAAAAGGAAATGGAGGTAATTTAGGATATTTTTCAGCATTTAGGATGGTATACCCTTTTGAGGTTGCAGCATATTCGACAAAAGTTGGTCAAATCTCTATGCCTTTTAAAACTCAATACGGTTATCATATAATGAAAGTTGATGCTGTACGAGAATCTAAAGGAGAAATTGAAGCTGCACATATTTTAATAAGAGACAACTCAGCAAAAGGCAAACAAAAGATAGATAGTATTTACGATAAATTGAATGATAATGAGACGTTTGAGGTTTTAGCCAAACAGTATTCTGAGGATCCAGGTTCAAAAAATAATGGAGGTAAATTAGGGAGGTTTGGTTCAGGAAGAATGGTAAAGCCCTTTTCTGACGCAGCATTTGGTCTAGAAAATATAAATGCCTTTTCCGAACCATTCAAAACAGATTTTGGTTGGCATATTGTAAAGTTACTTAAAAAGCATCCTATAAAATCTTTTGAAGAAATGAAAATGGATTTAAAGAAAAAAGTAAAAAATAATTCTAGAATGCAGTTGTCAAAAAAAGCAGTTGTAAATAAATTGAAAAAACACTATTCTATAATAGAAAATGAAGAAGCAAAAATTATTTTAAACAAAAAAAATATAAGAACAGTTTCTAAAGATTCTTTGCAAGGTACAATCATCACCATAAATAATAAGAATATTTCTCAAGAAGAGTTTGTCAATTATATTAAGAATAGAAGAAACTTGCCCATTTTTAAACTTTTTGAAAACTTTAAAGATGAACAAATTATGAAGTATTACAAACAGAATTTAATCTATACAGAACCAGAGTATGCCTATATTCTTAATGAGTATCAAGATGGATTATTGCTTTTCGAGTTAATGCAAGAAAAAATTTGGAATGCTTCATCTAAAGACACACTTGGTTTAAAAAAATATTTTACAACCAACTCCAAAAATTACAAGAGTGATGATTTAAAAAGTGTCAAAGGTCAAGTGATGAATGATTATCAAAATTTTTTAGATAAAAGTTGGATAGAAGAATTAAGAAATAAGAGTGAAATTAAAGTTGATAAAAGACAATTTAAAAAGTTAATTAAATTCTACGAAGAAAAAGAATGAAGTCACTAATTGCCTTGTGTTGTCTTATTTTTTTAATTTCTTGTGATCTTTTTGATGTTCAGGAAAAACAGCGAACGAATAATGAAATTCTTGCCATAGTTAATACTGAGAAATTTTTTAAAAAGGATTTAACAATTCTTTTACCTCAAAATATTAATAAAATAGATAGTCAACTTTTAGTTAAAAGCTATATACAAGATTGGGCAATTAAAAAACTATTACTTGAAAAAGCTGAAAATAACAGTTCTTTAGAAACGGTTAATCAAATAGATGATTTGGTAAAAGATTATAAAGAAAGTCTATTGATAAATAATTATAAAGAGCAAATTGTAAAGCAAAAATTAGATACAATAGTAACCGAAAAGGAGCTCGAAGAGTATTATTTGTTAAATAAAGAAAATTTTAAATTAAACGAAGAGTTAGTTAAAATAAAATTCCTTCATATAGACAATACTATAATCGATAAAAAAGAAATTTTAAAGCTCTTTAAATCTGATGACATTTTAGATTTAGAAGAATTAGAAAAACAAGAATTAAGCTTCAAGTTTCATCAATTCAACGACTCCACTTGGACACAATTAGATAACGTTTTGTTAAAACTTCCTTTTTCAAAAGAAAAACTGTTAAAAAAAACAAAATTCATTCAAAAGCAAGATTCAATAGGTTTATATTTGGTCGCTATTAAAGATGTATTAGAACTAAAATCTATTGCACCTTTGAGCTATGTAATACCTACAATAGAACAGATGATTTTACACAAACGTAAAATTCAATTAATAAGAGATATTGAAAAAATAATAATTAAAGATGCAATACAAAACAACAATTTCAAAATATATTAGGTTATCACTATTTACTTTTTTAGTTTTTATAGGGTTACAAGTTTCTGGACAAAAATTAAAAATAGATGGAGTAGTCGTTGTTATCGGTAAAAATATTGTTTTAGATTCCGATATTGATAAATTTAAACAAGAAGTAGAATTAAGAAGTGAAGGGAAAATAAAAATTACTGACTGCGAAATGTTAGAAGAATTAATGCAGCAAAAATTAATGTCTCATCATGCAGTTATTGATAGTATTACTGTTGCTGATGAAGAAATTTCATCCAGAGTAGACAGAAGTATACAGTATTTTACGCAACAATATGGTAGCATTGAAAAAGTGATCAAAGCATATGGATTTAACGACTTAGATGATTTAAAAAAGGAATTAAATTCAGTTCAAAAAGAAAATATTTTAATAGAGAAAGAACAACAAAATATTACAGAGAAAATCGATGTAACTCCAGAGGAGGTTCGTTTGTATTATAATGGATTGAAAGAAAAAGAAGAATTACCTCAATTTCCTGCAGAAATAGAATTAGCCCAAATAGTCATTAAAGCTATACCTACCTCAGAAGAAACAGAAAGAGTAATCAACAAGCTCAATGAAATAAAAAAACAAATAGAAGACGGTTCTAATTTTAAAATGAAGGCGATTATTAATTCTGATGATCCGGGTGTTACAAGCAATGGTGGTGAGTATTCTGTAACAAAAGAATCTAGTTTCATTAAAGAGTTTAAAGAAATGGCTTTTACCTTAGATATTGGGCAAGTTTCTAAGCCTTTTAAATCAGAGTTTGGCTACCATATTATGCAATTAAATGCTATTAAAGGAAATACTCGAGTAGCTTCTCATATTTTAATGCAGTTAAATGTTCCTGAAGAAAAGTTAAATGAAATTAAAGGAAAAGCTGAAAAAATTATTTTAGAAATTAGAGAAGGAAAGTTAACGTTTAATGATGCTGTAAAGAAATATTCTAATGATGATGACTCAAAGAATAATGGAGGTCTCATTATAAATCCATCTACTGGAGAATCAAAATTTGACCTAACAAGAATGGATCCTGCTTTTTATGCAAGAGTTAGCGATTTAAAAAAAGGTGAAATGACAGAACCTTTTTATGATGAAGAAAGGTCTGGTAGTAAAATGTTTAAGTTTATTTTAATGAAAGATAGAACAGACACACACATTGCAGATATCATAGAAGATTATGTTAAAATTCAACAATTGGCGCTTCAGAAAAAGAAAGAAGAAACCATTATAAAATGGTCCAAAGAAAAAATTAAAAATACTTATATTAAAATTGGAGAAACTCACAACAAGTGTACATTTGATAAGAACTGGAAAAAAGAAATAAGTAAATAATGTCTGATGTGAAAGCTGTAAAAGATCTAGTTCTTAAATATGACAACCTAAAAATAGAGATAGGTAAGGTTATTATAGGTCAGCATGAAGCTATAAATTTTACCTTGTTATCTATTCTTTGCGGTGGCCATTCACTTTTGATAGGTGTACCCGGTTTAGCTAAAACATTGCTAGTTAATTCTGTTTCAGATGCTTTAGGACTGCGTTTTAAAAGAATACAATTTACTCCAGATTTAATGCCTTCTGATATTTTAGGTAGTGAAATCTTAGATGAAAATAGACATTTTAAATTTATAAGAGGACCAATTTTTTCTAATATCATACTTGCAGATGAAATAAACAGAACCCCTCCCAAAACTCAAGCAGCTTTGTTAGAAGCAATGCAAGAAAGGTCTGTTACTGTTTCCGGAAATCATTATAAATTAGAGTTACCTTTTTTTGTGTTAGCAACTCAAAACCCTATTGAACAAGAAGGAACCTATCCTTTGCCAGAAGCTCAGTTAGATCGTTTCATGTTTTCAATCAATTTAGGATATCCTTCATTTAGTGAAGAAGTTGAGGTTGTAAAAAGCACGACAGGTAATAGTTCTAAAATTATAAATTCATTATTTTCCTCTGAGGAAATTGTTGCTGCACAGAAGTTGATTCGTAAGATCCCTGTTACAGATAATGTAATTGAATATGCAGTAGGTTTAGTTGGAAAAACTCGACCGAAATCTGAACAAGCAACAGAATTAGTAAGGTCTTATTTAGACTGGGGTGCAGGTCCCAGAGCTTCTCAAAACTTAATTCTTGCAGCGAAAGCTCATGCAGTGGTTAACGGGAAGTTTTCTCCGGATATAGAAGATGTAAAAGCTGTTGCTGTGCCTATCTTATCTCATAGAATTGTAAAGAATTACAAAGCAGAAGCTGAGGGAATTACCATCTCTAACATTATAAAATCGCTCTTATAACTTTTTTACGATATTATCATTCGTTTTTCTAGCTTATTTTATTTTCTCTCTTATATTTTTTTTAAAATAAAAAATCAATCTTTGAGAAAAGAAACAGCAAAAAGAAACAGGAGAAAAGATATCCTATATATTTAATATGTAAAAAAATTGATGTTACTTAATTTTTAAAAAAACTAAATACATTTCCACCATATCGTTTATCATAACTATGATTTTCATGATTAGATAAGTCTGTATGTTTAGAATGTTCAATTATTAAAACTCCATCAACATTGAGTAATTTTTTTGTAAATACAATATCTACAATTTTTAAAAACTGTTTTGCTTCAAAATCATAGGGAGGATCTGCAAAAATTACATCGGTTTGTAAAGTAGTTTTTTCTAGAAATTTGTAAACATCACTTTTAAAAGTATGGATAGGTAAATCTAATTCTTTAGCAGTATTAGAAATGTATTTTATACAACCAAAGTGAGCATCTATTGCATAGATTGTTTTTGTGCCTCTAGATGCAAATTCGTAACTGATATTTCCTGTGCCAGAAAATAAATCTATTACAGTTATACTATCAAAATAGTAGGTGTTATTTAAGATGTTAAATAATGATTCTTTTGCCATGTCTGTAGTCGGACGAACAGGTAAATTTTTAGGTGCTGTCAAACGCCTGCTTTTATGCTTTCCAGAAATTATTCTCATGAACCTAGAAGTATATAGTTTGAATGTTTAGAGCAATTCAGTTGTTTAAAAATGGGATTATTACTTTCTAAAAATAAAACATTCCTAATATATTGATAAGTTATAGTATGAAGTTCAGATTCTAACTCAATATCTCCTGTAAAATATAGTTGTATTTCTTCTGCATCTAGTTTTAATTGTTCAAACGTGAATAAGATGAAGTAAATAAAGTCTTCTTTAGTTTCAAAAGAAAAAGAATTTGAAAAATACAATTGTTTATTTTGTATTACGACAACATCGAAACTGTCTGAGTAAACATTTACATAGACTACTTTTTTATCAGAATTATTGATGAAAATTAATTTTTCAATAAGTTGAGTAAGATGATGTTTGTATTCAAATTCTCCAAAATTTTGAAAAAGAAAATTATTAATATTTACATAAGGGATGTATACATTTTTTGCTCTTATACTTTGTATTTCATCAAAAGTAATAAAGTCTGAAGTTAGCGTCTTTATATTAAAATTGAGATATTCTGAAAGTTTGTCCTCAGAAAAGTAGGTATTTGGAACTAGGCAGGATAGATTATTTTGGTGAACGACTGATACTGAAGAAAAATCTTTTTGTAAATAAGAATCTGTTTTAAATAGTTCTTCAATTTTTTTTAATAAACTTTCTGGAGTTGTTTTTTTTTCTTTGAAAACATACTCAGAAAAGTAAAGAATTTCTTCTGATATATTGTTAGTTATACAAAAAGAAAATCCATCCAAATTAAATTGGATGGATAACTTAGTGTTTTTTGTATCTCTCAAAGAAATAGTACTACTCTTTTTTATCACGTTCTTGTTTATCATAAGATGGTGGCCAATTACCCCCTGTTGAAACTTCCTCTAAAGAACCAACAGAAACAAATCTCCCTTTAATTTGGTCTGTAGCATTGGCTTCTAACTCTTGCTTTATAAGAGATTTACTCATTCCTTCTAATATATCTATCTTCTCAGTTTTTACATAAAATGTTGGTACTACTAAGCCTTGGACTTTTTCTACAGTACTAATAACGATATCAAATTCTTTTCCTTCAATACCCGGAACTTTAAACATATTTTTATAGTCTCTACCTTCAAAATATTTTAAAACAGGTTCATATCCAATAGTATCCTTTTTTCTTTTGGTTACGTCATCGATAATTCCCCCTCCTTTATTGACTTTTATTATGGTGTCTTTTGTTTCGGTTAATGCAAGTTGAGCAGAATCTATAAACTGAATTAAACTAGTTTTATCATTTGTATATTTTCCTGTTACTTCAAAATGCTTTACTTCTGCATCCCTAATTATTTTAAGGCTTTTTATAACTTTAGCAAATTTTGCAACCTTTTTCTTATTGAAATTAATAGGCTCCATGATACCATTATAAATTTTAAAAACTAAAAAAACTGTCAGAAGTATGAGCAATGAAGATGCAATCCATCTAAATTTTAATGGTAAATATTTAACTACAACAATAGCTAAAAGTACTGCAACTAAAACAGCTGCTAAAATCATTCCTAGTAATCCCATTTTTATTATATTTTGTATAGTATTAGAGCAAATCTACAATTTTTTTTTAATGATAAAAACTTTTATTTACAAATCAATGTATCTTTGTTGTATTAAATTTTTTATGATAAAAATTACAACTGAATTTTACGCAGAATTAGTTAAAAAGTTTCAACATTTTCCTACTTCAAAACAAAACAAACTTTTGGGGTTATTGAGTGACTTTACGTTTGGTGAAGATAAAGATGATTTATTTTTACTCAAAGGCTACGCGGGAACTGGTAAAACAACAATAATTAGTGCTTTTGTTAATAGTTTAAGTTTAACAGGTAAAAAATCAGTTTTGTTAGCCCCTACTGGAAGAGCTGCAAAAGTAATTTCCGTGTATTCAAAAAGACCTGCTTTTACAATACATAAAAAAATATATTTTCCTAAGAAACAATCCAATGGTTCTCTAGACTTTGTTTTACAAACAAATAAGCACAGAAATACAATTTTTATAGTTGACGAAGCCTCTATGATTTCTGATAGTAGACAAAATCAAAAATTGTTTGAATCTGGTTCTTTATTAGATGATTTAATAAGATATGTTTATTCTGGCCATCATTGCAAATTAATATTCATTGGAGATACCGCTCAATTGCCGCCTGTAAAATTATCGATTAGTCCTGCTCTAGAACAATCAAACTTAATGTATGAGTATCAAAAAAATGTAACAGAGATTGAGTTAGATGAAGTTATGCGTCAACATGAAAGTTCAGGGATACTAGCAAATGCAACTTTCTTAAGACTAATGGTTCAAAATGATGCAACAAATTTTCAATTTGAAATTAATTTTCCAGATATAATAAGATTAATTGATGGTTATGATATTGAAGATGCTTTAGTAACTGCTTATGAAAAAGATGGAGTAGAAGATACTGCTTTTATTGTTCGATCTAACAAAAGAGCAAACCAGTATAATCAACAAATTCGTATGAATATTCGTGGTCAAGAAAACGAAATTTCTGCGGGTGATTATATTATGGTTGTAAAAAATAATTATTTTTGGTTAAAAGAAAATTCTGTTGCAGGCTTTATTGCAAACGGAGATATTTGTGAGATATTAAAGATTTTTTCAATCAAAGAATTGTATGGTTTTAAATTTGCTGAAGTTGAGGTTAGGATGATTGATTATCCTGATATGCAATCTTTTGAAACGGTATTGTTGTTAGATACTTTAACAAGTGAAACTCCTTCTTTAACTTATGAAGAGTCCAATAAATTATATCAAGCTGTTAAGGAAGATTATATCCACGAAAAATCTAAATATAAGCAGTTTGTAGGAATTAAAAATAATGTATTTTTTAATGCATTGCAAGTCAAATTTTCCTACTCTATGACCTGCCATAAATCTCAAGGAGGACAATGGAAAACAGTGTTTATAGAACAACCATATCTACCTGAGGGAGTGTCTAAAGAATATTTTAGATGGTTATATACAGCAGTCACTAGAGCTCAAGAAAAATTATATTTAATTGGTTTTAAAGATCAGTTTTTTAACGATTAATGCAATAAGTAGTTACGTATAATTCGGCCATGTTGGTCGTCATAATTATATCTTAACCCTTTCAATTTTTTGGTGTTATAGATATAAATGTATCCAAAATTTAAACGATTAACTGTAAATTTTAACCCAACTTCAATGTCTAAAATAAGTGGTGTAATTTTTTTAGTTACAGGGCTTATTTTATTAAGAAAACTTTCCTGTAAAGTTGTGTCATAAAAGACATAATTCAACATCGATTTTACATATAAAAACGATTCAGTCTCTTTAAAACAATTCGTGTGTTTATTATTTAAATTTGTATTAAAAGCGATAGTATTTGTTGATTTTTGCAGAGGTATAAAACCAATTATTATATAAAATTATGAAGAAGTATTTGTGATAATTGAACCTTAATTTGGAGAATTAATCCAAGAAATATCATTTTTTATTATTATTTAAAAGTTGTGTGTATGTTAAAAAAAGACCACTAGTATAATAGCGGTCTTTAAATGAATAAATTTACAAATCGTTGTGGGTTACTAGGCTAATTTAACGAGAAAATTTTTCTTAAGAGCTTGTAATTAACGATACATATAAAAAAAGAATAAATATGAAGAATTTCATTGCTAATAAATATAATAGAACTTATTTAAAATGCTCTTTTTATTATGGGTTTCTAAAAAAAAGTAGCTATTTTTAGACCAAGTAAATAGAAGCGATGGAGATTAAAAAAGGATTAAGTTCAGAAGACTTTCAGAAAGTAAATAATATCAAAGAGTTAGTAGCACTTATTGAGGAGAAAAACAATGACAGTAATAAGGTAAATAAAATAATTTTATATGACGAAGAATTAAGGTTACTTCAAATAGAGCTCGTTAAATTACAACGATGGATTTCTAAGAATAACAAACGTGTTGCGATCATTTTTGAAGGTAGAGATGCTGCAGGAAAGGGAGGTAATATCCGTAGATTTATGGAGCATTTAAACCCTCGATCTAGTAGGTTAGTCGCATTGAATAAACCGACAGAAATTGAAAAAGGTCAATGGTACTTTCAACGTTACATTAAAGAATTACCAAATCCGGGTGAAATTGTTTTTTTTGATAGAAGTTGGTATAATAGAGCAGTAGTAGAACCAGTCATGGGTTTTTGTAAAGAACAGCAGTATAAAGAGTTTTTATTACAAGTCCCTGAATTTGAACACATGATGTACGAAGATGGTGTGGTGATTATAAAATTTTGGCTTTCCATAACAAAGGACGAACAATTAAAACGATTTGAAGGAAGAAAAGAGACCCCATTAAAAAGATGGAAATTTAGTCCAGTAGACAAAAAAGGGCAAGTTCTATGGAATAAATATACACATTACAAAGAAGAGATGTTTTCTAAGACTCACACTTCATATAGTCCTTGGATGATTATAAAGACAAATGATAAAAAAGCGGCAAGATTAGAAGCAATTAGACATGTTCTATCTCATTTTAATTACGACGGAAAAGCAGCTTCAAAAACAGTCTTAAATCCAGATCCAAATGTTGTAATGCGTTACTTTAGATCGAATACTTAAAATAGATTAAACTTATAATGGAAATACTACCTAAAGATTTAAAAAAACTCAATTCTAAAAAAGGATTGTTAGCACTTTTATCAAAAGAACCTTTAAATATCGAAAGGGCATTGAGATATGTTGATTATCAGAAAAAGTTAGAAAAACTTCAAGTAGAGCTTATTAAATTACAAACATGGGCAATTCAAAAGGAAGAACGTATAATTGTTATTTTTGAAGGAAGAGACGCCGCAGGTAAGGGAGGAGCAATAAGAAGATTAACAGAGCGTATTAATCCTCGTCATATGAGAATTGTAGCATTGTCAAAACCAACTAAAGATGAACGTTCTCAGTGGTATTTTCAAAGATATATTGAACAGCTACCTAAAGCAGGAGAAATTGTTTTTTTTGATAGAAGTTGGTATAATAGAGCAGTAATAGAACCTGTAAACGGATTTTGTACTAAAGACGAATATGAAGTCTTTATGAATCAAGTTAATGATTTTGAAAGAATGATTTTACAATCCGGAATTCATGTTGTAAAGATTTACATGTCTATCTCTAAAAAAGAACAATCCAAACGTTTTGCAGACATCAAAAGTGATCCATTGAAACAATGGAAAATGACAAAATTAGATGAAAAAGCTCAAGACCTCTGGGATGACTATACAGAGTATAAAAATGGGATGTTTAAAAGAACAAATACAAAAATTTCTCCTTGGAAAATTATAAGAGCAAATAGAAAAACAGATGCTAGAGTCAATGTTATTACACATATTTTAGACAGTATTCCTTACGATAAAAATCTAAAAGTTTAGTCTAACCATTTTTTATTTCAGAGAAAATATAATAGATTTCAGCTGCAATTTGCTGATTTGTTTTTAAATAAGTTGCGTCCTGTAAATCTGTTTCATCAGAAGATTTAGGGTCTACAAAAGGCAAGTGAAACCTTTGTGATGCTTCAGGAATAAAAGGACAATTAGTGTCTGCATTATTACACGTAGTAATTGCAATAAAAGGGGTTTTGTTTTCTTCATTATCATATCGCTTAGAATATCCTAAGATAGATTTTGAGGTTCCTTCAAAAGAAATATTGTACTTAGGATTTTGATGAGAAAAATTTTCTAGATTAAAAGAAAATCCAACCATTTGTAGTGTTTTTACAGTATTTCTAAAAAATGCAGTTACCTCTGTTCCTCCTGAAAAACTATTAATATTTAAATCAAAGTAATTTGCTGCAAAAAAACCCCATACTTGACCTATCTGACTTCTTCTTGAATTATGAGTGCATATAAAATTTAAATTAACAACACCATCTTTCTTATATTTTTCTAAAATTCCATTAGATATTTTTAGTAATAATTTTTTTCTTTCATCACCTAATATAATCTTCGTTTTGGCATTAATAAAGAAATTTTCAGTGGAAATGGCTGAAGTCATCATCATCTTGTTATTTTTGTTGCAAATATAGTAAGTTAAAAACTTAAAACAAATTAACAAAAGGTTAACAAAGAACTGAGGTAAAAAACAACTCTTTTCTTCATTAATTTTAGACAATCGTATTCTTGGCTCAAAATGCTATTATTTAGTTTTTTGAGCTTTTAT
>Ga0209374_1001626_pt1 | contig 21425 bp, 12 predicted proteins | sample SaaInlLV_DNA_10m_FD_184683 | JGI IMG/M metagenome (GOLD analysis project Ga0209374, IMG submission 184683) | Marine microbial communities from expanding oxygen minimum zones in the Saanich Inlet - SI075_LV_DNA_10m (SPAdes) (version 2) | ecosystem: Environmental > Aquatic > Marine > Unclassified ... | reverse complement strand
AAGGAGAGTGGTTTGGAGGATAACACCATCATCGTCTGTTGGTCGGACCACGGCTATCACTTGGGCGAAAAGGAAATTACCGGGAAGAATACTTTGTGGGATCCCACCACCCGTGTACCCTTAATGTTCGCAGGGCCGGGTATTTCCAAAGGTGCCCGTTGTGGGCGTCCTGCCGAGCTGTTGGATATTTACCCAACTTTGGCTGATTTGTGTGGATTGAATTCGGTTCCCGAGGAGATCGAAGGCCTTAGCCTTCTTCCCCAACTGAAGGATGCCAAAGCTCTCCGTTCCCGTCCCGCCATTACCTCACATGGTCCCGGAAACGATTCCGTACGGACTGAAACCCATCGTTACATTCGTTACGCGGATGGATCGGAAGAACTTTACGATATGAGAAAAGATCCTCATGAATTCAAAAATTTGGCATCCGATCCGAAGACCAAAAAACTAAGAAAAAAACTGGCCTCTTATTTCCCAAAAAATCCCGCCAAACCGGTTGAGGGAAGCAATGCCCGCCTGATCGAAAGAAAAAAGGACGGCTCCGTTTATTGGCAAAATACTTTGATCGAGAAAGACGCCAAAATTCCGGAGTACGAGTAATCATTATTTACTAACAGACTAGAACTTAGCGGGGCTTTGCCTAAAATCCTCTTAAATGAGATCGTTGGGTTTGGCTTTATAGATACAAGTTATTTACGAGGATTCATTTGAAGCGACGAATCTAATCCCCTTTGGTAACATCCGATGCATCTTTAGTCGTTGAAATTGGAGGGTTTTTTTTAGGCACACTGTTTTGCTTGGGTGGCAATAAAGTTGAGGAAACTTTTTTTCCATCTTCCCAAGTATCTTCAACAACTGAACCATCTTCAAGATAACGGAATGCAACACCCTGAAGAATCCCGTTATCAAAGAAGTATTCCGATTCTTTCGAACCGTCTTCGGAATAGATTGTCATGGTGCCTTGAACTTTTCCATTCACATAGTTTTTTTCACGAAGCTTATTTCCATTTTGGTGAAATCTTAGTTCTTTACCTTCTTTTTCTCCATCAACCCAGCGGACTCTGTTTAAGGGAGATCCATCCTCGAAATTCTCGTTTGCCATACCATGTTTTACACCATTTCGATACGGAACTTCACTTGTTTTTATACCATTCACAGAGTATCCCACTTCCACGCCGATGGGTAAATCATCCAAATATTGCTTTTCATTTCTTATGGTACCGTCTTCCCAAAATTCAACCTGGAGTCCATTCTTTTTCCCGTATTGGTACTGTGTAGTGTACCAAATGGGTCCACCTGCTTCCGAGTATTGAGTCTCAACCCCATGTTTTTTACCGGATTCAAAATTGGCATTGTATTCCGTAGTCCTGTATAACAGACCATTTATATAGGTTGTTTCAATGCCATGTTTTTTGCCTCGACGGTAGTTGGTTTCTATGCCGCGTAGACGCTTGTTATAGGGTGAAAATATCTTCCCCGTAAAAGGAAGCTTTCTCCCGGGTATATACTTCAGACCCTCCCGCTCTTCCGTCTCTTTCAGGAGCACTGTTCGTGCATTTGTTTCGGGCGACCTGTTCTCCCAAACGATTTCCTGAGCCTCAACTTTAACAAGCAGAATAGTAAGAAGGAGGATTCGAAGTTTCAGACTCTTCATAATTGTAAATAAGGAATTTCAGTTGGAAAGTATTTTTGCTTGTTTGATTCTTTTAAGGGAAACGCGAAATCCCTTGTAGGATACATTATCGGTCAAGGGATGTGATCAGCGATAGCCTCGGTTGCCGTATGATGAGAGTGTGCTGAGGCGAAACTGCATCCCAAGATACAGATGAGGGCTTGGCTGTAGGAGGATAAAGGCTTAGTCATATAATTCTTGAATTGTTGATTTAAAATTGGTGAAGAAAGGATTTCTGAATGCTTTAGTATTCGTAGAAATTAAAGATTTGGATTCAAAAAAGATGAATTCGTTCAGATTATATAAAAAGATAATCCTACAGGTTCTTTTCAGAAACTCTTGGAAATTTGATACAGTTTAGGGCTGGAGGAACAAATCGGAGGTGACCACTTCGGTCACCAAGTCTTGGAATCCCAGTTTTTCCTTTTCAACCTTGTCAAGAATACGATCGATTTCAGGTCGATCTGAGATCTCCATCTGGCGACCCAAAGAATATTCCATGAGTTTGTTGGTCAGGGCTCTGGCAAATTTTGAATGCTGGTCGCGGAAATGCCACAAGAATTCACCAAGATCCTTGAATTCCTTACCACCGGGAAGAACCCCCGAAGCATCAATGATCTTCTTTGGTGCATAGGTCGAACGGTAGCGACCGATGGCGTCAAAGTTTTCCAATGCAAATCCAAGGGGATCGATCTTGCGGTGACACTCGGCACAGGTAGGGTCAGAGCGGTGTTTTTCCATTTGGTCACGAATGGTGGTGGATCCACGAATATCCGGTTCAATCGCTTCGATATCCGGGGGCGGAGGAGAGGGTGGGGTACCGAGGATATTTTCAAGCAACCAGACACCCCTAATAATCGGGGATGTATCGACTCCATTGGCAGTCACGGTGTGGATGGATGAGTGACCAAGCAAGCCACCCCGGGGATGGCCTTCCGTACTGACCCGGATAAAGGAATCAGGATTGGGAAAATCTGATTTTTCCACGGGTAAATGGTAGAGCCGGGCAAGGGCAGGGTTGGCAAAAGTGTATTGGGCGGTGAGGAATTCCGAGGTTGGCAGGTTGTTATCCAGTAGGTGGCGAAAGAAAACATGGGTTTCTTTCCGCATCGCGGAAGCGAGGTCATCCATATAGTATTCTTTAAAACGGTGATGATCGGGAGGGGTGTTGCCCAGATTATCGAGGGTGAGCCAGGCATTGAGAAATCCGTCCACGAACCGGTTTGACTTTGAATCCCTGAGCAAACGTTCAACCTGCGTTCTGAGGATGTCGGGGTTGGAAAGCTTTCCTGTGCGGGCGAGGGTAAATAATTCACGGTCGGGCATCGAGGACCAGAGGAAATAACTGAGTCGCGAGGCGATTGCATGTGGGTCAATGTTGTCCGTTTCGGGTTCTGGTTCTTCCTGTAAATAAATAAAATGAGGGGAGCAGAGGGCTGCTTTGAGGGAATCTTTAAAGGACTGCCAGGAATTGATCCCCTTGGATGTTCGGGCAAGATAAACTCCGTGAATGGCATCGATCTGCTTTTCTGTGGGGGGACGACGGTAGGCCCGCTTGAGGAAATTACTCAATTGAGTGCGAATATTTTCCGGGTCATAGGTGCTGCCTCCTAGAATTTCTTTGTGCGTGCGGGTGGGCCAGTGATCAATGATTGGTCCACTCAGGAAGAGGTGATGAATCCTAACCTGTGGAAGTTTGGCATATTGCAGTCCGTAGACTAAATTTTCATTACCGGAGGAGAGGGGGGGCAGTCCATTCCGTTGGCGGAGAAACTGAGACGCCTCAATGTGGGCATTCCGGGTAAGATGTGATCCGTTCAAAAAGATCAGGCGGGGAGTGGACCCCTTGTTCAGCCAGATTCGGGCGTGGTATTTTTTTCTTTTCCCGTCCACCATTTCAAAGTGAGCTAATTTAGGCTCTAAGGGCTGTGGTAAGTGAAGAGGGCCAACTTCGATATTGCCGGGGACCACGGCGAGGCGGAACGGTTCGTCCGTTCGGGTACGGGCAAAGTTTTTCTCATAAGGGGGTATTCGGTAAAGGGCGGTGGCATCAAAGGCGAAGAAGTAGTATCCATCAAATGGCACGCCCTCGGATAAGTCTGACATGTATGCATAGGAACCCATATGCCGCTGGGACCTGGGGTGTTCGTAAAGGCGGATATGATGGGGGATGTTTTCCACTTCGCGGAGAATGCCCTCGAATTTCCCGGTGACCGATTTCCGGCGCTTGATGAGTTGTTCCTCGGACATGGGCCCTGTCAGGCTTTTCAATCCCCAACTCAAGGATTTAAGTGGTTCATCAATAGATTCCCGTTTCTGCACACTGGTCATGAATCCGGTGAATTCGCCCTGTTCAAAATTTCCGTTTTGAATCCATTCTCGGGAAGGTGGTTTGTCGAGGGAGGGCAGGGCTTTTTCCACCACCAGATCCGCGGTTCGTAAATATTGATCGAGAAGAAAACCGGAGGTGACTAAGGCATGCCCCTGATTGTCGAGGTGATGAATTTCTTTATCCGATGGAAAGCCTTCAGTTGGGTCGAACGCATCGGTGTTGAGATGAAAGAGGTCACTTACAGTGTGAAGGTATTCCCTCCGGTTGAGGCGTCTCATGACGGTCTCTCCGCCGTTATTCTCACGCTTTGTTTGGGCCTCCGCAATCGCGGAGGTGAGCCAAGCCACTACTTCCTTTACTTCTTTGGGATCGGGTCGGGGTTCCTCTTCAGGAGGCATCTCTGCTAAGTTTAACTGATCGAGGATATCCTGAAAGAGGAGTAGGTCCTCGTCATTTTGAATGGGGTATAAAAGCTGGTCGTAGCGCCGGTCGGCTTTTTGTTTTTCTGGACCGTGGCACTTGAAGCAGTGAGCTTCTAAAAAGGGAGTGATTGTAGAATCAAAATCTTTTTCAGCATAAAGATGGATCAATGAACTGAAGAGAAGACCCAAGATGCTCAAAGACAATTTTTTGCCCATCGTACGACTATTCCTACAGGGTTACCGTTCCTCTGGAATGGGCGAATGTTTCATCTTCCACTCCCAATTGATTCAGGATCGAAAGATAGAGGTTAGACAAAGGAACTCGTTTGTTTTTGGCTCCCGGCATGGCTACATGCGAACCAGTTTGGTAGCCCCGACCCGCCATTAAAATGGGCAGGTTGTTATTGGTGTGGGCATTACCGTTGCCCATTCCACTGCCAAATAAAACGGTGGTTTCATCTAAGAGCGAGGAACCTTTGGGTGACTTTTTCGATTTAAGTTGATCAAGAAATTGGGAAAAACATTCCATTTGATAAGTTTCAAGAGCAAGCAGGGCGTCAATATTTTCCTGCTTTTGGCCGTGATGAGAATAGGAGTGGTATCCGTTGTTCAGGCCAAGCAGTCCAGTATTGAACTGAGCCCCGGCCATTTCGAAGCTGGCGATCCGAGTGGAATCCGTTTCCAGGGCCAGGGCGATAAGTTTGTAAAGTACTGGAATGTCTTCGACCAGGTTCCGGTTGACTGGTTCATCGATCGGGGCATTAGGCTTGGGGACCGAGTGCCATTTTTCTTTCTGCTGAATACCGATTTCTACTTCACGAATTGAAGTGAAATATTCATCCAGTTTATCACGGTCCCTTCCATTGAGCCGTTTTCCAAGATTACGGGCATCTTCCAGCGAGGCATCAAGAATAGATCTCCCAAGGTCATAGTGCTGGAGGACTTGCGAGTTGTTTTTCGATTTTTCCTGGATGAAAAGTTTACGGAACAGATTTTTTGGACCTTCAATCGGGGGCACCCGAACACCCGAGCGGGTCCATGACATCTGACAGCCTCCATGCAAACCATTTTCAGAACCCACTACCAAGGAAGGAAATCGGGTGTTAAACCCAAAGACTTCGGCGGCGCGTTGGTCAAGGGAAAGGTTTCCGTCCGGCATCGATGAGGCTTGTGAATGCTTAACTCCGGAAAGAAAGGAATGTACCGCAAAGTGCCCTCCTTTAACCCCATGATCAAGGTTGGAAAAGACCGTGGTTTGATCGAGGTTTCCCTTCAGTGGTACGAGTGCCTTGGGAAGTGATCGAATGGGCCCCGGCTCGGTGGGGAAAAAATGGGAAGCATGAAATCCAAACGAATTGCCGATACAGACGAGTCTTTTCACATCATTGCCGGTGGACAGGTTTGTTTTAGACCCTGGAATCTTGGTCAAACCAACCGATTCCATAGCCGGTAAAGCCAAAGCACCCAAAGATCCGCGTAAAAATAATCTACGATTCATTTAATGTTACATTTTGTCCCGTTTTTTTAACAAGGCAAACCTTATGGATTCTCTTTTCCTAAATTTTCTGTATGAGAGTTAGTCCAGCGTCGGGTGGGATTTATAAAACAAATCAGCTTTCTGGTAGTTCGTGAATGGTGAAATAAACCGGTCCGGAAAGCGCCGCACCATTTTTACCTGTCACTGCAAAATTCAATTTTAAGTTATGACAAGGAATTAATTTCGGGATTCCCACGGTAAGAGTCAATCCATCATCCGAGAGCTCGAGTGAATCAATAGCGAGTTCATCAATTCCCATGGTTTCAGGCTCGGATGCCCTGAGTTGAGGGGAGCCATAGCCTTTGGACCACCGGTAATTCCAGGCACTGGCGGAAAAGGATTCCTTATTTATGGACTCTGAGCTGACTGGTTCAGTGAAAGTAAGTTGTAGGCGATCTTTACGGGCTTTTGCTTCAGTCAGGTAAATTCCGGTTTTCCCGGTGTAGCGAAGTCGTTGTATACTTCCCTCCTGGGTGGCTCCTGCCTGCCAACCGGTGAGTCCGGAATAGTAAAGCTGGCCATCAACCGGACTTTTAGCTGCCCTCATGGTTCCGGATTCCATTTTCAGGGGGAGAGAGTAAACCGCACCCTGCATGACATTATTGATTTTATCCATCATCACATACATAGTGGCCGCTTTTCCGTAGGAGGTGTGAAAATACTGTCCGCTCAGCGGTCCCAATCTTTTATCTTTCTCGACCCAAAGCTGTCCGCCAGATGAACTGTCTAGTTCCTGTGGCATGTAAACGATCGGCTTTACGATCTTTTCGGGATCATATTTATCTCCGTGTTTGGTCCATGAACCTGCTCCGTGGAATGCGTCCAGGCTGGTGATGGAAATTTTACTGGCAGGCACATATGTTCCCTGATTATCCCCCAAAGTAATCCGACCGTCCGGAAGTTTTCCGATCCCATTGGGAACTCTTAGCCCTGCACCCAGTACGGTTGAACTCTTTCCGTCGGCAGATACTTTGACTACTCCGCCCGGTACCGACCACTCGCTGAACCCACCGGTGCGTCCGTAGTAAAAGGACCCATCCTTGCCCACTTCGAGGTCAAAATTATACGCGTGCCAGCCTTTGTCGGGTTCGTCCTCATTGAAAAGGGCTTGGTAAAAATCGGCTTCTCCATCGTTATTATAATCGTGGAGCTTGACAATTCTTCCTCGAGTGATGGCAGTAAGAACGCCATCCACGACTTTCATGCCCAGTGGTTCATAGAGACCGGCGGCAAATCTCTGCCAAGTTACTTTATCCAACTCATCATTAATTCCGCTCACGATCCATATATCTCCGGGAAGAGTGCCCACGGCGAGACGACCGTCCGGGAAAAAGGCGAGGGACGAGGTGCGCATCCAAGAGTTGTAAGCGTTCTTAAGAGGCACGGTAATGCTGTCCATGACATAACCCTGAAAGGTAGAGGTAGCGAGCCTGCCCCTGGCTGTGTGCGTGGTATTCCATCTGCGTGGCCCCCCCTTGGTTTTGTTCAAAAGATTGATCACTTGATCGGTGGGAGCTTTGTCATGTATTGAATCACTTTCGTCATGAGCCAGAGCTACATTCAAATGAATGGGTTTGTTACTTACGGGAATTTGCAGCACAAGTTTTCCGTTTTCACTGGCTCGGAATTGGACCCCGTCATCTTTTGCCTGAAGCCAGGCAATCGAGTGACCAATGGTGGCAATCCTGCCTTCGATCTTCGGAACGTCATCGAGAACAATTAATTCCAAGGGATTCCTGCCCGCATTGATCGTTAATCGGTGATGAATAATCGGGATTCCTCCAATTTCCTCGAGTCTGGGGCTTTCTAAAACCGGGCGTCCCTGCACGGAGTAGGAGATAACCGTTTCATCTCCGAACGGATAATGACCGTTATAGCGCAACTGTTCCTCCGGCCATACAGTCTTTGGGAAAAGGTCCGGAATGGGGTTCTCCGCTTTGCCGTCCCATGCCCACTGCCAACCCTCAGACCGCACGATTGATTCAAACCGGGCACTGGGCAATCCTCCGGCCCGGAGCCGGTGATGCAGGGTTCCACTGAAATCAAGGAATCCACCAGTCCATGCTCCAATCGCTCTCATAGTACCCAATTCATAGGAAATGGTAGTTTTGTTGCCCAGGTCAAGGGTGAGTGCGTTATTGCTTTTGGCATTTCCAACCACAGGGGAAATGAGTGCCCTTCCGTAGTCGCGTAGGTAGCCTGAGCGGGCGAGTTGCTCAATTCTTTCCGCTTCATTCCCGGTGCTCTCCGGACTTTTGGGCATAGTGTATGTGTTGGACTGATCAAATTTCACATATAATTCAGTGGCCTTCTCACGGATAATTTTTTCCCGAAGATAATGGATCACTTTGTATCGGTCGGCTGGGTTTAACTGAACCGAAGGCATCATGTTCCGAAAGCCGTAAGTCAGGGTTTTGAACATACTGTATGGATCACCGCCATTTTCCATTTTGTTTTTTGTGAACGAACGGGCGAGTGGATTAATTGGGGGTGTGGTTCCATCCTTACTGTGGCAGGATGTGCAATTTTGAAGGTATAATTTCCGTCCTGCTTCGAGGTAGTCATCATCTGGCTTTGCCGAATTAAAGTAGGCCAGTTCACGATGGTTTACATTTTCGAAATCGTTCCATGCAATCAAAGATCCCGGGAAAGCTCCCCCTTGGTTCAGTTTACTGATTTCCTCCCCGTCAAAGGGACGGTTATGGAGCTCGAAATCATCAATCTTCCCATCGAAGTAATCCCCATATTTTCCTTTACCTAAAACTGCGGCTCCGAAATGATAATGATCAAATTGGGTGGCATAGCCCATCTGTCCACGCCCGCCCTGCGCCATTTTTTCGGCATTTAAATAAATGGTTGGGCCGGTAGCCTGGCCGTAGGAAATGACCACATGATTCCACTGCTCTTTCTTGACCCCTTTCACAACTAATTTCCAAGGTCGCTTTTTCTGTTTCGGGTCACCAAAGGAAAGGGAACCACTTTCATAAGTTAAACGATAAGCCTCCCCGTTATTTTCATTCCGCACGATCCCCAATAAATCTCCTTTTTTATCGGACCTTGCCTCGAACCATAGAGAAAGGGTCCATCCGGAAAGTTCTCCCATCGGAGAACCACGGTAATACCCCTTGCTCATTGCGAGGCCGGATCCGAGAGTTGGGAGGTTTTTTTGGGGTAGTGGTGTGCGGCCACCTTCGAATTCAACGGAGATCGCTTGAAAAGATGAACTTATCAAACCGGCGGCAATAAGGAGGGGTTTGAAAAGGGAAACGATGGAAAGGTGATTTTTCATGAATGACCTGGCTTAAAAATATGAAATATGAAGGCAGAATCTATTCCCTAGGAAAAGGCTCTGCAAAACGCAAGCAATACGGCAGGTTTCCCCGCTTATTTTTTGCCGTGATCTGGGTCGTTCCGTCCGTCAAAATACTTCTCACGAATCCACATCGGCTGCCAGCGGTCCAGTGTTCTCGCGTTGTTATTGTAGCTGGGCTTGAAGGGCAATTGTTTTTCCGACTGTAAGGGGTAGGAGTCTTTGAGATTTGTTCTCCATGCAATCATTAGTTGCTCCATTCTTTTTTGTTGTTTGGAGAAGTTCTTATTTTGGGCGAGATTCTTTATCTCATGCGGATCTTCTTTCAAATTGAAGAGAAGTCGATGATTAATTTGCGGATAGATATGGAGTTTCCAGTTTCCGTCATTAACGCTCCTCTGGTTATCCTGAAAGGGCAGGAAGAGAGATTTTCTGACCTCTTTGGCATTTCCCCGGATGATCTCAGTTAGATCTTCGGAGTCGATCTTATTTTCAGGTTTAACCTTAACCAAATTGCAGAGCGTGGCATAAAGGTCATGCACATAAGTAAAAGCCTCACTCGATTTCCCCTTTGGTATCCCCGGTCCACTTAGTATAAGCGGGCATTGCATACTTTGCTCATAAACATTTTGTTTACCCAATAGTCCGTGACTTCCCATGGCCAGGCCATGATCAGCGGTATACACGACAATGGTGTTGTTTGCATGCTCACTTTTTTTCAAGGCTGATAAAATTCTGCCCACCTGATTATCAAGATGGGTGACTAATCCATAATATTCACAGAGCTGATCACTGATCATTTCCTTGGTGCGTGGCCATGGAGCCAGTCCCTCGTCCCTTCCGGAGGTAGCTTGGGGCGCATTCTGAAAAGGATGCTCTGGAAGAAAGTTTTTGGGAAGGGGAGGCCGATTCTTGTAATAAATCTCACGATATTTTTTGGGCGGGTTTCGAGGATCGTGGGGGGCCATGAAAGAGACATAGAGAAAGAAAGGATTTTCTTTTTCTGCCTTTTGGATGAAAGATATAGCATCGTTTGCAAAGACAGTACTGGAGAATTCTCCTGCCGGTCTTTTGTCGCTCAGCTTTCCATCCTTCAGGTCCTGCACCTGGAAATCAGTGTGATCGGCCATACCTCCCATGTAAACGGATCGGCCATTGGAAAAAGACTGATCCAAGGTTTTCTTTCCATTGTGCCATTTACCGATAATGAAAGGCTGGTAGCTTCCGGTTTTTTTTAGTAGTGCGGGAAGAGTTTGGTTCGATCCCCAGTTGGCCTGAGGTTTTTCTTTGGGCAGGGACATCCAATGCTGACCAGTCATTAGCATAGCCCGGCTAGCCACACAGACGGCCCCACTGAAGGAACCGGCACAATAGTTTTTACGAAAACTAAATCCTTCCTTTGCCAGTCGGTCTAAATGAGGAGTCTGGATATGAGGGTTGCCGTGAGCGCCAATCGTATCTGCCCGTTGGTCGTCGGCAAAAAGAAAGAGAATGTTGGGCCTTTTCTTTGCCGGCAGGAAGGTACCAGAAAGAAGGAGAGCCAACAATAACCGGATCATGAATCAGCTGGCTACTTTTTCCCGGTAGGATTCCACTTCCCAGTTTTCGATAAATTCCCGTGCCCGGTCGGTCATGTACTCCACGCTGCCAAAAGCTTGGGAAAGCTTAAGTACTTGAGCACCATCCTGTGCAAAGAGCAAGGCCAGTCCCGCATTTTTCTGGGTCTTACCCAACCCATAGATACGATTGCCATGTATAAGAACTTTGGGAGCAAAACCGTGCTTGTTCTGGTAAGCGTCGGCATTTTCCTGAGTCAATTCATCTGAAAAGGGAAAGGCCCGTGCATAAACGAGATGATCCGGGGTGATCGGTCCGGGAACGCATTCGAAAAATCCAGAGGATTCAATGAACGCGGCATCCTCCCCAAATATTTCCTGAATTTTAGACTCTGCTTCGGAGTCTCTGGTACCCTCGGAGATACCAAGATCTTCGGTGATTCCGAGTTTTTCATATTCCTCTCTCAGTGGATTCATCACACTGGCATAGAGAGATCGGATTTCCTCTGCGGTATCTCCAGATACGAAAATACCGTGATTCTTGAGCATTATAATCTTAGGGATTCTCCCATGCTCTGCTTTGTACTGATCAATACGATCTTTTAATACCATGCAAAGAGTGTATCCAGCGTCGATGTACTCGACCCAAAGGGCATCGGGAAAGAGTCGTTTGCACACGGACTCGCCATCCTTGGCGCAGGTCATTCCATTGACAAGGAGGGCATGTGTGTGAACCACAAACTTGGTTTCAAGTATGTTATGCAACGGAGCTTCTACGGATGGTCTACCGGCATCGTTGAGTACGGCTTCACCCATATAGTTTTTAACCAGTTCTTCGCGGGCATGAGATTCTTCGGGCGTTTCCACATCATAAAGCCCGTTTACTTTGGCCCGGTTAAGGGTAACAAAAGTTTCTTCCTGCAAACCAGCCAGAGTGGTGCCTGAGGGTTTTACCCAAAGTGTGGATTCATCTTTGTAGGAAGTGTTACCTCCTCCGCCCTTAACATATTCCGGCGTTCCAAATTGGTGAGAGAGTTCGACGATAGTTTGTAGGTCTTGCATGATGTTTGTATAAGGAAATTTTTGATTCCCTGCGAGTGGAAACTCTAAAAATAAATGAACAAATTCCCGATTGTATGCTTGAATTCATAATATGATAATTCGATAATTAATTTATGTTTTTTAGTGCTAAAATTTTCCTGGCTATTTGTGTTCTGGCGGGAACAGTACTACATTCGAAAAATGCGGAATGGTGGTCAAGGATGCCCCTTCTTCAACCTAAAGTTCCCAAGGCAGAAAAATGGGGGAGAAATTCGGTTGATCGCTTTATTCTTCAGAAATTAAGGGCCCATGACCTGAGCCCGGGTTCGGTAGCCTCTCCGTCGGTTCTGATTCGTCGTTTGACATACGATTTGACCGGATTACCCCCGAGCCCAGAGGAAATTGAGGGTTTCGAAAAGGATTATTCTTCTGATCCTGGCCATGCCTATGAAGAATTAGTGGACCGCTTACTGTCGTCTCCAAGGTATGGTGAGCGATTCGCCCGGCACTGGTTGGATGTGGCCAAGTACGCCGATACCTGCGGGTACGATAAGGATAAGTTACGCCCCAACGCCTGGCCCTATCGGGATTATGTGATACGTTCTTTCAATCAGGACAAGCCGTATGCCCAATTTGTGAAGGAGCAGATCGCGGGTGATTTTATCTATCCGGACACGGAAGATGGGATTCTGGGTCTTGGTTTTTTAGCAGCTGGGCCATGGGATTTTATCGGGCATGTGGAAGTGCCTGAATCCAAGACTGATGGTAAAGTGGCTCGTAACCTCGACCGGGATGATATGGTATCCAATGTCTTCAATAGTTTTTGTGCCACCACCATCCAATGTGCCCGTTGTCATGAGCATAAGGGGGATCCGATTGGACAGGATCACTACTACAGTTTGCAGTCGGTTTTTGCGGCGGTTGACAAAGCGGACCGAATATACGGGCTCGATCCAAAGGTAGCCCGTAAAAAAGAACAATTATCAATCCGTCAGGGAACTCTTGCCCGGGAAGTCGCTTTGGCAGAGAAGGAATTGAAAAAGAAAGGGGCGGGAGAACTTAAGAAATTGGATGACCGCCTCTCCAAACTTCAGAAGAGTAATGGTGTTACGACTCGGGTTCCAGAGCATGGATATCATAGTCAAATTGCTCAACGCCCTGACTCAGCCAAGTGGGTACAGGTGGATCTGGGAAAGAGGCAGAAGATCAAATCGGTTTCATTGCATGGATGTTATGATGATTTCGCAGGGATCGGTGCGGGTTTCGGATTTCCCAAGCGATTTAAAATTATTGCCTCGAATCAGGAAGATTTCTCCAAGAATCAAATATTGGTAGATCAGTCAAAAGAAGACTTTGCTAATCCGTACCTCGAGCCCGTTTCATTTAAAGTGAATTCACATGCTCGTTATTTGAGGCTTGAGGCAAACAAACTGGCAGAAAGAAAAAATGATTATATTTTAGCGTTGGCTGAACTCAGGGTCCTTGACGCAAATCTCAAAAATTTGGCAAGGGGTAAAGAGGTTGCCGCAATGGATAGTATCGAAGCTCCGATTCGTTGGCGAAAAAGTAATCTGACGGACGGGAAATGGTCCAACAGTAAAAATTCTGAGAAATCAAAACAACTGCTTACTCTACAAAAAGAACGCGAAGCATTTCTCTTTTCCTTGCAAACGGATGGGGAAAAGAAAGAACTGGCTGCTAAAAAAAAGGAGCGGAAGGAAGTGGAAAAAAGCCTCAAGGCTCTACCGGAAGGTAAATTGGTTTATGCCGCGAGCACACATTTTAAGCCTCGCTCAAATTTTAAACCCACGGAAGGCAAGCCACGGATGATTCATGTCCTTCATCGGGGAGAGGTGAACCAACCAAGAGACAGTGTTCGGCCTGGTACGATTCCTCTTCTTGATAATGAACAATGGGAGTTTGATCTGCCGGAGCAACACGATGAAGCAGAGAGGCGGGCGGTTTTGGCGGAATGGATTGTCCGTGAAGATCACCCTCTCACTTGGCGGGCGATTACTAACCGGGTATGGCAATGGCATTTCGGTCAGCCGATTGTAGGGACGCCCAATGATTTTGGACCTCTTGGGCAATTACCGACACACCCGGAGCTCTTGGATTGGCTGGCAGTTTATTTCCGTGACTCGGGTGGCTCGTTCAAAAAACTGCATAAGCTTTTAGTGATGAGTGAAACTTATCGGCAATCCTCTGCGGAAGAAGAAGAGAAAGCTAAAATAGATTCGAGTAATCAATGGCTTTGGCGGATGAATCGCAGGAAACTTTCGGCGGAAGAAATGAGAGATTCCGTTCTTTCTGTCAGTGGTAAACTAAATCTGGAAATGGGAGGGCCTGGGTTTTACCTTTTTAATTTAGAGCAGACTGCTCATTCTCCTCACTATTACTATCACAAATTCGATCCCGAAGATCAGAAAAGTCATCGTCGTTCGATTTATCGTTTCGTGGTTCGTTCCCAGCCCAATCCCTTTATGACCACCTTGGATTGCGCTGATTCTTCCCAGAGCACACCCAAGCGAAATGAAACCCTGACCGCGTTGCAGGCACTTAGCCTGCTGAATAATAAGTTCACGCTTGTGATGTCGCAGCATTTTGCCGATCGACTGGCCCAAGAAGGAAAGGGGATCGGTTATCAGATTAAAGCCGGCTTTGAACTAGTTGCCGGTCGCCCGCCAAATACCGAAGAATATAAGTTGCTTGTGCAGTATGGGGAAAAGCATGGTATGGCCAATCTTTGCCGGTCCCTGTTCAGCCTGAGTGAATTTTCCTTTATTGATTGATAATGAACTTATCTCCGATCTCACGCCGTTCTTTTGTCTCCCAATCCACGATGGGAGGGTTGGCTCTTGCCTCTATGCTGTCGCGAGAACCATTACAGGCGGTGACGGGCTTGCCTGCCGGCCTGCATCATCCACCACGGGCTAAGCGGGTGATTCAATTATTCATGGCCGGTGCGGCCAGTCATATCGATATGTTCGATCACAAACCGGAACTGATCAAGAGACATGGGGAAGAGTCAGATTTTGGTGAGCATGTCGAAGCTTTTCAGAATGGATTGGGTCCGTGGATGAAGTCCCCGTTTGCATTTAAAAGATACGGGCGATGTGGGAAGTTACTGAGCGAGATCGTGGAGCCTCTCGGGGAGGTGGTCGATGATATTTCATTCGTGCATAACATGGTGGGCAAGTCGGGCGTTCACAGTCAGGCCACCTATTTGCAGGCCACGGGTTTCCAATTACCTGGTTTTCCCGGTGCGGGTTCATGGGTTAGCTATGCGCTGGGATCGGAAAATGAGGATTTGCCGGCTTTTGTGGTGTTACCGGACCACCGTGGGTTTGCTTCCAATGGCCCCAAGAACTGGGGGAGTGCATTTCTACCGACGCACGCGCAGGGAACCACCATTTTTCCTCAGCGTGAGAACCCGATCGAGGATCTGCATCCTCAGGCCGATTTTGTGACCCAGGAAAGTCATGACGAAGGAATCAATATGATTAACCGCATTAACCGGATGCACCAGCAAAAGCGCCCGCTTGACCCACGCCTGGATTCGCGAATTCGCAGTTACGAATTAGCTGCAAGATTACAGTTGTCGGCGACCGATGCCCTCGATCTTTCCCAAGAGCCTAATCATGTTCTAAAAATGTACGGGTTGGAAAATCCAAAAAAGGTATATCCCAAGGATATCAATCCAGAAGAGGAAACCGAGTATTTTGGCAGGAAATGTCTGATTGCCAGAAGGCTGATCGAGCGGGGCGTTCGTTTCGTTCAGGTATGGAGCGGAAATGATAATGGGTTTCCCCGTCGTAACTGGGATAGTCATGAAGACATGACTCGTGATCATCCTTCTCTCGCCATGGGAATGGCTCGTGGCACCGCTGCCCTTATCAAGGATTTGAAACAAAGAGGCTTGCTTGAGGATACCATCATTCACTGGACCACGGAGTTTGGACGGATGCCCAGTAGTCAGGGAAGCAAGGGGCGGGATCATAATCCTTTCGTTTTTACCAATTGGTTTGCCGGTGGCGGGTTTAAAGGTGGGGTGACCCATGGTGAAAGCGATCAATGGGGCTACAAGCCCTTGGACCGAAAGAATCCAACCACTGTTTACGACACTTACGCAACCATGCTTAATCAGTTGGGGTTTGATCACGAGCGATTGACGGTTCGGCACAACTCGATCGACCGGCGCCTCACCGATGTTCATGGCCATGTGGTCACGGATATTCTTGCCTAATATCTCAATCCTTCAAATCCTGAACTTATGAAATTTGATCTAAAATTATTAGTTACTTTATTATTTCTTCTTTTTCCTTTTTTTCTATTCGGTGCTAAGCCCGTTTCCCTCTTCAACGGAAAGGATCTGACCGGATGGAAGGGTGGAAACTATGTGGTGGAGGACGGGGCAATTGTTTGTAAGGGAGCGAATCTTGTGACTGAAAAGCAGTATACAAACTATGTCTTTGAATTCGAATTCCTTCTTCCTCCCGGTGGAAACAATGGTCTAGGCATTCACTATCCCGGAACGGGCGGACCTTCCGGGGCTGGAATGGAACTACAGATTTTGGACAACCAACACCCCAGGTATGCGAAACTAATTGAATCTCAGTACCACGGCTCCCTCTACAAATTAAAAGCGGCCAAGCGGGGACACCTTAAGCCTGCGGGCGAATGGAACCGGCAGAAGGTTAAAGTGAACGGACCGAGCGTAAAAGTCGTCCTTAACGGAGTGGAGATTCTTGATGCCAATCTGGATGAGATCAATAAGCAGAAGCCTAAGCACAAGGGTGCCAAGCGTCGTAGCGGCCATATCTGTTTCTGTGGTCATGGAGCTCCGGTCAAGTTCAAGAATATCACAATTTTGGAACTTCCCCAGGATAAGTAGGGCGTATTTCTCTTACTTTAAAAATCCGGATTGACCCCAGATCCACAAACGTTGCTTCCCCGGAATCCGCTTTGCATCCACCTGGTCGATGATTGCCAAAACCGCATCCGGGTGAGCATTGGCAAAAAGTGCATTTAATTTTTGTTCGCCCTCAGTCTTCAAGATAATTTCACCCGGGATCCAATGGGTCCCTTCATCCGAACTGGTAAACTTTTGCACAGTTCCACTTCGGGAGCGAAACCCTATCCATTTTTTTTGGGTAGGTTTAAGAATTGCATCGATGGGCACCTTTTGGCTTTGCCAAGCCTCACCCGTCCAGACATGAAGGTGCCGGGTTATTACCCCGTCTTTGTCGCTGATTCGATTGAGTCCTACGGGCCGTCCATCTGCGGTCAGCCAAAGCTGAGGTATGGAGCTGTATTTATTTTTCGAGTCGAATACCATCCCTTTATCATTTGCTTCTTCAAATGATAACGGAGTGGTGAGTTCTTCATTTTCCATTGTCGTCCATTGCCGGGTGGAATGATCCATTTGAATATAGTACAAATTTCGTCGACTGTCGGGCAGGTTGTCCTTGGAGGCATGCCATAGGAATAACAGATGAATATGATCCCGATTGGGATCCTTGGAAAAAGCGGCGTACCAACCATTTCCGGGAGGAGATCGTCCATCGAGCACATGCACCTCCTTCGACCAGGTCATCCCATTATCCCGGGTTGTGATGTAAGTCCAGTTTCCCCGGTGAGTTCTCCGACGATAAAAACAATAAATCGTACCGTCGGACATTTCGAAAAGTTGAGGGTAGGTGCTGTCGGTGTACGGGATGTACGATGTGAAGTCCAGCCAGTCACGATTGGATAATGGTTTTTTTGATCTACTGTATCGCATGTGCCTGTTGTGCCCTCCATAAAACACATGCAACAAGCCTTTCTGATCAACCAGAATAGACGGATTGCCGTGGTAGTCCAGTGGTGAGATCAGGTTCGTTCCCACCCGCTGATGAACTGACCATTTCTTCTTCTTATGATTGTAATCAGAAACATATGGGTGATTATCGGGACCCACCCAGGTCAGGTAAGTTTTTCCACTGCGATAGTGAGCCCTGGACTGATGAAAGCCATAGAGGTTTCCCCAGGCGTGGTTTACCATGGGGGTCGGTTCTTTGCTCTCGGCCCTTTCCGCATGGGAGAGAGAAGAAATTAAACCGAATGCAAAAAGACAGGCGGTTACAATTTGTTTTGGATATATGTTCTGTTCAAACCGCTTGAAAAGCGGGATCAAGCCTATCGCGAAGATATTTGTTTTGTGAATTTTCAGTAGTGTACGATCGGTTGACATGGTTTTTCAGTTCGGGGTCATTTACACCCGAACGAACGACCCGAGTGACGGCAATAAAATTAAAGAGTTTTGAGAGTTTTCTGAAGCGTGATTCGAGTACGCGTACCAAATTGTTCCAGGGGGCAATGACAGAAGAATAAATGTTCATTTGAACAAGCTCAGGAAACCTGTCGGATAATGGATTATAATCTTACTTAGGGTTTTGGGCCAGGTAAACGGTGCCTTTTGAAATGTCTTCAGTGATGGGATTGTCAAATTCGATCGTATGTGCATCGGCCCATCCCCAAATTTTACCGAGGCGGTCAGTGAAGAAAGTTTCCGGTTCACCATCGGCCCAGAGGGCGAAAATTCCTCCGGGTTTCAGGTGCTTTGCGAGTTCACTTAACCCTTCTTCGGTGTAAAAATGTGAATTGGTCTGGTGCAATACATTAGTCGGGGTATGATCAATATCCAGCAGTATGGCATCGTGTTTTTTTTCCGCATTCATCGGATCAAAACTTTTTTCAATGTTCCGGGAGAGAGCAAAAAAGTCGCCATGAATTAAGCGGCAACGATCATCGAGAGCGAGCGTTTCCCCCAGGGGAACCAATCCGCTTTGATGCCATTCGATTACGGGTGCTAGGTATTCGATAACGACAAGCGAGCTTACTCGTGGATCTTCCAGTGCTGCGACCGCAGTATATCCCAACCCGAGGCCTCCCACCACTACATCTAGATCGTCCCTTTCCATTAAATCAAGCCCGAGCTTGGCGAGCTGATGTTCTGCTTCATGAAATAGGCTGGACATTAAAAAATCGTCCCCCAGTTTGACTTCATAAACATCAATATCCCCCAGTTTCGGTATTCTTCTGCGGCGCAATACCAAGTCACCTATGGGGGTGGAATTAAAGTCCAGTTCTTCGAAAATCAAAATCTTTTTCCTCCTTAAAATTAAAGGAATATATTGTATTTAGCGTCTGAGCTTACGATCGTAAAACTGTTCGTTTTTTGGACGGCGTATTGGAATTGCAAGATCTCCCGAGCTATCCAGTTCATCAAAGAGTTTCTCTCGGAGTTCCATAATTCTTTCCTGATATGCGGGCACTCGAATCAGGTTGTGGCGTTCGTGGGGGTCAGATGTGAGATCGTAGAATCCATTACGGTCCCAAACACCATGGTAATAGACATATTTCTGGTGATCCGTTCGGATGGAGAAAGTGGTGGGAGTGGCGGGAAAGTTCCATTCCCAATGATATTCGTAGACAAAATGTTCACGCCATTTATCCGTTGGCTTTTGCCCCTTGAGAAGCGGAAGAAGAGACTGACCGTCCATCTTGGGCTTTTCGGGCAGAACCACGCCGGCATACTCCAAGATGGTGGGAGCTAGGTCGACATTGAGGGCCATTTCCTTAATTTTGGTTCCTGGTTTAATGATTCCAGGAGCTCGAGCCAGCATAGGTATACGGATTGATTCCTCGAAGGCATCTCGTTTGTCGTAAAAACCGTGTTCGCCCAGTGCAAATCCATTATCTCCTAGATAAATGACCAAAGTGTTTTTAGTTAATTTAAGCTTATCCAGATGATTGAGAACCCGCCCGATATTCTCGTCCATGGCATGTACGGTCTCACAAAAATTATGATAGAGTTCGTCAAAGTCGGGTACAGGATCTTGATCAAGAGCACCGGTTTCCATGTGGTCGATTCCATGGATTCCATATCTACGTTCTCGAATCCAATTTGACTGAGACAAATAGTTCTCCTCGGTGTTAGCCATGGTTTCGGGGTAGTCGATTTTCTTCCCTTGGTACCGCTTGGCATGACGGGGTGGCGGTTGAAAAGGGTAGTGTACTGCTTTAAATCCAATTTGCAGAAAGAAGGGCTTTTGCTTTTTTACAGGTTTACCCACTTGGTCGAGCCAGCTAATCGCTTGATCGGTGAGTAGGTCGGCGTTGTATCCCTTGAAAGACTTTCTTTTTCCGTTGATGTTGAAAGTGGGATCGAAGTAGGTTCCCTGACCGGCAAAACTGACCCAATGATCAAAGCCCTTGCGGGGTGTGTCATCTTCGTGCCCCATGTGCCACTTGCCCACATATCCGGTAGTGTAGCCAGCGTCCTGTAGGTATTCTGGAAAGAACATGGTTCCAGCAGGAACAGGTCGCTGGTTGTCCACCACTCGGTGGTGTCGCATATACTGCCCAGTTAGGATGGAAGCACGACTCGGGGAGCAGAGAGATGTGGTAACGAAGGCATTAGCGAGATGAGCACCTTCCTTGGCGATACGGTCGAGATTCGGTGTCTCAAGGAATTCGGGCGATTCCTCCATGAAGCTCATGAAATCGTAACGATGATCGTCGCTGAGGATAAGCAAAACATTTTTGGGCTCAGGGTAAAGAGGACAAGTAAGTATCAGAAAGGAGAGACTTAAATAGAGAAATCTTGGAGTTGTCATAATAAAAGTAATGTATGGACCAAGGGACAAGTCACGATAGAAGTTTGAACTTGAAGGGTGGGTCAATAGTTAAGGGTTGGCTCGGTCGATCTGATTTTTTTCTCGAATACCCCATAGTTCCTGAAAAAAAGCTTAGCCCCAATAATAGGTAAAATATGTGCACTTTACAAAAGCAAAGTGAATTTAAGAAGAGGTCAATATTGAACAATGGGCTAAACTATAAACATTTCCTTGAAGTTAATGATTATGCGTGACCTTCTCTTCGTTTTATTTTTTGGTAAATTTTTTATTTAAAACAAAATCTCGAACGAATGAAATTCTTATCTATTATTCCACTCTTACTCAGCTTCTTTGGTTACGCTGGGGATCGCAAACCGAATTTTATCTATATTATGTTAGATGATGCAGGTTATGGAGACTTTTCTTGTTTTGGTCAGAAAAAATTCAAGACTCCCAATGTGGACCGCATGGCCAAAGAGGGAATGAAGATGACCGACTTCTATGCTTCCAGTACGGTTTGCGCGCCTTCCCGTTCCAGCCTGATGACCGGTCATCATTCAGGAAGCGGTTACATCCGCGGCAATAAAGAGATCAAACCCGAAGGGCAACATCCGTTACCCATGAAGGCAGTGACTATCCCTGAAGTCCTAAAACAGTCAGGTTATGTTTCGGGTATGTTCGGTAAATGGGGACTGGGTGCTCCCGGTACCGAAGGTGATCCAATGAATCAGGGTTTTGATCGTTTTTATGGACTCAACTGCCAGCGGCAGTCCCACAATTTTTACCCTACTCATGTATGGAGCGACCGGAAGAAGGTCATGCTGGATCGTAAGCATTACTCTCATACATTGATTGCGGACGAGTGCCTGAAGTTCATTCGGGCAAATAAGGATAA
>Ga0209374_1001601_pt1 | contig 21614 bp, 15 predicted proteins | sample SaaInlLV_DNA_10m_FD_184683 | JGI IMG/M metagenome (GOLD analysis project Ga0209374, IMG submission 184683) | Marine microbial communities from expanding oxygen minimum zones in the Saanich Inlet - SI075_LV_DNA_10m (SPAdes) (version 2) | ecosystem: Environmental > Aquatic > Marine > Unclassified ... | reverse complement strand
ATAAATAGCCAAAACCAATTATCGCTAGTTATAGGCCACCATTGCCCAATGTAGGCAATCAATACAAGGCCGGCGGAGCCTCCAGAGATAAGCAAGCCGGTAATAGAATTAGACAGCACACCATCACCCAGAATCTTTTTGATCTGAAAGTGCAGGCGGTTATGCAGATGGTCATTGTCCGGGGAAAATGGTGAACGGCCCTGCAGTAATCGTCGTGTAAGGCTGGTAAGAAAATCTAGACATGGATATGCCAGCAGCGCCGACATAAAAGCGGGAGACATCTTGCCCTGTGCAACAGCATAAAGCCCAAGAATTGCGATGGTGGCGCCAATGCCATAGCTACCCATATCACCCAAAAAGAAACGGCCCGAAACTACATTGAGTATCAAAAAGATGGAGCAGGCGAACATTAAAATGGCTGATAGGGGGCCGGCATACTCTGTGAAGAAGATAAAGAATGTAACTGCCCCGATACCAGACACTAGACCATTCGCGCCGTCCGCCATATTGATAGCATTGATAAAGCCCACACAAAAGATGGTGGTTAAAATCCATGCTAAAACAGGTATCGCAAGTAGCCTATCTAAGCCAAAAATCCCCAACTCCTCGGGCATGAAGCCTGGGGAGCTCCAAAAGAACGCACCCAGTATTAAAAACTTTAGTCCAAGCCGCAGCATCGGAGTTAGAAAGTCGTTTTTAATATCCTCAGCGCCCGCTTCGAGCGCTACATCCATCAGCGTTTCTTCATCAGTCTGCTTCGCATCGATGATGAACTGGCCGACGTGATCAAACTGAAACGACACCGCCCCGATACCAGCAAGGTTACCGCCATTCTTAGTCATCGTGCTGCGTACCTCAGAGGCAGATCGATTTTTATTATCCGTGGTAATCTCGACAATCAGTCCCACACCACTCGGCGCATAGCCCTCATAGACGATTTCTTCGTAAACGACGCCTGGCAATTCGCCGGTGCCCTTTTTAATTGCACGCTCGACATTATCATTCGGCATATTCGCCTCTTTCGCCTTCGCCACCACAGTGCGCAAGCGTGGATTCATCGAAGGATCACCGCCACCAGCACGAGCGGCGAGGGTGATGTCCTTGCTAATCACACTAAATATTTTACCGCGCTTGGCGTCTGTGGCACCCTTTGCACGTTTGATCGTAGCCCATTTACTGTGTCCTGACATATCTAAATAAAAGCTGAATGATAAAGCGCTGAAATACTAAAATACTGAAAATCATGCAGCGCGCATCACGAGATTCGAGGGAGTTGAGGTTATTTATTTTTCTTGCGTGACTTCGTACTCGGCGAACCACCTTTGCCTGTCGATGCGGCAGCTTTGGCAGCGACGACGGGCTGCAGTTCTTCATCCGGTCGACTATTAATGATCTTCTGTTGAAGAATGGTCAAAAGATTTTGTACGGTCCAATAGAGGACTAGGCCAGACGAGAAATTGTAGAGAAATACCAAAAAGATAAACGGCAAGAACTTGAATATCTTTTGCTGCGCAGGGTCCGCAGTTGGCGAAACAGGCATCATGCGCATTTGAAAGAACATGGTGATGCCCATCAGTAATGGAAGAAGATTCAACGGATAGCCGGCAATATACGTCAAGGTATCCGGCATCGACAGGTCACTCACCCACAGGAAGGACTCGTGGCGCAGCTCTGAGGCAGAACGGAGCATGTAGAACAGGCCGAGGAAGATCGGCATCTGGATAAGCATCGGCAAACAACCGGCAACCGGATTAACCTGATTTTCCTTAAAGACCTTGAGGGTCTCCTGCTGTAATTTCTGTGGGTTATCCTTATATTTTTCTTTGAGCTCAGCCATCGGTCCTTGGATCTTGGCCATGCGCTTCTGCGAGCGGCTCGCCTTAGCTGAAAGCGGCCAGAACAATGTCTTAATGCAGATCGTCATAATCACAATCGACCAACCCCAACTAGGAACGACCGAATGGATCGCATACATAAAGGACAGCAGCAACTTACTAATAAAGCTGAGAAAGCCGAACTGCATGACTTCGTCCTGCTGATTGCCGAGCGCTTGCAAGCGCTTGAATTCTTTCGGCCCGACATAGAAATCAAAATCTAGGGTCTTAGCACTGCCTGCAGCGACGGTGCCAACCTCATAACCAACACTGCCGGAAATACCTGGGCGACCGCGAGTGCCATTTTCGGCTTCAGTTGCCTCGACTGGATAAATAAACAAATCGCGCCCCATTGTTTCTGAACTCAGCACAGCAGCAAAAAACTGATTCTTGACCGATGCCCACTCACTGCGAACAGATTGCTCAAGCTTTTCCACTGGAACACTGGCACCTATACCTAAAAATCCATTACCGCCAGTGAGTTTGTTAATCGCAATAAACTCGGCATCTTCACCGTCAAAATACCCAACATTCAAGAACGCAGGAAGTTGTTTTTCTGTGACAGGACGCGAGGTACCCAGGTTCAAATAAATCGTCGACAGCGCCTGCGGTGTGGCGGCTTGATTATTAAAAGTCGTGCTGTGGCGGATAATGTAAGGGTCTTGTTCGGAACCATCCTGCGCGAGCGAATAAGTACGGCGCAGCCCGAGCCCATCACCTGAGTTAAAGACGAACGTGATCGAATCCGCGCTCTGTTGCTCGATCGTATAAGGCAGTGCAAATTCTTGCATATCCCCATCGCGACCAGCGAGGCTAAGACTCAGAGCCGGTAGACGACCATCAACATTGAAGACATAATCGTCGCGCTGGCCTGTCTTCGTTTGCAAAAACTCGACTGTGCGAATCGCACCGCCTAGGGTCGTAAACTCAACCTCGATAAAGTCATTTGAGAGCGTGATGACTTGCTCTGCAGTCGCTACAGTGGGCTGATCAATTACCACAGCAGGGACTTCAAGAGATTGAGTCAACAATCCCAATATATCCTCATCCGCCAAGGCTACAGGATCTGTTACGACCGTATTAGCCACCGAGGCTTCGACCCTCGCTTGGTCAAGTGCCGCAGCCGCTTGCTGCTGTTGCTGAACTTGCTGGTCCTTTAAATCGTTCGTCTGCTTGTACATGAAGCCAATACCGGCTGCGATGCAGATGATCCCTAAAATTGTATTTTTCTTATCCATCTAAAAGTGATTTGAGGTGAGCTGAGTTATCTTCTTTCTCCTGCTTATTCAAGCTCGGAAGGGGGTCATATCCGCCAGAGTGCCAAGGGTGGCAACGTAAAATACGCCGTATTGCATACCAGCAGCCGCGCCAGAACCCATATTGCAAGAACGCGGTGTGCGCGTAGCAAGAGCAAGTCGGCTGGAAACGGCAGCTACAGTTGGAGCCGAAGAAGACCTGCTTCAACGGCGAAAGTGTTAATTGATAAATGCGCACAAGAACTGCTGCCAATCGCGCCAGTATCGACACAGTGCGCTCCGCTTGTTGCTCGGCCAATTGAGCCTGTTGCAGTTCGTCGTTCATCCTATTGTTTAGCTGATTGATTGACCGCCGCCGTTAAGATTGTGGCACAGGCGCGCAAGTAGCGAGACTCTAAGTCGCTGAAGCTATGCCGATCAAAGCTGGCCCGCAGCACGATCACGATGTCACTGCCGAGCGGCAATGCTGATTCATGCTTGCGAAAAAGCTCGCGAAACGTCCGCTTGCCGAGGTTGCGTTTTACCGCATTCCCGACTCGTCGAGATGCAATCACGCCGAGGCGACGCGCTAGGCTCTCATCGGCAGCGAATCGGCGACACTGAAAAATAAAAGGCCCGCACAGGATACGTTTACCCTGATTGCGGACCTCTTGGAATTCGCGCGGTTTACGCAGTCGTTTAGAAGTCGGGATGCCCATGGCTCCGTGACCTCATTACGTTCCGCCTTAGACGGAAGCAGAGAGGCTGTGACGGCCCTTCGCTCGGCGTGCAGCAAGAACCTTGCGGCCACCGCGTGTTGCATTGCGAGCGCGAAACCCGAATTTACGAGCGCGGCGAAGTTTTGAAGGTCTGTATGTTGGTCCCATGATGTTGTGCTGTGAAAATTGAAGAAAAGCGAAGGACAAAAACCCCAGATTCCGTCGCTGTCAAGGCATGATCTAGTCGATTTCTAGACTAAAGTTTTATCTACGACTGAGGTAGATACCCAAGAAACCGTTAAAAATATCAAAAAAAGTCATATTCCAACTTCGAATACTTGCAAGTTAGATCGAGAAAGAGAAATATTAGCTTATTATTCTTTCGAGAACAAACCCTATGGCTATTCTGACTCCCGCATCACTTAACGCTTCAAAGAAAAAGAAACTCAGTTTCGCTGAGGGGCAAAGACTGGCTAAGCGGAAGTCCTACGAGAAGCAAGCCCTCCGAAAGAAGATCAAACTACAGGAGCTCACCGTCTTCACCCAGCAGCTAGCTGCTATGCTCGAAGCTGGTCTGCCTTTGGTTACGTCACTCGAAGCGCTCGAGGATCAGACTGAGAACCCAGTGTTTCAAGTCATCATCCGGAATGTTCGCACCGACGTGTCGGCAGGTAAATCTTTCTCCGAATCTTGCGCCGTCTATCCACGCGCCTTCCCCAATCTTTTCATCTCGATGGTCGAAGCCGGTGAAGCTAGCGGTGGCCTCGCCGAAATCTTAGATAAAACCTCGGTCTACTTTGAAGAAACCGTTAAGTTGATTAAGCAGATCAAAGGCGCCATGACCTACCCGATCGCCGTCATCGGCCTCTCGATCGGGCTCGTCAACATTCTGCTGATCTTTGTCATCCCCGTGTTTGCCGAAATGTTTGCAGACTTCGGCCAGGACTTACCGAAACCAACGCAGATTCTGATCGATCTCAGCGGATTCCTAAAGTCCTACATCGTCTTCCTCATTATCGGCTTTGCCGCCTTCATTTGGGCCTTCAATCGGGTCATCTCGACGCCGAACGGACGCAGAATCAAAGACCAGACTATGCTCAAGCTGCCGGTCATTGGTGAACTCACACGCAAAGTCTGTCTGTCGCGCTTTTGCCGTACCTACGCGATCTTAATGCGAGCTGGAGTACCCATTCTGCGCACTCTCGAAATCGTCCGCAAGGCATCCGACAACACCTATATCGAATCCGCCTGCAAAGAGGTTTCCAACCACATCAGTCAGGGCGGGCAGGTATCTGAAGTGCTCGCAATCGATCCCTACTTTCCGCCGATGGTTAAACACATGACCCGTGCAGGCGAACAAACTGGCAACGTCGACGGTATGATGGTCAAAGTAGCCGACTTTTACGACAGCGAAGTCGATACCCTCGTCGCCGCGCTGACCTCCCTGATGGAACCACTATTAATATGCTTTCTCGGTGTTGTCGTCGGCGGCATTGTCATGGCAATGTTCCTACCGATCTTCCAGCTTTCCAGCGTCGTCGGGTAATTCAGGTATGAAGCCAACTGGCATCATCAATCAGCTCAACCTACATTACCGTAGACGATATTTTCGCGGTGTCGTATGCAGGTGCTTTTTAAATATATGATTCATATATTCTTGGCAATTGAAGCCACTACGCTCGGCAACAAGTGCAAGAGGGAGTTCGGTCTCCGAGAGCATTTCACGCGCAATTCGCAGCTTTTCATTGAGTATCACTTCACCGACTGTACGATTTAATTTTCGGCGAAAGCGGCGTTGTAGCACGCTCCGGGAGAGCCCAGCAACTTTAGCAATGGCATCGAGGCTCACCCCAGAACAGGCGTATTCACGGATAGTGTTCAACGCCTTCAAGAGCGAAGGATCGTCAATTGCAATGAGTTCACTTGAGAGTCGCGGATACAACGTGTGCAGGTTCACCTCAATCAATTGCTGTTCGAGCGTTTCGCCATTGATCAATCGCTCCAGCGTTTGAGCCGCACGATAGCCGACCTGCTCATGGTTGGGTTCTACACTACTTAATCGAGGACGGCACAAGTTACAAAAAGGACGGTCGTTATCGACGCCAACCACGCTAACATGTTCAGGGATCGCAAGCCCGAGCTGGTGACATGCTTCGAAGATAATGGGAGCGAGTTGATCACTGGCGACCATCAAGCCGATCGGAGTACTGCGTTCCGATAACCACGTTTTGACCGACCCAAGACTGTTCCTCACGGGATGTCCTTGCGCATGATGTTGTTGAATATGATATGTGTGAACCGCCGACTCGTAATCGTTGAGCTCGTCCTTGAAGCCAGCCTCGCGCTCAAGCGACCAACGCTCATCCCCCAATCCGATAAACGCGAATTGGGTGTGCGCGTTTTCAACAAAATGCTTGGCGACCGATGCTCCGATGCCGTGATCGTTACACTTTACTAACGGGAACGGTTGCGGGCGAACATTACCCAGCACATCGACCGTCGGCAGTCCTTTGGCTTGAATCAGCGCGAGTAACTCTGGGTTGGCAATGCGCGCGATGATTCCATCACCTTGCCACTGGCTGATCGCAGCAGGGTCCATCGCACCGAGAGGCCCAGAATGTTGAAAGACCGACCAATCGTTACGCTCATCCAAAAAGTGAGAAATACCGGTTACAATTTGACGCCCAGAGGCGAGCGAAGTTTCAGCGAGGATGGCGATGCGTTTCATAAGAATTGACCCAATTAATTAAAAAATAGAGCCGATAATGTCTTACCTCAAGACCTGATTGTCTGATATTATCTATTACCTCGGACATAAAGACTAATCGCTGAGGCCCGAATAATTAACATTTAGCTGCCTAGAGTCCCCACTACTCAACAAAACACCCATGAATGCGACCCAACATAATCCACATCGCCGCTATAATCCGCTCACCGGCGAGTGGATTCTGGTTTCACCGCACCGCGCACTGCGGCCATGGCAAGGCGCGAAAGAAACGGCGTCTGACGAGCAGAAGCCTGAGTATGATGAGAAGTGTTACCTGTGCCCGAGCAATGAGCGTATCGGCGGAGAGAACAATCCAGCTTACACGGGACCCTATGTATTTAAGAATGATTTTGCCGCTTTACTGATGCCTGGCGAGACAACGCCATCGGTAGTCGATGCCAACGCGCTGTTTTGCCAAGAGGAGACATACGGCGAATGTCGCGTAATTTGCTTTTCACCACGACATGACTTGAGCCTCCCCGAGATGGAGGTATCCGCCATTCGCGAGGTGATCAATCTATGGGCGGATCAAGCTGCTGAGCTCGGCGAAAAATATCGCTGGGTACAGATTTTCGAAAACAAAGGCGCGGCGATGGGTTGCTCAAACCCGCATCCTCACGGGCAGATCTGGGCGAGTGATTTTTTACCCAACGAAGCGACTAAGGAAGATATTAATCAGGCCGCCTATCTAAAAAAGCATGGTAGCAACCTGCTGCTCGACTATGCCAAGTCTGAAATTGAGAAAAACGAGCGCATCGTAGCGATCAACGACGACTGGGTCGTGGTAGTACCCTACTGGGCGACGTGGCCCTTCGAAACACTGCTATTGCCACGATTTGCAGTGCAAAGCCTGACGGATGTGACGGATTGCCAACGCGACAATCTTGCTGACATCATGAAACGCATGCTGACTCGCTACGACAATCTGTTTGAAACATCGTTCCCCTACTCAATGGGATGGCACGGCGCTCCAAGCTTAAGCGAAAATGTCGAGCATTGGCAATTGCACGCACACTTTTATCCGCCGCTACTCCGCTCGGCTACAGTCAAAAAATTTATGGTCGGCTATGAAATGCTCGCCAATGCACAACGCGATTTAACCGCAGAACAAGCAGCGACACAGTTGTCTGCACTCTCAGAAATTCATTACACCAAAAAATAAAACACAGCATATGAAAGTATTTGTAACAGGAGGAGCCGGTTATATCGGCAGTGTCGCAGTCGAACAACTCGTCCTCGCAGGACACGACGTGATGGTCTTTGACAACCTATCGCTCGGCCACCGTGCCGCAGTGCATCCAGATGCAGAGCTGGTCGTTGGTGATCTGGCCAACGTCGAGGCGATTCGCGAGGCGATGGGTCGCTTCAAGCCCGAAGCGATCATGCACTTTGCAGCCAAATCGCTGGTCGGCGAATCGATGGAAGATCCGTTCCTCTACCTTGGCGACAATGTCTCCAATGCGCTCAACCTATTGAAGTGTGTAGTCGAATTTGAAGTGCAGCGCTTCATACTGTCTTCCACGGCCAACTTGTTTGACGATCCAGAGCGTATGCCCATCGCCGAAGATGAGCGCATCATCCCAGGTAGCCCTTACGGCGAATCGAAATATATCATCGAGCGCTACCTACACTGGATGTCTCGCATATACCCGTTCTTCAACTACGCAGCTCTGCGCTACTTCAATGCAGCCGGCGCTAGCGTCGAGCGCGGCGAAGATCACACTCCAGAACTGCACCTCATCCCACTCGTGCTACAAGTGGCACTCGGGCAACGCGAGCAGATCTACATGTTCGGCGACGACTACGACACGCCAGACGGCACTTGCGTGCGCGACTACATTCACGTGATCGATCTGGCGCAGGCACACATCCTCGCGCTCGGTGCGATCGAGAACGAAGATAAAATCTACAACCTCGGCAACGGCCAAGGTTACTCAGTCAAGCAAGTCATCGAGACTGCACGCGAAGTGACAGGCCACGCGATCCCTGCAGATGTGAAACCACGCCGTGCTGGCGATCCAGCTACATTAATTGCTGCCAGCGGCAAGATCACCAGTGAACTCAAATGGGATCCAAAGTTCCCTGACTTGAAATCCATCATCACCAGCGCGTGGGCATGGCATCAAGCCAATCCAAACGGCTACGAAGACTAATTACTATAGTATTAAAAAAGGTATCATATGGAACAAGACATTCATAACAAACTCTCCGCATCTGCAAAAAAATGCGGCCTCGATGTTACTGGCGGCCAAGTGCGCCGCAGTTCATCTCGCTTCTGCTTCGGTGTCGAACATGGTGATTACAACGGCATGGAACTCTTCGGTGTCGGCACTGATCGCTTCATCTGGCTGGCATTCAAGCCAAACACTTCGGGACGTGTGCGCATCTTCAGCGAGAACTTCCCCGAAGACGGCATTGTCGATTTCGCTCTGGGCGAAGCGGCAGAGCCAGAGAATTTGAAGGATAGCTGGGCACGTTTCCCGCATGGAGTGGAATTGATACTGCGGCGTGAGGGTTATGAGTTAGGCACAGGATTCGATGCAGTACTCTATGGCAACATTCCTGGCGGTGGCATGTCGCGCTCAGCGTCGCTAGCGCTGAACCTGATCCTGACCTTCTTTGAAGTAAACGGAACGGTGGTCGAAGACGGCATGCGAATCGTAGATCTCGCGCAAATGGTGGAGACTGATTACATCGGTTCGCCTTGCGGCAAGTTAGATCAGATTATGATTTATTTCGCAAAAGCAGGCATGGGCACATATTTCAATCCAAACAAAGGAACGATCGACCACATCCCGTTTGGCGGCAATGCAGATGACTTTCGTATCGTAAGTTTGGATACAGGAACGAAGCGCCCAGGGCTCGAAAAATCGACCTATAAGATTCGTCGCGATGAATGCGATCAGATGAAGGTATTACTGAATGAAAAGTTCGGTTATGAGTCACTCGCAGAGGTCTCGACATCTGAAAAATTTACTGCAGCTGCGGCGTATATCCATGAAGTTGCGCCCGCGAGTGTGGGACGCTTAAAATACCTGCATGAAGCACAGGCCCGTTTCGCCGATACGCTAGAGGCGTGGCGTAGTGGCGACATCGAAAAAGTGGGCAAGAATTTCCGCGCAGATGGCATTGGGCTACGGGATGATTATGTGATCAGCGGCCCGGAGCTGGAGACGATGTGCGACATCGCACGCAGCGTGCCAGGTGTGCTGGGTGAGCGCATGCTCGGCGGCGGCGATAAGGGCGCTAGCGGGGCCTTGATTCGGGCCGATGCCTTCGACAATTTAAAATCGACAGTGGAATCGACCTATCCGTTGTGCCATCCTGCGTTTTCGAATGATTTCGCGATCCATTCTTGCCGCACAGTGGATGGTATTACATCCGTTCCATTGTTGGCTCACTCTGGCAAACAATAAGCTGCATCAATCAAAACGAGACAAGAAACCACAAAAAAGTCCAGAAGACTTTAAAATAGGGGCTTCCACCACCTAAAAAGAGTACTGGACATACAGCAATTTACTGTTATATTTTTGTTTCCAATGACGTGTACCATACATGTAATTTGGAAATCGGCGAGACAGTGTTGTCTCAGCCTAGTGAGTCTTCCTATATTTTGGCGCATCAATGCGCCGCTTTGCTTTTCTGGTAGTGCTGGTGGTTCATGTGAATCACCGCTAACGACTACTGGTTCACCCCAACAAAGGAGATAAATGGAAAAAGTAACCTCACAGCTAACTAGTATAATCAAAAGTATATCCGAACTCGGAATAGGGCTGATTGCTCTCGGTATTATTGCTGAGATCGTCTTCGGCCAGGGCGCCATTTTTGGTGCCAGTGTGGTCGAAAACCTATCTGGAATTGTTACCGCTATTGGCGGAGAAAACGGTTTCGTTGGCTTAGTTGCCATCATTCTAATCTTCGGCCTGCTGCGCAGTCGCGCATAACAGAATCCCGAACAAACAAAAAACCCAAAGATAAAAAAGTACTATGGAAAATACAATTAATCAAATCAAGTCAGCTATCGGAGGAATCTCTGGTGTACTCGTTGCAGCTATCGGCCTTCTTATCGTTGCCTCTGTTGTTTTCGGCCAAGCCGCAAGTATGAATGTGATCAGCAATATTAAAGGTCTTGTTGATAGTTTCATTGGCAGTGGTGCAAGCCTCTCGAGCATTGTAACACTCATCATTGTTTTGAGTGTGCTTAATAAGTAATATCTGCTTCTAAATTAATCCAAGGGGCCCCCATAACGGAGGCCCCTTTTTTATGCTCAGAGCTGTAGAATTAATTGCCTGCTTTTCTGAAGATGAAACATCATATCCACCACATAGCTCATATGAATAATATCAGCTGCACATTCATTGCATTTTACCGGCTCTGTTAGCCAAATTGAGTTCAACATACAAACACCTTCGACTCTGAGTCACTTTCACGCCTAACAAGAGTGGTGGAGCATAGGAGAGTCGAACTCCTGACCTCTTGCATGCCATGCAAGCGCTCTACCAACTGAGCTAATGCCCCTTAAAGGAAAATTGAAAAAATGGATATACCTCGGTGTCCGTCAATAGAAAATAGTTATCCGGCGAAAAACACCGAATAGATCAAACAACTTAAGGCTGCATGGCTTCAAGGTTTGCGCTGTGGGCGGCTTCGCGTCCATGGTCGGAGCATGCGACACATTCGACTCTGGCAATGGCCCAATCTACTCGCACTGGATGCGGCGCTAATTGCGCTGGTCTGGCAAGCGGCCTTTGCAGCTGCACTCGGGAATGAAGTCAGCGCGGCAGCCCAAAACGTGCTAGCCCTATCCGTCTGGTTGACCTACATGGCGGATCGCCTATACGACGTCGCTAGGCGCCCACTCCAACAACTGCACTCGACTCGACACCGCTTTGCTAAGCAATACCGCGACACACTCTGGCGCTGCTGGTGGTGCGTTTTATTGAGTAATATCGGGATCGCGTTCGCAGGACTAACAAGCACTCAGCTGAAAAACGGCACGGCACTGCTGACGCTCTGCTTAATTTACACTGCCTTAAACCAAAGACTCTCTCGGCGCTTCTTCCCGAAAGAATTCTGCGTCGCATTGATCTACACTGCTGGAGTGATCATCTTCCTGCTCCCGAACGCGAGTCTCTGGACGCCGGCTTGTGCACTCACGCTACTGTGCCTAACTAACTGTTTAATGATCGGAGCGAAAGAGCAGTGCATCGACACCGCTCTTCAAGTTCACTCACTCTCTCGATTGCCCACTCTTTGCATTACCACCCTGAAGATTACCTGTGCCCTCTCCCTGTGCTTTTTAGATCACGCTTGGCTCTTCCAAATAGGCCTATCGCTAGGAGCGCTCTGGATCATTCACAGCTGTCAAGAGCGACTCTCGGTAGAAACATTTCGCGTGCTGACGGACAGCGCCTTACTCATCGGACCAAGCGTTGCTTTCTGCCTGCAGCTCTAACTAAACGACAAGCCTAAACGGCCACGATCCACGTAATTAATCCGGATTAATATCGGCCCAGCGCAGGGCGCGTAGAGGCGGTAGTCATAGGCGCACGCCGCCGCGATGGCCGAAGGTCGCGGCACTAGAAAGCAGGTGCCAACGCTACTCGAAATCCGATCGCATTACTCTTTGTATCATCGCGAATCTCATCGCGCGCGGCGCTACGCACTCGAACTGCAAAATCCTCCCAACTACCCCCTCGAACGACCACACGTCGCCCATCCTCTCTCGGGCGCGGATCGACTCGTGAACCGCCTGAGAGACGGCCATTATAGCGATCCAAAGTCCATTCGGCGAGATTACCGTGCGCATCGTGTAGCCCAAAATCATTTGGCGGATATGAACCCACCGGCAAAGGACCGTAATGATCTGTATTACTTAACTGATGCTCGACATCGACGGGATAGGCTCCACTGAAATTACCATTCGAAACATCAGCTTGATCACCAAACGCAAATGGCAATACGGAGCCTGAGCGAGCTGCATACTCCCATTCCGCTTCTGTCGGCAAGCGATACACATGGCCATCCGGTAAGCGTCCAGCTGCTCTTTCGATATTCGTCAAGACTTGGCAATATAGCCTGACGTCTTCCCATGAAACGTTGTCTACCGGCAAGCTTCCACGCGTCACCGACGAAGGATTTTGATCCATCACCTCGGCATATTGGGCCTGAGTCACCTCATATTTTCCAATCCAGAACCCCTGATTAAAACGAACCGCGGTCTGTGGCCCCTCATTCGGCAAGCGCCCTACTTCCTGAACCGGACTGCCCATTAAGAATTGCCCCGCCTCAATCCAACAGAGCTTCAAAACTAAATAAGGCATTGTCCACTCGCCCCCTTGCTCAGGCCCCGGAATTTGCACTGGTTCAACCTCCCATTTTATGCGTTCATTGGGCTTCAAGTTAAAGCGTCGCACCATCGTAAGATAATTCTTAATTCGCAATTCGAGCTCAACAGGTTGATTCGCAGCCACAGGAACAACTCCATTCAAGTCATCGACATCCACTCCTGCCACTCGCACTTGAACTTCCAGCTCTGGCGGTATCACTAACTCGACCTGACCGGGCAGTGGCTGCATTAAATAAGTTAGCGTCTGATCCACTCGATCCTCGACCTTCACAGTTTGCAATGCTGACGTATAGAGCGGATGTAACAGCCGCACCGCATAAGTTCCCTCCGAGACCGCTTGCAGTGCCTCTGAGCCATATGCTAGTAGCCGCCCATTTAGCTCCACTGTCAAATCACTCATCAATGCGGAGGCCCCACTGCGAGGGACACCTGCAAAAGTAAGCGCAAAATCAAGCTCCGCCGATCGATCGACCAACGCACCAAAATCAATCACTTCATGCTCGCCAGATTCCACAGTAACACGGCGACTAGCGGTGCGATGGCCCTGAGATTCCACGGCCACAATGTAGTTTCCACTTCCCTCAGATGCATCTATTGTTACGGGTGACCGTCCCACAAAAATACTATTAAGCAAGACACGTGCTCCCGAGGGTTGTGTCCGCACAGTCACACTCGATGGCAGCTCTGCCAACACGACCTGAATCAGATTACCACTTAGATCTTCTAAGATCGCGGGCAAGTATCCCACCTTCCGAACAACAATACGATCAAGCCCATCGGAGACTCCCCGCGTTAAATGAAATTGCCCGTCAGCATCCGTCGTGCCGAGTTCAACTTCCAGACCCTCTTCATCCAATAGTGCGATCGTGGCGCCCGGTTCAGCCTGAATCTGCAGGCCCTGCAATACTGACTGCAACTCAATATCAATTCTAGGCAAGGCAACATTGCCAATAGACATCGGTAACTGCTGCTCTAAATACTGCGGAGCAGTAATAAGCAGATTATAATCCCCAGCCTGCACAACTAAATCGAGCCCACCCGCTCTCGTATCAAAGACAGCATCGATGCCAACAAATCGAACCTGCGCCCCCACGGGCGTGACATTGAGTCGCAAGTTCGGCGGTTCACCATCCGCCGCCACCGACACCACTTGCTTATTTACTAAGGTATCGGAAAATATTGAATGCACGAAAGATGCGAGTAAGCCTGTCAAACACAAACCAACCAAACCAATCATTGCCAAGCGATAGATCCGAGTCGCTAGCTCCCCACGCGCAACAATTTCGTCTGGCACGATAACGCGATCAATCTGTCGTTGAATCAAGCCGGCGCGTTCAGGCTGCAGTTTGTCCGCGATTTCCTTTAGAGCTAAAAGTACACTCCTACAAGATTGATAGCGCTCATCACGATTTCGTTTGAGAGCCGCCTCCATTAGCCCATCCCAAACTTGTGGAAGCTCATCCACGATAGTTGACGGAGCTTTATAATCAGAGAAATCCGCCTTCATTCCTGTCAAAAGCCAATACCCGATGTAACCGGAAGCAAAAACATCTACTCGCGCATCTTCAGGAATCCCTTGGCGATACTCAGGGCTCATCACATCAAACGAATTGAGTCGCGCGGGAGCCACATTCGCACCCAACGGACAAACCGATGCCGAGACGACCGAGTCAAACAACTTGCTGCCCAAAGTCGCTTTCACCCCCAAGCCGAGCAGCTGCATTGAGCCATCGCTCTGCATAAAGATGAGGTCCGTATCTAGATCGCGATGATCCACGCCCTGCGCATGCGCGTGACTTAGAAGCCCTAGCAGCAAAGTCAGGATACGTGTCACATCCTCCGCATCAATCCCCACCGCTCCCGGCTTGGCATGTTCAGCGAAATATTGGCTTAGGCTTTGCCCCTTGACTGCATCTATAAAAATGCAGTGCCGCTGATTCATCAGCACACAATTCTGAATCCGTGGAATGCCTTCATGATTAATCCCCTGAAGGGCAGCTTGTAAGCGCTCAAAACGTTTCAAGCACTTCGGGTCCTCAATCGTTCGCGGATGAAATACACAGAGCGTCACATCACGTAAATCACGCACATGCTGCATATGGTAGTAATTCGCCAACAAGCCTGGACTAATACACTTGACGACACGGAAATTCCCGAAGCTTTCGCCTGGCTTAAGAATGCGGGCCTTCAATCGTTCCTTACTTGAATTTGGTGAAACTGATTGAGACTGCGTATTCCCTTTATCCATTCTGAAGAATCAAGCGTTTGCAAAAAATTCTTGGACCGACTGCACGATCGTCTCAACGGCAGCAAGCTTACCTGCCCCTTCATAACCACAAGCGAGCATGCCACTCTCCGGTTCAATAAAATGATAGCCGCGCGAACGAAGCGTTGCGATATTCTCCTGTGTCGCGGCATGGGCCAACATCTTACCATTCATCGCAGGTGCCAGCATCACTGGTGCAGCCGTCGCCAAATGAATCGAAGAGAGCAGATCCGGGGCGAGCCCCTGCGCAAACAGCCCCAGACAATGCGCCGTCGCCGGCGCCACCAGAAAGAGATCCGCCTGATCGGCCAGATCGATATGCCCCGGCTGCCAACCCTCGCCCTCTTTCCAGAGATCCGACGCTACCGGGTTACGCGAAAGCACTTGCAAGGTCAGCGGCTGGATAAACCGACAGGCCGAGGCCGTCATGACTGGAAACACCTTCGCGCCCGCTTCGGTCAAGCGACTGGTAATATCCGCAGCTTTGTAGGCCGCAATCGAGCCCGTAATGCCCAAAATAATGGTGCGATCTTTTAAGTCTAAATTCATATCTGCCACAGTCATTAGAATCTAGGGCGATTACCTCTCACAAACAAGACTCAAGTAATACACGCTCGTCAGTGCGCGAAGTAAGCACGCGCTTGACAGAGCGGAAATCCGATGAATGCTTTGTCGCGATGCATGTTTTATTCGTAGAGATGACTCTCATTTTGGGACCACTGAAACTTCTCCCCATTGGGGACATGAAGTAACGCGTCTGCGGGCTCAATGTCCGCGCATAACAGTTCCGCGAGCCAATGCTCCCACCACTAAAGACCCGAAGCGCCGCCAAAATTACGCCTCGATTTCCGAAATAAACATCCCAGTATCAACCCGATTTTCAGACCACGACCATGCAAAAAGGCATCATTACCAAGTATCGCCCCTGTCAGCTCGTTAATTTGACCGACCGCACCTGGCCAGACAATACGATCCAAACCGCCCCGATCTGGGCCAGCGTAGATCTTCGCGACGGCAACCAAGCGCTCGCTATTCCGATGAACGTCGATGAAAAGGTCGAGTTCTTCGAATTACTGGTCGCCACTGGTTTTAAAGAGATCGAAGTAGGATTTCCCTCCGCCAGCGACACCGAGTTTGACTTTATTCGCCGCTTAGTGGAAGAGAACCGAATCCCCACGGACGTGACCTTGCAGGTGCTGGTGCAAGCGCGTGAACATTTGATCCGCCGCACTTTCGAAAGCTTGGAAGGCGTGCCCCAAGCCATCGTGCACTTGTATAACTCGACCTCGCCACTGCAGCGACGCGTCACTTTCAACAAGAGTAAAGAAGAGATCAAACAGATCGCCATCGACGGCACTCAATTAATCCAGGGACTCGTCTCAACGCTCCCCGGCACCAAAGTTCGCCTGCAGTATTCCCCTGAGAGTTTTTCAGATACCGAAGTCGACTATGCCTTGGAAATTTGCGAAGCCGTAATCGATGTCTGGCAACCCACAGAAGCCAACAAAATCATCTTAAACCTCCCCGCCACCGTCGAAGTAGCCACGCCGAACGTGCACGCCGACCAAATCGAATGGTTCTGCCGCAACTTGAGGGCGCGCAACACCGCGATCATCTCCCTGCACACGCATAACGACCGCGGCACCGGTGTCGCCGCCACCGAACTCGGTTTGATGGCTGGCGCGGATCGCGTCGAAGGCACGCTGTTCGGTAACGGTGAACGCACCGGCAATCTCGACATCGTGACCGTCGCATTGAACCTTTACACACAAGGTGTCGACCCCGAACTCGACTTTAGCAACTTGGAGCACACCCGCTCGATCTACGAGCGCATTACGCGCATGCATGTGCCCGACCGCCACCCTTATGCGGGTGACTTAGTCTTCACTGCATTCTCTGGCTCACACCAAGACGCGATCAAGAAAGGCATGGACTTGCGAGAGAAGGATGCCACCCCTGGCGCACACTGGCAGGTACCCTACTTGTTGATCGACCCCGCCGACCTAGGCCGCGACTACGAGGCAATCATCCGCATTAACAGTCAAAGTGGTAAAGGCGGCGTGGCATATATTTTATCTCGTGAATTCGGACTCGATTTACCGAAGGTCATGCATCCCGATGTTGGCCTCGTCGTGAATAACGCAGCCGACCAGGACAGCCGCGAATTGAAGTCCGCCGAAGTGCACGAAATCTTCCAACGTGAATACGTTAATTTAAGCAGCCCACTAAAGTTGCTTTCGATCGAGCGTGAGGATTTCTCCAGCGCTGGAGAAGTAAGCATCGACGCTCAAATCAGCGTCAACGGCACCGCTCTCAGTATTTCCGGCCGTGGCAACGGCCCGATCAGTGCCTTTGTCAACGCACTCGTGAGCAAGGGCTGGAAAGACTTCACGCTCCTCGATTATCGCCAACACTCGATCGGCCGCGGCTCCGCAACAGACGCCGCTGCCTACATTCAAATCAAACATGACGATGGCTCGATCTTTTACGGCTGCGGAATCGACGCCAACATTGAGATCGCTGGCTTACATGCTTTGGTAAGCGCGTTTAATCGCGCCCATGCAGCACATCCAGAATCACCTCTCGGATAGTCGCGGCATCTAGGTTTCCCTCAATGAGACGCTGCATTCCTACCAGCTTACAACGCTGCTTCGAGACCTTTTGCCCCTCCGGAATCACCCCCAGCACAACCTGCGGAGGCTTCGAGCCGGAGGAAGCACAAATCTGTCTGGATAATTCGAGCCCCGCGGCCTCTTTAGTCATCACAATAAACACCACACTATATCGACGACGCTGAAAGGCATCGGCACTTAAGTCATAACTTGGAGCGTGATGCGGCGCATAGCCCAACTGGCGACAGGCAAGTAACAGCAGTTCCACCTCGGCAGTATCTCCGACTACCAGAATATCGCAGGGGTATTCTTCGGCGATACTAACCACCACCTCAGCTAGACGAGCTGGCGGACAGGGTGTTTTAGCGACCGCGTCAATCAACTTAATACGTACCGCAAAACCAAACACAGAACCCTCGCCTTCGCGACTTTCGAGCCAAATCCGTCCTCCCATCGCATGAACCAAGCGCTTGCAGATCGCCAAACCGAGGCCGGTGCCGCCATACTTACGAGTCGTCGAAGCATCCACTTGGCTAAATGCCTCAAACAACAAATCTTGCCGATCTTTGGGAATACCAATTCCGCTATCACTGACTAATACCTCCAGATAGTCGTGATCGAGTTGATCGAGATATCCGATCTGCTCCAATGCATCGGGACGACGCTCCAAAGGCAATTCATCTAACTGAATAGGTCGCACGGCGATTTCAACTTCGCCCGCGTTTGTAAACTTCAGTGCGTTTGCCAGCAAATTCTGCACGATCTGCCGCAATCGTTCCATGTCGCCTAGGGCAAACTCTGTGAGAGCCGGATCTAAAGTCAGCCGAAGCACGACATTGAGCTCGGCTGCTCGAATCTTAAAGAGCTTTACACAATTCTCAAAGCACAGATCCAACGGAAATTCCTGCATCTCCAAATCCAAGCGTCCAGCTTCAATCTTAGAGAAATCTAAGATGTCATTGACTAGAAAGAGCAGACTCTTACCGCTCGTATAGATCGTCTGTGACAGGTCTAGTTGCTCCTCATTCAACTTACTATCCATCAAGAAGTTTGACAACCCAATAATTGCATTCAAAGGCGTGCGAATCTCATGAGAGATCATCGCTATAAAATGCCCCTTTGCCCGATTACCCGATTCGGCACGGTCCTTTGCCTGCTTCAAATCGATCTCAATTCGCTTACGTGCAGAGATATCCTGCATCGTCCCCATGATTCGAGTCGCACGACCGAAGTCATCACGATCTTGCACCACTACGCGATCTTGCACCCAGATGGATTCAGCGGCGCCCTTAAAGATACGGTAATCGATCTCCAGCGGCTCAAACCCATCATCTATGAACCGCACATACGCGGCCAAAACTCGATCACGATCATCCGGATGAATACGCCTCTGCCATTCCTTTTTATGATCCTGCACATCGACCGAGTCCAATTCCAGAATGCGGGACCAATTTACATCACGAAAAATCTCCCCACTGGCTAAATCCTGCTCCCAGAACCCCATCTCCACAGTATCAAGCGCCATGCGCAAGCGATGCTCACTCAGCCGAATCTGCTCCTCATAGAGGCGCAGCGCCGTCTCATCAACCAGTAACGATAAGGTGCCCTCCCCCTCAGACTCATTAATATAGACTTTTAAAGTTAACAAGGTCATCGAGCTCGACCGTCCAGTACTATCGATCAAATCGATATGCTGATAACGTATCGTACCATCATCCGAACTAAACAGGGCCTCCCTGTCTGCCTCCCACTGTTCGCCGAGATCAACTGGGGGAGCCTGCAATTCTGACCTCATAATCTCGGGCACACTCAATCGAGAGAAACTCGCCCAGCGCTCATTGATAAAGACAGTGCGACCATCGCGCGATCGCACCCAGACACCGATCGGCAGGGCATTCAACACCCGATGCATTAAATGCTCACGCTCGTCCGCCAGATCGACTGTGCGTAAGTGATAACCCACAACAATCGCACAGAAAAACGTAATTGAAATGAGTACAACCAATACCCCGACTGCAAACAACAGATGCTCACCAACAGGACCCTGCGCAAAGGCACCGACCTCAAACAACCACGCATAAGCTACGACCAATACCAACAACGCTGCGATCGCCAGCGCACCTGTCATTTGGTAGCGCAGTCCCGCGCCAACTGCAAGGGCCATTACAAAAGGCAAAAAGAGCAGCTCCAGCACCCCACCATTACCAATCGAATGCAACGTTAAGATCAGAAATACACCAAACACAGCCAAGCTGATCGACAACTCGCCATAACTCCAACAACGAGCATTTATCTGACCCCAAAAAATCCATTCTGGCAGCTTTATTCGCTTCATTCTATTCGCTGATCTTGACAATGTTACTCGAAAATAAAGCATTCAAGATAAGCGAATATTTCGCAAGCCTTTAGCGACATGATCACTCTTCGTACCATCCTATTTGCACAACTATTCGACTATCAGGCCCAGACTTAGACATACCACTTTCGACTTAACTCTAATTACAATGAAATTCTCTAAATACCACGCACTCGGAAACGACTATCTCGTCCTCGACCCTAAAGACGCCAGTGAACTGCCGAACCAAGCAGACACTGTGCGCATTTGCCACCGCAACTTCGGCCTCGGCTCGGATGGCATCCTCTACGGCCCACTTGCCAGCGACACAGCCGACTTCGGGCTGCGCATTATGAATCCAGATGGTAGCGAAGCTGAAAAGAGCGGCAACGGGCTGCGAATCTTCGCCCGCTACCTTTACGATATTGGTAAAGTCCGTTATGACGCCTTCACTATTGATACACTCGGTGGCGTCGTCACCTGTAAGATTAGCGACGGCGCCGCCTCAATTACGGTTGATATGGGGAAAGTACGCTTCGCGATGGACCACATACCAGTCGATGGCCCAGAACAAGCGGATCACGACATCGGCCAGCAGCTGAGCATCCATGGCACCGACTACACCGTCTACCTTGCCGACATCGGCAATCCTCACTGCGTTGTGCCACTGACTGAAATCTCAGAGAAACTCGCCTGCGAGGACGGCGCAGCGATCGAAGTGGATCCGACATTCCCCAACCGCACCAACGTGCAGTTTCTAAAAGTCATCGATCGCAACAATATACAGATCGAAATATGGGAGCGCGGCGCAGGCTACACCCTCGCATCGGGCTCCAGTAGCAGTGCCTCCGCAGCAGTGGCTCACCGAATCGGCCTCTGCGATCGTGCGATCACCGTGCACATGCCCGGCGGCAAGATCGCTATTGAAATCGGCGACGACTTCGCAGTGCGCATGACAGGCCCAGCCACCCGCGTGGCTGACATGGAATTCGACCTCGAAGCCCTCGACTTCAGCGACAAAGTATAAGAGCACTCCAACAATACGTATCAAAGGACACTAACGCGGTGGGCTTTTTCAGTTAACGATCAATCTTACCGGAGGGCACTTGATTTTTGCCGAAATGCCATTAGCGTCCCGCTTTCAATTTCAAATCAATCCAAGACATATTATGAGTACACACACACCCGAACGCCACGAATTCCAAGCAGAGGTCAAACAAGTCCTCGATATCGTGGTGCACTCCCTTTACACGGATAAGGAAATCTTCGTCCGTGAGCTAATCTCAAACGCCTCTGATGCCACCGAAAAGCTGCGCCACACGCAACTTTCCGAGACAGATATCTTCGATGCGGATCTGGACCTAGAGATCCAAGTCACCTCCGACGAAGAAGCCGGCACGATCACCATTCAGGACTTCGGTATCGGCATGACGCACGGCGAGCTCATCGAGAACCT
>Ga0209374_1001597_pt1 | contig 21671 bp, 18 predicted proteins | sample SaaInlLV_DNA_10m_FD_184683 | JGI IMG/M metagenome (GOLD analysis project Ga0209374, IMG submission 184683) | Marine microbial communities from expanding oxygen minimum zones in the Saanich Inlet - SI075_LV_DNA_10m (SPAdes) (version 2) | ecosystem: Environmental > Aquatic > Marine > Unclassified ... | reverse complement strand
TTGTGCGGATTCTGCGGAAAATGCTCCAAAGAACATTCCTAAAAATCTTGGTGCCATATATTCATCCAGTACCACCGGTAATTTACCACCTGAGATCGGAGACGCCTTCAGCAACTCCACCGCTTTTTCTACGGCTTCCTCCGCAATTCTTTTTCCGGCCTGCGGATCCCATTGACGTCGATGATAAACCTGCATTCCGGATTTTCTTGAATCTCCGTCCTGTAAAAGCGGTCCGCACCATGCAGCAACTTCATTCGATTGCTGACTGTAGGAAACACCTCTGCTGGAAAGTAAAAGTGATTCATTACGTCCGCGAGATACACCAAGGTAGGGAATTGAAACCACACGCTCATCCGCGGCTTTGACTGCATCTTCCATAGACAGTCCGAGTTGTGTCAGCTCATCTGCATTGAGTTGATCAAGTGCCGGATTATAAATTTCAAGCGTTGATGAGTCCGGAATTTGCGCGGGTGCCTCCAGCATTTCAACTTGAGTTGGATCCTGCAGTTTTGCGTTTTCACACGCATTTTGAAAAGCATGCGCGATTGATTGCTGACTCAGCCTCTCCGTTGACGCAAGCCCTGTCCTGCCTTCGTCAAGTACCCTGACCCCCAAACCAAGACTAGTGGATTGTTCCACTTTTTCCACTTTACCGTCCTGAATTTCAATACTCAACGAATCATCACGTTCAACCACCACGTCAACGTCTTTATGTCCTTTTTCTGCTGCCAGCATTAAAACATGTTCTGCAGCCTGTTTCATATCCAACATTTGTCTTATTTCCTTTTATCAATGTATTAAAAAATATCCCTGAACCGTGCCTGATTCACGTTATTAACAAGAACTATTTGGCTGGAATAATTATACACGCTTCCGCGACGATAAAAAACTGCTTTATGCAAGATTCTGAACTTTGAAAATCTGTAAATAATGAAACACAAGCCGCTTGCCACTTGGCTCCAGTTTTTATAGACTCGACAGATGCTAAAGATGACAAACTTGGATGATATTTTCTATTCTTACAAGCTCATCATTTAGTCCATGCTGACAAATAATTTATGGATGCATATGAAACTGGACGAAATAGATCTGAAAATATTGGTCGCGCTGCAGGAAGACGGTAGGATTACTAAAACCAAATTAGCGGAAAAAGTACACCTTTCTGTCAGTCCCTGTCACGAACGTTTAAAGAGACTCGAACAAGCAGGATATATTGAAGGTTATTTTGCAAAAATTGATATTGACAGAATTGTCGCCAACTCACTGGTTTTAGTACAGATCCATTTAAAACAGCACCGTTCCGAGGATTTTAGTAAATTTGAAGAGGCAATTCTGGCAACTCCGGAGGTGGTAGAGTGTCATGCTTTAGGAGGAGGTGTGGATTATATCCTCAAAATGATAGTTAACAATATTCATCATTATCAGCAGAAAATAGAATTCCTCCTCAATTCTGAACTGAATATCGACCGTTACTACACACACATTGTGACCAAACCTGTCAAACAAAGCGGCTATCCAATTGAGAAACTACTTAAGCCGGAAAGTGATACTTGAGTTTGTCAAGGAAAGCCAAATAAAATTCTGTCGACCGCAATTATTTTTCTAATTTTTTCCGAATAAACTGTAAATTCAATAACACTTTTTGTCTGTTAAACGATAGACTGAATTCAAAATTTCTTCTAAATTCAACCTGTCGTCAAAAGAACCATGTCAACAAAGCAAACAATAGCGCAGCTTCAAAGCACCGACCGTGACAACGTCTTTCATCCGTCCACACACGCGAGTGACCATGCCCATGGTAAACTTCCGGTCAACATTATTCAAAGCGGCAACGGAATTTACATTAAAAATCAGCAAGGCACAGAACTGCTAGACGCATTCGCAGGACTCTACTGTGTGAATGTCGGTTACGGAAGAACGGAAATTGCGGATGCGATCTACGAACAGGCTAAAAAACTGGCTTATTATCACACTTATGTCGGGCATTCCAACGAAGCAATTATCAAATTATCACAGCGTATTATTGACTGGGCTCCGGACGGTATGCGTAAAGTTTATTATGGACTTTCCGGTTCTGATGCAAACGAAACGCAAATAAAGCTGGTGCGTTATTATCAAAATATTTTGGGTAACAAGTCCAAAAAGAAAATTATTTCACGTGACAGAGGATATCACGGTTCTAGCATTGCCGCCGGAAGTTTGACCGGTCTTAACCTGTTTCATCAAGCCTTTGATTTGCCGATTGACGGAATCCTCCACACGCTTGCTCCGCATTTTTACTGGAATGCTGAGGACGGCATGAGCGAAACCGAATTCTCACAGCATTGCGCTGACGAGTTGGAAAAAATGATTTTGGCGGAAGGTCCGGAAACAGTAGGAGCTTTCATCGGTGAACCGGTAATGGGAACAGGCGGATTGATTCCTCCACCTGAAGGATATTGGGATGCTGTTCAAAAAGTGCTGCGTAAATACGAAGTACTTTTAATTGCCGATGAAGTCGTTTGCGGCTTTGGACGAGTCGGTACGCCATTTGGTTCACATCTCTATGATATCCGTCCGGATTTAATCACGATTGCTAAAGGCCTGACCAGCGCCTATTTACCGCTTTCCGGAGTGATTGTGGGTGAGCGTGTCTGGGAAGTAATCGAACGTGGTTCCGAAGAGCTCGGTCCCATGGGACACGGCTGGACCTATTCCGGGCATCCCATAGCCGCCGCCGCCGCGCTGGCAAATCTTGATATTCTGGAACGGGAAAAATTAACCGAAAATGCACGTGACACCGGCTCCTATCTGCAAGAGCAGTTTAAAAAATCGTTTGAAAACCATCCGCTGGTTGGCGAAGTACGAGGTGTTGGCTTACTGTTGGCGCTGGAATTTGTGGCGGATAAATCAAAAAAACTGCGCTTTGATGCCACCTGGAAAGTTGGAGCTAAGGTTTCAGCGGCTTGTCTCGAACAAAATCTTATCGCGCGTGCTATGCCGAATGGTGATATCCTTGGTTTCGCACCGCCTTTGAGCATTACCAGAAAAGAAGTAGACGATGTCGTAAAGCGTACCACAAAAGCACTGAATTCAGTCGCGGATCTGTTGACCAAAGAATACTCTTGGAAAGGTTGAAATACTGAATCCGGATTTGCTGTCATGATGATAAGCTGAGCCTGTGAAAACCGGAACAGCTTTCAATCAACAATATAGAAAATAAATAATGAAAAAATATACTATTGCGGTGGTCGGCGCCCTGGGAAATGTCGGTACGGTAATGCGCGACATTCTGGAAAAGAGTGAGCTGCCAATCGGAAATCTAGTGCTGATGGATATCGCGCAAAACGCTGGTAAAAAAGTCCGTTGGCGTGATGCGGATTATGCTGTAATTGAAGCAAAACCGGCTGCGTTTGCAGGAGTCGATATCGCCATTATGAGCGCAGGCGAGAAAGCCTCGCTGGAACTGTCTCCGGAGGCGGTGAATCTTGGCTGCGTAGTTATCGACAATTCCACCGCGTTCAGGATGGTTCCGGAGCATCCGCTGGTCATTCCGGAAGTAAATGCGGACTCGCTGGAAAATCACCAGGGAATAATCGCCAATCCAAACTGCTCGACGATTCAAATGCTGGTTGCGCTAAAACCTATTCATGATAAATACAGAATCAAACGTGTGATAGTCAGTACTTATCAGGCTGTAAGCGGTTCCGGGCAGGCTGCGGTGGATGAATTGCAGAAGCAGACACATGCTTTTGCAAACGGAGAGGAAATGCTTGCAGAAGTTTACCCACATCAGATTGCTTTCAATATTCTGCCGCACATTGACCTTTTTCTGGAAAATGGCTACAGCAAAGAAGAAATGAAAATGATCCTTGAAACCGCAAAAATACTTGATCCTCAGATTAAAATAACTGCAACCACAGTCAGAGTACCAGTGACGACCAGTCATAGTGAAAGCCTGAATGTCGAAACTGAAAAGAGCTTTGAGATAGAGGAAATAAAAACACTGCTCGCCGCATCTCCCGGAATTGAACTTGAGGATGATCCGAAAAATAATGTTTATCCGCTTGCTCTGAATGCTGCCGGAAAAGACGCAGTTTTTGTGGGACGTATCCGCCGGGATTTTTCAACGGATAATGCGCTCAACATGTGGTGTGTTTCCGACAATCTTCGCAAAGGCGCGGCCCTGAACACCGTTCAAATTGCACAGGAACTGGTAAAACGTGACTTGGTCAGAGTTCCTTAAATTTCCACAAAAATCAAAAATAATATGCAGAATAATAACGGCTCCGCTGATTCAGTCATCGTGATGAAATTCGGCGGTACCAGCGTGCGTAGTGAAGAATCACGTGCCCACGCAATTAAACATATTCGTACTCATACCGAATCCGGAAAAAAGCTGGTTGTGATAGTTTCCGCAATGGGACGCAAAGGTGAGCCTTATGCAACAGACACACTGATTGCACTGCTCAAAGATTTAGGAGAACCGGTCAATCCCGCTGAACTGGATGCGGTAATGAGTATCGGCGAAACACTAAGTTCCGCATTTTTTTCGCATTTGCTCAGTCAAAACGGACTTCCTGCAGAAGCATTCACTGGCAGACAGGCAGGCATCTTAACCAATGATAATCCTGGCAACGCTGAAATTCTGCAAATCGATCCCGCCAGAATTCTGAAGGTGCTGAATCAGGGTAAAATTGCGGTCGTTGCCGGTTTTCAGGGAGCAACGGTAGCAGGAGATGTACGTACTCTAGGACGTGGAGGCAGTGATACTAGTGCAGTAGCGCTGGGTGCCGCGTTGAATGCAGAGAGAGTGGAAATTTATTCTGATGTTGACGGTATCGCAAATTGTGATCCCCGTCAAATTTCGGCTGCAGCTTTTATAAATTCAATCAGTGCTAAGCAAATCCTGAGCATGGCGAACGAAGGCAGTTCTGTACTTCATCCACGGGCAGTGAAAGCCTCACTCAAAACAAAAACACCGATTGTCGCACGCAACACTTTCAGTGCTGCGGCCGGTACCACAATTTTTCACCATGACGCTGCTGAACAAAGCAAGCTGGTTACGCTGGCGCACAGAGAAAATTTGGCTCTCATCACCTTTGAGGAATCCACGGATGCGCAGAAAAAAGTTCCGGACATGATCAGGATTGATGAACATAGATTTCTATTGAAAAATGATGTTTATCTGGAAAACAACTTAAAGCTGCTCAGAAAAACTTCGGGCTCTCTGCAGAAGGAAGAAGGCTGGGCTACGATTTCGGTTGTCTTTGACAAAACTGCTGCAAAAAGCAAAAATGTTCTGCAAGCGGAAATCATCCCTTCCAGCGAAAATGTGATTTGTTATCTGTTGAAAGAAGAGTATTTGTCTTCTTCTTTGCAGCTTTTGTATGAGCATTATATTTTGGGGGATTGAGTATCAGGAGAGAACTAACAATTTTGACAGAAAATTTTAGATTTCAGTCTTTTTACTTTTCCATCAATAAATAACATCAAGAAAAAGGTGAAATATGCCCAAGTTTGAAAAAGAAGAATATGATGTCCGTATCGCAAAGGTACGGAAAAGTATGGTAGAGAAAAATATTGAAGTATTGATCGTCACAGATCCTTCCAACATGGCATGGTTGACGGGATATGACGGTTGGTCGTTTTACGTACATCAGTGCGTGGTTTTGACTTTGGAAGGCGAACCTTTCTGGTATGGACGCGGAATGGACTCCAATGGTGCAAAACGGACGGTGTTCATGCAGCATGAAAATATTATCGGTTATCCGGATGACTATGTACAAAATCCGCAGAAACATCCAATGGATTATTTGAGTGAAATTTTCAAAGGAAAAGCCGGAATGTCTGGTACAGGCTTGGCGAAAAAAACGATTGGTGTGGAAAAAGACAATTATTATTTTTCTGCTTCCTGTCTTGAATCCCTCCAGAAAAATTTACCCGGAGCAACATTGACGGACGCAACTGGTTTAGTCAATTGGCAGCGTACCGTGAAATCACCGCAGGAATTGGTTTACATGCGTAAAGCAGCGCGAATTGTAGAAAAAATGCATGCCCGCATTTTGGAGGTCATGGAACCCGGAATGCGTAAAAATGATCTGGTGGCAGAAATTTATCATTCCGCCATTTCCGGAGTGAGCTCAACTTCCGGAGAGCAAGGCTTTGGTGGAGATTATCCGGCGATGGTACCGATGACGCCAACCGGAGCAGATGCTTCGGCCCCGCATTTGACATGGGACGATCAACCAATTGCCAACAATTCAGGAACTTTTTTTGAAATTGCCGGATGTTATCAGCGTTACCACTGTCCGCTCTCACGTACCGTTTATCTGGGAAAGCCACCGCAAAAATATCTTGATGTGGAAAAAGCTGTGCTGGAAGGAATAGAGTCCGCATTGAATGCTGCGAAATCCGGAAATCTTGCCGAAGATATTGAAGCCGCGTGGAGCAAAACCATCAGCAAATTCGGTTATGAAAAAACAAGCCGTTCCGGTTATGCCATCGGCTTGAGCTATCCTCCGGACTGGGGCGAACGTACCGTCAGTTTCCGTAAAGGAGACAAAACTGTACTTGAGCCGAACATGACTTTCCACTTCATGCCCGCACTCTGGTTTGACGATTGGGGTCTGGAAATCACAGAAAGTTTTGTCATTACCGAAACAGGCGCAGAAACTTTAGCCAATGTCCCGCGTAAATTATTCGTAAAACAGTGAGTGAATGACTTGTGAAGAATCCAATATTTATGCGTGAGGGTTTCCTAAAAAAACTTTTTTGTGAAACTCCTTTCAGCGTAATAATGAATACGCAGAACCAAATCGTCCGACAACAGTGAGCCAGCAGATGATGCCGAAAATCACAGCCAATGCAGGAAAGTACCCGGGAAACAAACAAATGATAATGTAAAATAAAATCGTTTCCGTTCCTTCCGCCAAACCTTCCAAATAATAAAAGGCCTTCTGTCCGTGTGCCTCTGAGGAAATTCCGTGCTTTTCCGCAACTGCGGCAAAAGCGAGGAAGCTTGCACCTGTGCCTATGAATGAAAAAATTAAAAAAGTTGCAGCCAGGCTGTTTTGTTCCGGAGCAGCCAACGCAAATCCTAAAATAACAGCGGAATAAAAGATAAAATCGCAGGTGATGTCGAGGAATCCGCCTAAACTCGTAATTCCGTTTCTGCGGGCAACTGCACCGTCAAGTCCGTCAAAAAAACGGTTGATCAAAATAAATACCAGAGCCAGGGAATAAAGTTTAATCCAGAGTAAAGGAACTGCAACCATCCCAATCCCAAAACCAACGAGAGTTATTGTGTCAGCAGAAATTTTGTGTGGCACATATTCAGCGATGTCTTCCATGGTAGGATGTACAATTGTGTTCGCCCAGCGGTCAACCATAAGGAATTTAGCAGAAATTGAAAGTTTAGATTTAAAGGAAAAATATAGAGTGTTGAGAGTTGCATCTGAACTTTTGAAGTCAAATGCATTAAGTTCTAGGTCGAGTAAGAAAACAGTATCTTACAGATTTTTTTACGAACCAAGTTCAATCCTGTCCAGAATAGCGTTTGCGATAGCATCTTTGCCAACATACATTTGAGGCTCCTGTGAAGGATCCAGCAACCATGCCACCTGTGTACCGTCTGGTTTAAATTCTTCCCTGCGGTTTGCAACGATCAACTGGGAACCACCTTTTTTGGAAAAGCGCTTGTTTGCAATTGCGAGCAGTTCGTCGTGGGAAATATTTTCTTCATATTTGAAAGTAATCATTTTCAGTTCAGGAAATTTCTTTCGCACCTCATCAATCAGCTTGACGGTCGGCAGCAGTTTCAAATTTAAATGTTTTACTTTGCTGGAAATTTTTCCTTCAAAAACAGTTTCCGGTTTAAAATCCGCAACAGCCGCGGTAAAAATTCCCCAGTCAACAGCTTTTTTTGTCAGTGATTCATGCACAATTTCTTTGTAATCCGCGTAAGTAGCAGCTTTTTTTGCGTTTAAATATTCCGGCGAAGGCTGGCTGCCTTTGCCAAGAATCAGTTCAACATTTACACCTCTCAGCCACGCTTCCCGAGCAATTTGGATAGAAAGCGCTCCGGTAAATCGTGTGGTGATACGTCGGATATTATCAATTGGTACAGGGGTTGGCCCACCGGTTATGAGCAAAGACTTCCCGCTAAGTGGAGATTGACTGAGTGACCTGATCGTTGCTGCCACAATTAAGTCCAGTGAGGAAAGATTGTTTTTTCCGTGAGTTTGGAGAGGTGGAATCAGGGTGGCTCCCATTTCCCGCAGAGTTTTAAGTGAGCGTGTCAAGATGCTGTTATGCATCGCACCGTGCATCGTTGGTACAAACAAGATAGGTATTCCCTGACGTTCCATACGTCCAAGAGCTGCCGCGATCGCTGCTGAAACTACTGAATCTGCAACTCCAAGTGCCACCTTATTCAAAGTATTGTAGGAAGCAGGTGCGACAACAAAAACATCAAAAGGTGTGGAATCGCTCAAATGCTCTGCATCTGCGGTAAAATGGTCAATGACAGGATTTTGCGAACACCACTCCAGCGCTTCTTTAGCAACATAACGTAAACCTCCTGCAGTTGCATAAACGACAACATCCGCTCCCTCTCTGCGAAAATCACGAATCAGATCCGGCATACGGTAAGCCGCAATACTTCCGGTGATCATCAGAGCGACACGCTTTCCCGCCAAATGGCTTCCTGTTAATTGGATTTCACGGTCAGCAAACTCAGAAGGAGATGGTGGTTCAAGATTCCAGTTTAAAGACATTAAAGATTTAAGGATAAAGGTTTCAAAATAAAGATTTCAGCAAAAAGATATGCATAAATTACTCAGGTTAAAATTATGTTTACGCACTGCTGCTTCGTTGGTTCTATAAAAAAATCTACTGCAAAACATCAATTTTGATTTTTCAAAACTATTGCATTCTAGCACTGAATTACTCACAAAACATTTGCTGCCAATTCAGCAAGAGCTGAACGTTCACCACTTGTAAAACGCACATGCGCCGCAAGCGGTGAATCCTTGAAGCGCTCAACCAGCGTGCTCAATCCGTTGGAAGAAAGATTTATATCTTTATTATCTATTTGGTTCGGATCACCTGTCAAAACTATTTTTGTACCTTCGCCTGCACGAGTGACTATAGTTTTTATTTCATGCGGGGTCAGATTTTGTGCTTCGTCCACGATCATGTGCTGATTCGGAATTGAACGTCCTCGAATATATGTCAACGGTTCCACAACAAGCATTCCACGTTCCATTAATTCATGATAAGAGTCACGTTTTGAACCTTTTTTTGCGGAAGTATTATTGATCAGTAATTCCAAATTATCAAAAATCGGCTGCATCCACGGTGCAAGTTTTTCCTGAGTGTCTCCGGGGAGATAACCCAAATCACGTCCCATTGGAAAAATCGGACGGGAGACCAGCATACGGGAATAAATATTGTCTACCATCATTTGCTGTAAACCTACTGCAAGAGCCAGTAAAGTCTTACCTGTACCTGCTTTTCCGCTGAGAGTCACAATTGAAATCTTTGGATCATTCAGCAGTGCCAACGCAAGACGTTGCTCCGGATTTCTCGGACGTATTCCCCAAACACCCTGTTCTTTTGAAACTGTTAAAAATTTGTTCTTGCCTTGATTATAAATTGCTAAAACATCTTCTTCCGGAACCTCAGGGTTGTTCAGCAGAAGCCCCTGGTTTGGGAAAAAATCAACATTCTCACCTAGTTCCGCCTCTACTTCTTCCGCTGAAATTAATGGCTGTTGACTCAAGTTCCATAATTTTTGTTTGCTGACCTCACATCGACGTATCCCTGAATATAGACTTGAATCGTCTTTCCTGCGTCCTTGATAAGCAATAGTTGTTACATTGAGCGTATTAGCTCTCGTGCGTAAATTTTCATTCTGTGAAACAAAGACAACTTCCTTATTTTTCTGGCTCAGCACCCAGGCAACAGCCAGAACACGATTCGAAAAACTCTGAAAATTCAGACTGTACGGTATTACTTCTGTTTCCGGATCAGCAAGCTCAATCCTTAATTTGCCTCCATTCGGCAGACAAACACCTTCAACCAAATTACCAAGTTGTCTGCATTCATCCAGCATTTTACTGACTATATTGGCTGCTCTTCCCTTTTCACCTAAATCCTGCCTGAAAGTATCCAGTGCATCAAGGATACTGACCGGTAGGACAACTTCTTTATCCGGGAAGTCATAAAGAGCGTCCGGAGAGTATAGCAACACACTGATGTCCAGCACATAAATTGATGCGTGACTCATCCGTTTTCCGGTAGTAAAAAAGGAATGTCGCTGAATTTAAAAATTCTATGCATGAAAAATTTACTAATTATTTACTTATGCTGAAATCAGCATTATCAATTATAAAATCATTTTGTTGCAGCTTCAATTATAAACCAGTTCATACAGATCATCAATCAAAGAGCCTTTACTGTCAAGACTGCAGATTATTATGTCTGCACTCTAACAAATTTTACTCAGTTGATTTTTTGCTTTATCACAGAACTTTAAAGATTTAAATACAGGTGTAAAAAACTCAAATTCTTGCATTTTCAGAAAAATTCGGGTACAAGTTTAGTGGTAAAGATATTACACACAGCTCATGATGCCTGCTTAGGAAACAAATATGGAATTTCAGTTAACATCCGGATTACAGCCTCAACTACTTGAAGACAACCAAAAATTGTGGCTTGCCAACGCTATCTGCGGTGCGATTACTGCGGACGGTTCGGTTGCTCCCGAGGAACTTGAATATCTAGAACGTGCCCTCTCTTTTTTACCGTCACAAGCAGATGTTGTAAAAATGATGCAGGCGGTTAAGGACCAGAAACTTCCGCAACTGGAGCGTTTTCCTGGAGCAACACGTGAACTTGAGGTAAAGATTTTCATTGACCTGGCCACAGTTATTTCTGTGGACAATGTCCTTGGCGCAAATGAAATTGATTACCTGCTTTATATCGGACGCAAACTTGGTTTTGGACGTGAATTTGTACGGGTTGTCATCCGCTGGGCCAGTGAAGGGATTGTCTGGAAACGTAAAATGCTGCATCTGATTGACGCAGGAAGTTCACTCGAAGCAGAATATACGGATTAAGCGTCCGCTTGATCTAATCAAATCTCTGACACAAATCTTATCAACAGCACGCCGGCTTTGTTTATCCATGACGATTTATTGCGTGAGACTGAGCTGCGTCAAAATATGTCTGATTTTTCCTGCAGTAAACTGCAGGAGGTAATGCGGAGCCGCTACTGCAATTGTAAATTCAAAATGTGTTTTATCCCGCGGCAGCATCGCACGTAAAAAACCGGATTTCGGTAAAACTAATATTTTGCGTGCCTTCATCTTCCCCAATGGAGTTTCAAGGCTGACTTCCTCCTGAGGTTCAACTTTCATCCGGATCATGCTCATAGAACGTGGAAGTCCTTTTTCTTCCAACTCGATTGCCAGCAGAGGTAGAAAGAGGGTGAAAGAATAATCTTTGCTCTGCAGAATGTGCCGTAGATTTTTACGTAGAAAGAAAATCACAACTTCAAAAGGAACAGCATTTTCCTGACTCAAGTTTGTTTCGAACTCCAGTACCTTTCCCGCCTTTTCCAGTCTGGTACGCATAATTTGTCCGGAATAGGTGTTTTTTATCCGGAAATCTTTACGCAGATCTTCTTCCTCATACCATTCTGGCACACCAGAATCTGCGGCAAACCAGAGAGTTTTACGTGTAAAAACTACTCCGTCTGCTTTTGTATTTTCGTTTGTTTCAACGATGAACTTTTTAGCATCCCTAGTTACAGCTTCGTAGCTAAAATGACTATATCCACTGATTTCTGAACGCTGCACATCCCAGTGTTTAAATGAAGTTTTTGTTCCAGGCAACAGTTCCTCAAGGTAAGTTTCCTGCGCTGAAACAGACATTGCGGACAGCAGCACACCACTTAAGAACAAAACGTGAATAAAAAAAAATTTCAAATTCATATTTTCTAGCCACAGCATCAGTTGCTTGCTCCTTCGCATTTTCGACAAATTTTCCTTTGAGGTTTTGCGTTTGGAACATCCACTAGGCATTGTCGGCAGACAACTTCTTTACAGTGTACGCAAATCATTTTATATGCCTGAAAACGTGAAACCGCTTTCCCGCAAATATTGCAATTTTCCTCCAGCCTTCTCATTTTTTTGTGCAGTTTATCATTTTATTTATTTATCCGGGCCTGCTGTATATTAACATTATTCTATCCTTCTCCAATGTCTTTCCTAGTGTAGCATAGCTCCGGAATCCTGTATAACTGTTACAAAGATGATGCTAAAACTGCTCGGGTCTCCGGATCCTGAATCAGGGCTGGGAAGACAAAAAATTACTTTTACAATGCTAGTTGTTAAAACCTTGGGAGTCATTATGACAAGTTGCTTTTTCTGACGCAAGCGCAATGCAGATGTTCTACGTACCATTGAACTTGAGCCAAGACATTTTGGGGCGCTTTATGGACATGAATTGACACGAATGGCAATGCCAGAGTGGTCAGGCGCAATCGAGTCACTTGAAGCAGTTTTGAGGATAAACCAACCCATGCCTGGAGCAATCAGGAATTTGGAATATGCCCGAAAGCGGTTGAAAGAATCGATGACCTGAATGCTGACTTTTTCGATTTTCGCAACTAAAAAATTTTCGATATTTTACTTTGGATTCACCTCAGAAAATGGCTCAACAATTTTGTTTCTACTTGAGTAAATCTACCCTAAATCAACCTCATTCACTGAAAAACTAAAATCTATTTTGGCCAGTTTTGCTTTCTGCAAAAAAATCTTTTGCTATATATCTTAAAAAAAGATGTAATTGGATTTGATTTTGCAGTTGGAATTTGCTTAAATTTGTCTATGCTAATAAAAAAGTTGGCTGACAAAAATCATAAAATATAAGAAAGACAAGTAATCATGGAAGAAATAAAACGCCTCTTATTGGAAGAAAAGGCGGCACTTCTCGCGGACATCCGGGAAAAAACAGGCAAACAAAACAAAACACACAGTGATATTGGCGACGCCATTGATTCTTCTGTAGAAGAACAGGAACGGGAATTAGAACTTTTACTTCAGGATCGGGAGCAAGCCAGACTAAAAGGAATTGAAAATGCTCTGCAACGCATGGAGTCTGATGACTTCGGTTACTGCGAAGAGTGCGGTGAAGACATTTCAAAAAAACGACTGCTGGCAGTACCTTTGACACGTATGTGCATCAATTGCCAGTCAACTGAAGAACGCAGCCGACTCGCGCAAAATGTTTTTTCACGTGCAGACTACACCAGTCAAGTTTTAAGTGACGAATAATTATTTAGCCTCATTCCTTAAACATGCATTAGAGTAAATGCAGCCTCAAGCTAACATCTTAGAGGCACTCACGGATACCGACTCCAGTTGTATTAAGTGTGTTGATTGAAATCAGTTACGAAAAACAGTGCCTGAATTTACAGTTTTTAATTCCGGAGCAATATGGCCAATCTGCTGAATTATGACGCCGGCCAATTATTGGCATTTATTCTGGTACTGGTTCGTGTCAGCGGAATAATCTCTACCGCGCCTATTTTCGGCAGTTCGGTTTCGCCGCCTCAAGTAAAGATTGTGTTGAGTCTGATGCTGGCGCTGATTCTCTACCCTTTCATTCCTACGATACAAGTTTTTCCGGATCGTCCTGACCATTATTTTGTGCTGATCGCGAGTGAACTACTGATTGGCTTGGTACTTGGTATGATCGGCCGTTTTTTATTTTCGGCCGTCGAATTCGCAGGAACAGTCATCGGCTTTCAAATGGGACTCGGTATGGCCAACGTCTTTGATCCGCAATCACAGCAGCAGGTTTCCACGGTGGGAAGATTCGAAAGCACGACCGCGACACTCATTTTTTTAGCCATGGACGGTCACCTGATTGTGATTCAGGCTCTTGTCAAAAGCTACTCCATTCTTCCTCCTGGCGGCGCTAGAATTAGCCAGCCTTTGGTTGATAAACTGACGGAACTTTCCGCAAGTATTTTTTTCATTGGCTTACAAATTGGCGCACCGTTGATTGTAGCTCTTTTTCTAGCTAACGCTATTGTCGGACTACTGGCACGCTCAGTTCCTCAAATTCAGGTTTTTGTGGTTGGTTTCCCACTGACCCTATTACTCGGATTTTTGTTTCTGCTTTTCGGCATGCCTTTTTATGGACAAGCTGTGCACAAGATGTTTGAGATGCTTGACACACAATTATTTGATGTGCTTAGACTGTTAGCTGGATAAAGGCAAAAAATTATAAAATGATGAGACCTTAAAAGACGTTAAAACTATGTTATTGCTTACGAAGCGATAAATTTTGGATATCATACTACTTTAATATCATTAAGCTTTCTCTCTCCGGTTGAAATGACCTAGCTACGAAACAACCGGTGGATTTGTAACACGCATCCGCATTTCGCGTTAAATTCAATACTTAATTAATTTTTTCTTGAAAATCAATGGCAGAACAACAAGGTCAGGAAAAAACTGAGGCTCCAACTGAAAAAAAACGCAGAGAGTCTCGTGAAGAAGGTCAAGTAGCCTTTAGCAAGGAACTCTCTTCCGCTGCCTTGCTGGCAGGAATCGTGCTCTCGCTGGTGGCGACAAGTCCTCTTATCCTCGATGCATTTCGGGAACTCATGACAAGAATTTTCAGACAGATGGCATCTGCTGATGAGTTGACCATCAACAGTGTTTATACTTTGTCCAGAGAAATTGTCAGTACCATGCTCCCTGCGTTCACTCCATTCTTAATGGTTATTATTTTTGTAGCTATTTTTTCTTCTGTTTTACAGGTTGGTGTGCAGATCACTTTCAAAGCCATTGCTCCTAAATTCAGCAAATTAAGTCCCTTAACCGGAATCAAACGTCTTTTTTCATCACAGTCTCTGGCCGATTTTCTCAAGAGTATGGCAAAAATGATTATTGTCGGATTTGTCGGTTATTTAACATACATGGAAAAAATTTCAGAATTGAACGGACTATCAGTTTCAACTCCGGAGGCTATTCTCAAATACAATTTTACCGTGGTTGCGGAAATTGCGGGAAAGATCTTACTCGCGATGGTGGCAATTGCAATTTTTGATTATTTTTATCAACGCTGGCATCATGAACAACAAATGATGATGACCAAACAAGAGGTCAAGGAAGAAACAAAACAATCTGAAGGTGACCCGCAGCTGAAAGCCAGAATCCGGCAGATTCAACGCGAAATGTCAAACGCGAGGATGATGCAGGAAGTGCCAAAAGCAGACACGCTGATCGTCAATCCGACTCACTTCTCCGTTGCTGTGCTTTATGACCGAGATGTGATGGCAGCTCCTGAAGTTACCGCCAAAGGTGCGGATCATATGGCCCTGCGGATGCGTACAATTGCCAGGGAAAATAATATCCCCATCCTCGAACGTCCAGAATTGGCGCGTGATTTATATGCAAACGTAGAAATCGGTGAAGACATTCCGGAACGATTTTACAAAGCAATTGCGGAAATACTGGCCTTTGTTTACAGGCTCCAGAAAAGATAAATTATTCGCAACCCTGCCCCTTTCAAAACTAATCCTCACGGTGATAACTGGAATATTTTTAAAATTTTGTTTTTGGAGCATTATTTGCAACAGGCAGACCCGTGCGTTTCGTTTTTGAAACACGGATATTTTTAACGACCTTTTGGTAATGGATGACCAGTGGCCGCAGCAAACATACCTTTAAATAATATAATCAGTAAAGCTGACGTTGTTCTCGCCGCAGGCGTGATGTCAATGCTCCTGATAATGGTGGTACCCCTTCCACTGTTAGTTCTCGATTTACTCCTTGCATTAAGCATCACCGTCGGAGTTCTAATTCTCTTTGTGGCTTTGTTTACGGAAAGTTCACTCGAGTTTTCCTCTTTTCCTTCAGTACTGCTCATCGCGACAATTTTCCGGCTTTCTCTTAATGTTGCCTCTACGAGGCTTATTTTACTGGAAGGTCATCAGGGTCCTGGAGCAGCAGGATCGATTATTAATTCTTTTGGGGAATTTGTAGTCGGCGGAAATCAGATTGTCGGTATCATCATCTTCCTGATTCTGGTTATCATCAATTTTGTTGTCATCACCAAAGGAACAGGACGTATCGCGGAGGTTGCCGCACGTTTTACTTTGGATGCCATGCCTGGAAAACAGATGGCGATTGATGCTGATTTAAACGCAGGGCTGATTGATGAAGACGAAGCGCGTTCGCGGCGTTCAATCATTCAGCGTGAATCGGATTATTTTGGATCACTTGACGGTGCCAGCAAATTTGTACGAGGTGACACAATTGCGGGTTTGATTATCACCTCTATTAATATTTTAGGTGGACTACTGGTTGGAATAACTCAGTTCGATATGTCTGCCGGAGATGCTTTTAACGCTTACGCGACTTTAACCATTGGTGATGGACTCGTCTCGCAAATTCCCGCACTGATAATTTCAATCGCCGCAGGTATTGCCGTCACCAAAGCTTCCGGTGAAAATAAAATTTCTGTTGATTTACAAAAACAAATTTTCACCAATGTTCAGGCATTGTATGTAGTTTCTGCTGTTCTTATTACTTTTTCATTAATCCCGGGACTACCGGTGGTTCCGTTTTTACTGCTGGCACTTGGAACTTTCACGATGGCGCAAAGGAGTAAGAGTTCCAATGTGAATATTGCCTTGGAAGAAAACCAGGAAGAACAGTCACGTCTGCAGAAAGAATTGAGTGAAGAACCGGAAGATATTGAATCACTGCTCACGATTGACATCCTTGGTCTGGAACTGGGTTACGGAATGATACCGCTGGTGGATGAGGAACAGGATGGTGAACTGCTGAAACGGATCAAGGCTATCCGTCGACAAATTGCCATTGATTACGGATACATCGTACCGCCGCTGCACATCAAGGACAACCTTGAACTATCTCCAGGTGAATATTCAATTACAATCAAAGGTATTGAGATTGCCCGTAATGAATTGATGATGGGACACCACCTTGCCATGAAGACTGGAGATGTGGATGAAGAGATTCCGGGCGTTGACACAGTTGAACCGGCATTTGGACTACCGGCAATCTGGATTGCTGAGGAAGATGAGGAACGCGCTCAATTTGCTGGATATACAGTTGTTGATCTGCCCACTGTTTTGGCCACACACTTGACAGAAGTCCTTAAAAATCATGCCTTTGAATTTATCGGACGTCAGGAAACACAGAAACTTATTGACTCTCACGCTAAGTCCGAACCAAAAGTTGTTGAAGAATTGATCCCATCACTGGTATCATTAGGTGTTGTGCAAAAAGTTCTGCAGAATTTACTTAAAGAACTCGTATCTATCCGGGACCTGCATACGATTCTTGAGACACTGGCGGATGTTGCTCCAATCACCAAAGATCCTGATTTGCTCACAGAACATGTACGTCAGAGTCTTTCGCGACAGATAACCAGACAATATCAAACACCTGATGGGATGCTGCCCCTGATTACAATGAACCAGGATTTGGAGAATCAAATTGCCACTGCAATCCAGGATTCTGGGCAAGGTGCATATCTTGGCTTGAATCCTAACATGGCACAGGCGATCATAAATGGGATCGATGGGATGATGGAGCAATTTACGATCAACAATTATCAGCCGCTTTTGCTTTGTTCACCGCTGATTCGTCCGCATGTTAAAAAACTGGTGGAGCGTTTCATTCCTAATCTTGTTGTACTTTCTCATAACGAGGTAGCACAGGATGTACGTATCGAAGCACTCGGCGTAGTAGAGTTAAGCGGTTAAGCGAATAAATATTGAGTTTCTGCTTTGTAGTTAAATCAACTCAAAACTCAAAACCAAAATCTGTTAAAAAGCAATTTTATGAATCTCAAGCGCTATCGCGTCAATAATATCAAAGAAGCTTTGAAATTCATAAAGCGCGATCTGGGGCCAGATGCTCTGATCGTTTCTACCCGTCAGGTAAAAGAAGGCAAGGGAGCTTTTGGAATGTTCGGCAAAACAATGTTGGAGGTAACAGCTTCAGCCGGCGAAAAGAAAAAAAACAGCGCAGCCTCAAAAGTACCGGCCACAAAAGTACTTGAAGCATACAACGGCGTTGGAGATACTGCTGAAAACGCGCTGGCCGAAACATTCATGAGACCTCAGAAAAATTCAGTGCTTTCGGTTACAGATCAAACACGGAACATGATGCTGCCGATACAAAAAGAACTGCAGGGAATTCGACTGACCTTAGGTGATTTAAGCTCACAGTCAAATGCTTTTGACAATCATCTGGTCGGTGATCTGAAACACGAGCTTGGAGAAATGCGGCATATGCTGCATATTTTAGCTTCAAGGACAGGTAACCTCAATGATCCGGATCTTCCCGAAAATCTGCTGCTGTTATATCAGCAGATGAAATTCAGTGGTTTGGAAGAAAAGTTTTCCCGACGTCTGGTTATGGAGGCGCAGCGTAACATAACCGAAGAGGATCTTGAAAATTTTGCTTACGTGAAAATTTTCCTAGCCCGTATGTTGATGAAAATAATTAAAATCACCAGAGGTCTTGAGGGTCTTAAACCTCCGCAAAGAATATTAGCGCTGCTGGGACCTACCGGAGTCGGTAAAACAACCACTGTCGTCAAGATCGCCTATGAGCAAATGCTAAAATACAAACGAAAAGTGGCGTTGATTTCTGTTGATACGGGTCACCGTTCAGCCTCAGAACAACTTCGCGCTTTCGCCAAACTGATCAAAGTCCCGTTTAGTGTTGTTAAAGATAAAGCAGAGCTGAACCGTCTTATCAACAGTTATGAAGATTATGATTCTATCATCATTGACACCGACGGTTGTTCTCAACGTAATGACGCGCAATTGTTTGAAATGCGTGAAATATTTGACGAACGAGGCCGTATCCACAACTCACTCGTTCTGAGCGTGACAAGCAAAGACGTTGACATGAACGAAGTCACGAGGAAATTCGGCTGTATGCCTATAGACAGTATTATTTTCACAAAACTAGACGAAAGCGCCACTTACGGTTCCATCTTCAACCATGCTATTCGTTTCAAAAAACCGCTCTCCTATTTGACGTTAGGACAGAAAGTCCCTGACGATCTAGAGGTTGCCTCAAGGGAACGTTTGGTTGATTTACTGCTGAACATTTCCGGCACATGAGAAATGAGTATAAACCATGTCCACTACAAAAAACCCCTACAACGAAAAAACTCAGCAGAGTAGAGAAGACCAGCTCGTTACACATGCACCTTTGGTAAAACGTGTGGTAACCAGAATGGCCGCTCGCTTTCCTCCGGGAGTGGATCACGACGAGCTCTATCAAGTCGGCATGATCGGACTCCTGGATGCAGTTGACAAGTTTGATCCAACCAGGGATGTTAAATTTAAAACATACGCTGAATTTCGCATCAAGGGTGCCATACTTGATGAACTGCGTTCCATGGACTGGGTGCCTCGGTCTGTGCGCTCCGCCACCAATGAGTGGGGTAAAGCATGGCGTAGCCAGACCTTTGAATATGGACGTGAGCCGAGTGACCAGGAAATGGCGGACCATCTGGAAATGAATCTGGAGGAGTATCACGAATTTATCCTCAAAGCCAGCCCAACTCCTTTAATTTCCATAGAAGAATTTAAAGCACATTCCAACCAGGAAGACAGCGTAAGTTTACTGGAAATTCTCGCCAAGCCTGGAGAGAAGGATCCATTCGTTCTGCTTTCAATGCAGCAGATGAAGAACAAACTAGCTGATGCAGTGTCTGAACTTGATGAGCGTGAGCAACTGATACTTTCACTGTATTTTCAGGAAGAAATGAACCTGAAGGAAATCGGCGAAATTCTGGGTATTATTGAATCCCGGGTGTCGCAAATACGCACAAAAACAATCCTCAAGCTGCGAGCCAAACTGCGCTTGATGACCAGAGACGGGATGGAGGATTAGCTGTCTGCTAAAAGCGAAATGCCGAATGATAAATCATCAATAACTCAACTGCTTGAGGAAATGGTCGAGCATCAGCAGACCAAAGTTCTCAAAGTTGCCCGCGAAATTATACCAGACGCAACTCCTGAAGACATCCGTAACCCCCAGGATTTCCCGAAACTCTCCGCCGACTCGCTTTTCAACTACGAAGACGGTATCCTCACCGGTTACCTCTCAATGCAGACCGCGTTACGCAACCGTAACAAAGCATAAATCGGACAAGCTGTTTTTAGCTTTCATGCAGAATATATTACGTTTAAGCTGGGGAGATAAAGATGATTTTCCGGAGCAGCTCACTTGTTCCCGAAGATCAGCAATCATTGTTCCACTAACTCCCAGACGAAAGCAAAACTAATGTCAGCAAAACCTATCAGTCGTTTTCCAGTTCCTGAACTCAAAGATTTACCCCAGGACATCCGTGAAAGGATAATTACGGTCCAGGAAAAATCCGGATTTGTGCCAAACGTCTTCCTCGTGCTGGCTCAGCGTCCGGATGAATTTAGAGCGTTTTTCGCCTATCACGATGCCTTGATGGAAAAAGATGGTGGACTTACAAAGGGTGAGCGGGAAATGATTGTAGTAGCCACTTCAGGCCTTAACCAATGTACCTACTGTGTTGTAGCCCACGGTGCGATTGTACGTATCCGGGAAAAGAATCCAAACCTCGCAGATCAACTTGCAACAAATTACCGTAAGGCGGATATCACCTCAAAACAGAAAGCAATGCTTGATTTCGCCGTAAAAGTCACTCTGCATTCTGCTGAAATCAACGATGTTGATTTTGAGAAAATGCGAAAGCACGGATTTTCTGATGACGAAATATGGGACACTGGTGCAATTTCCGCTTTCTTTGCATTATCAAATCGGATGGCGAATTTAACAAGTATGAGGCCTAATGATGAGTTTTACTTGCTGGGACGTGTACCAAGAAAATAGACTTCAGGAGTCCCTGCGGAACAACTGCTGTGAAAGCCCGAAAGGATGACTTTATCTTTCGACTGACAGTGGAAGATTCCTGAGGCTCAGGCCGGTTAATAATAATAAATAAATTTTTTATAGCTTTGAGTTAACAGCAGAAAAGATCAAAGGAGGTTAGGTGAAAAAAGCAATTATCATGGGTGTTGGGGCTGATCAGGGGCTGGGAGCTCAGTTGGCTAAACGTTTTGCCTCAGAAGGTCTGCATGTTTTTGTCGCCGGCCGAACTCAATCCAGACTTGACGCTCTGACAGTTGAAATTGAACAAGCAGGGGGTAAAGCGACTGCAGTCTGTGCAGACGCTACCAACGAAGAGCAGGTGATTAAGCTTTTTGAAAAAGCAGGCAGCGGTCTGATCCTGGCAATCTATAATACCGGCAACAATTATCCAGGTCAAATCATTGATATGGATGCAGAATATTTCAGAAAAAGCTGGGAATCCTGCTGCTTTGGAGGTTTTCTGTTTGGCAGGGAAACTGTACGTCGCATGGTCCCGTCTGGAAAGGGGACTCTGCTCTTCACCGGTGCAAGCGCTTCTCTACGGGGACGTGCTAATTTCGGTGCTTTCAACTCTGCAAAGGCAGGATTGCGTACTCTTGCTCAGGCGATGGCCAAGGAATATGGTCCAAGCGGAATTCATGTGGGGCATGTTATAGTTGACGGTGCCATAGCCGGTGACAAGATTAAACGTCATCTGCCTGAACTTGC
>Ga0209374_1001588_pt1 | contig 21698 bp, 22 predicted proteins | sample SaaInlLV_DNA_10m_FD_184683 | JGI IMG/M metagenome (GOLD analysis project Ga0209374, IMG submission 184683) | Marine microbial communities from expanding oxygen minimum zones in the Saanich Inlet - SI075_LV_DNA_10m (SPAdes) (version 2) | ecosystem: Environmental > Aquatic > Marine > Unclassified ... | reverse complement strand
AACTGCTATTTACCACAGGGTCAACTCGCTGGGATTACTCAGACCACGACTGAAACACTTTTTTTGGGCCGATTTGACGGAATTTTAGGCCGGATAAATGACATCAATTAAATAGTAAATTTTTGTAACAATAGACGTAACAAAAGCAGATTTATAAATCCAATTAAACATTATTAATCAATGACTTAGAATCTAATCTCAATTCCCGCCGCCGGAACCTCACAAACCGTTGTTAAATAATATCGATATATGGATCGGGGTCCTATTCTGCTAAAGAAGCAATAGTGGCCCTTTGCTCACCAGCTAGCGTCAAAGTATTGACGCAATTTTGCGCGCAATACCCTACCGGGTACCCGGCATCACCTCAAAGCCGGCATCAAACTCCACTAACACCGATGCCAATTGTGTCAGCACTTGCTGATTGCCCGGCTTGATAGAACCGACGCCTGCCTGCAATTGCCCGGCCAGCGTCGCCTCACCTCTAATGACTGTCTCCAGATCCGAGCGGTTTAATACGATTGAGGCGTCGGCGTCCTGCGCTCTATACCCTTCAATGTTAGTTAGCGTTCCACCGCTCATCTCAATCACAAACTGCTGCCCGGTATCTGGCGAGGAAAAATTGATTACAAAATTGATCTCGTCGGCCAGATTACTGTCCACGCGCGTGGCCATGGCATCCCACCATTGCGTGGTTGTCATGGCCTGGGCCAGAAACGGATTAGTGCCCCTTGGTGGACCTACTTCTGGTGCACCGTTTCTCAATTCCTGCGCGGCAGACAAGAACACGTTACGCATGCTGGCACTTTCATATTGATAGCCCAGTTGCTCAAAGCAGTCGGCCAGCAGATCTTTTCCTGCCTGGTTCTGCGGCTCGGCATAAACAAGCTTATTCAGTATCTCCATCGCCAGCCGGTATTCGCCTGCATCGTGCAATGATTGAGCGCGTTTGAGTATCGGCTGCGCACCGCCCATCATCTCTACGTACAAGGGCGCTGAATCACCCGGTGAAAGCGGCGCTAAAGTGGCCGGGTTACCATCCCAATATCCCAGATAACGATTAAGCACTGCTCTTGAATTGTGAAATTCTGACCCATGGTACTGTCGTGCGCTCCACTGCTGTTGCAAGGATTCCGGCACCTGGTACTCATTGTGAATTTCATTGATCGTGACCCCTTGATTGGCAAGGTTCAGAACCTGATTGTTCAAGTTTGCATAGGCATCACGCTGGGTGCGCATTACCTGTTGAATTCGCTCATTGCCCCACCTGGGCCAGTTATGAGAAGACACCATCACTTTGGCTTCTGTGCCAAATCGATACAGGGCCAGGTTTATCTGCCTGGACCACTCCAGGGCATCTCTGACCAGGGCACCGCGTAAGGTGTACACGTTATGCACAGTGGCAGTGATATTCTCCGCCGCCCAGAAAACCTTTTGATCCGGAAACCAGGCATTCATCTCTGCTGGCGCCTCGGTGCCGGGCGTATTCTGAAACACTACTGTGACGCCATCGATTATGTGTTCTTCAAAATCATTCTCGATCACAACCGATGGGGCGATTAATCCAGGCGTGCCCGCAGCCAGGGCTTTGCCAATTGCCGAATCAACCTGCCCGAATGGCGTCGAGGGAATCACGCGACCAAATTGAAACCCGGATCTGCGAGACATGGCGTTGCCAGCATAGACGTTTTCCGCAATAGCTTCGTCCATAAATCCTGACGGTGCGTATACCTGCACATCGCCGTTTCGAACGTCTTCGGCATTGATTACGCCACGCACCCCGCCGAAGTGATCGATATGTGAATGGGAATAGACAACTGCCTTCACCGGCAATTCACCCAGATGCTGGTTGGCCAATGCCAATGCAGCTTCAGCCGTTTCACTGGCCAGCAATACATCGAACAAGATCCACCCTGTGTCACCCCTTACCAGGGTCAAATTCGACACATCGAAGCCGCGCACCTGATAGAGAAAACCTGGCACTACTTCGTACAGGCCATAGTTCATATTCAATGTCGCCTGACGCTGTAACGAAGGATGAATGCTATCGTAATCGTTGCCATCGAGGAGAAAATCATAACGGGTCATGTCCCACACTATGTTTCCTTGAGCACCGAGTATTTGGCGGTAGTCGGGTTCTGCGATAAACCCCCTTCGGGATTCTTCGAAATCCCTTTGATCTTCAAATGGCAAACTTTGCCTGAGCTGCGCTTGAATTTCTCGGGTAAATTCCGAAGGCTGTTTGCCTTTGGGATTAAAATGTTGACCTTGCGCGTTAATCGATAATGACCAGAACAAAGTGCACAAGCCAATAGCTATTGTTGTTACTAGGGATAACTGGTCAAAACTCCTGGTTGAATTTTTCATCTCAATCTCGTGTATTTTGTAGGTTTAATTTTTGACGCTGTGGGCACGCTCAAGATCGAATACCTGTTGTCGAGCAACAGTCGTACCCTTACGTCACATGACCCCTCATTTATCCGAACAGACAAACTGGAGAAATTCTTGACCGCAGATCGTGATGACTTTTCGTTCAACGCCGTCGTGCCTTATCAATAAGTAGCTTCAATTGACCAATAAAAAACACTTGCCGCAACTCACTGCAAATGACTTAAAAACGACGATTGAAGGCAATATTGTAAAACTGGCTGTAATAGTCGCCCTTAGTCCGCCCAACGTTAACCTGAACGCTATGTTTGGGAGAAAAAGAAAAACCTATCCCGACTGAATATAAGTTGGCTTCCCAATCGATATCGTTCGAGTTTCGATATTTGTAGTAACCATCAAGGTAAACCGATTTTGTGATCAGGTAATTTCCCCCGATGACCACGGTGTGATAATTCGCACTGGGTCTTTGTTCGCTGAACTTCCTGAGCCCCTGACTCAGAAAGACGTAAGGAGATATTCTTGTATTGTTCAATCTAGTCGTATATCCAGCGATTACTTCGAACCTTTGCTCATCTGACACAAAGGCGGCGTATGCAGAGTCTATGACACCAAATTGAGCAACACTGCCAAACATGACGCCTGAATCCAGGCGGTACATGCTTCGAATCGAATAGACTTTGCCGGAGACTTTACGATTGACTTCTTCCGAGCCAATTACTCCTCCCAGGACTAAGTTCCCTGCGTGCACAACTTGCGTAAACGAGCACAACAACGAGAAAAGAACTATCGTTCGCATAGATTAAGCCGCCTGTGTCATGAACCGTTGATACATTTTCCACCAAACACTAAAAAACGCTGTCCGAAAATAGCCGTCAAACTATGCTGCCCGCCCTACTTTGCGGGGTCACGATACTGAGCCTGTAATCAAGTTTTATAAAAATTGTTCACGAACCACATGGCATAGGTTCGACCCCAATATAGAGACTCGATATGGCCAGATTTATCCAAGCATCACCTTACACGCCACGGACCGAGCTTCAGCCCAACAGCAACCGTCACCCCGTAGACAATCGCAGCCCCTGCTACCAAATACAGCGCCGCATCAATCGAAGTGGTATTTGTAACCCAGTACAGTCCTGTTGCGACTGTCAGGAGTCTGAGCAATGCGCCAAAGACAGGGAACCCCAGCGTACCGAGCGCTTGGCTTGCCAGGTAACAGCTGAGTCCTATCGCAAAAAAAGCATAAGTGGGAGCGATGATACTGAGTGATTGGCTGCAGTTAGCAATCACAGTTGCATCACTCCCAACAAGACCACACCAAGTGCCTGGAAACAGAGATAACAACAACCCAACGGAACCGATCAAAACCACGTTAACCAGGATGCCACGCCAGGCAATCGAAATGGCTAGATCGCGCTGCCCTGCCCCGACATAGGCACCCACTATCGCAATCATGGAAGCGCCGATCCCAAAAATCACTGGTACCATAATGAGTTCGAGGCGAACAGCGAGACCAAAACCGGCCAACCAATCTGTGCCAAATTGGCTGAATATCAACGTCGTGATCATCGCGTAGATGATGGTCATGACCGACTGGCTCGCTGCCAGCATGCCCTGCTTAAGAATCAGGATCAGCGTTTGTGTTCGAAACGCCGCTATCCGAAAACGAACAGATTGGGTCTTCTGACTGACAAAGTAGATTGCAAGTGTCAGCGCGAACAAATAGGAGCCACCCATGGCCAGAGCTGCTGCTTCTATCGCATCGTTAAGGCTTGCACCCTGCCCAGGGATGATCAGAAATGCTAATAGTGTGTATGACAAAAGTAAGCTGGCGGCTATCCACGCCGGACGTATCATGTCACCAGTGCCGCGCAGCACGGAAGCCAACATATTGATCAACCAGTACGCAGGGATGACGGGAAACACCAACGCTGCGTAGCGAATAGCCGCTTCGACAACATCCGAACTATTGCTCGCATATTCGTACAAGTACGGACCCAAAGTAACAACCAGGCCCCACATCAGCACACCACCCACTAACGAGATCAGTACTGCGCAGACCATCACTGCGCTGGCCTCATTGTAATCTCCAGCACCGATTGCTCTCGCGGTAAAACCGCTGACAGCACCACCAAAAGCGCCTGCGGAAAACATCCCCATTAATATGATGAGGGGATACACCAGAGCGACAGCAGCAAGCGCATCAGCACCGGTCGTTTTCAGGAAAGTCGCTTCTATCAAACCCGGCGATGAGATCAAGACCGCGCCAATCACTCCCGGCACAGCCAATCGAAACATCGTAGGAGCCAGAGGCGCGCCGACAAGTGGTGAGGGTTTATTCACGCTGTCATTCCTTGATCAAAATCACCTTGGAAAATAGGCGGAGAGGAATTGATCCTGCATCCTGTAAGCACGGCAGCAGATTCCAACGGACAAAACAGACGCCATCCGAGTAAAGTCAAAAATACGTGTATTAACTTTTCAGAGCAATGAACTGGCATGCTGACATCAGTACGCCGGCCTACTCTCATTGGCAATACGTTAGCGGGGTTTATCTTCATTTTTCTTATTTTCTCTGCGCTCTGTCTGAATGCCTGCGCCGCGACCGATGTTGATTATACTTATTTAAATTTGAAATTCTACCTTACGGTAGGTAGACTCCGCAAAACACTTGCCTGAAGAAAGAAAAACATGAATGACTCTCTGCTCTGGTTAACGTTAACCGTGTCAATGACTGCACTATTCTGGATGCCTTACACATTAGAAATGATCGCGCGAGTGGGATTCTTACAGGCTTTGGGACTTGCCAAGGCTGATGACGCAAAACTAAACGCGACGCCTGAATGGGCTGTGCGAATGAAAAAAGCCCACTACAACGCGATTGAAAATCTGGCCGTATTCGCCACCTTTGTTCTAATCGCACAGTCCACAGGCATCTCCGTCGTACTTGCCACGCAGGTCTACTTCTTTACTCGCCTGCTACACTTCATTTTTTACACGCTTGGTATAGGCGTTCTCCGAACGCTTTGCTTTTTCGGTGGGTTCTTTGCGCAGGCCTACATTGCGCTCACGCTATTGGGTGGCATCTAGCGATCAAATATCCACTCATGACAGCAGAAACTCTGTTTTGACACTTGATGCTAGAATCTGTGAACCGACACAAAATACGCATCCGATCTAAAACTTTGGAAACTGATTCAATTGACAGATACATCGACAAAAATCCTCGACACCGCTCAGGAACTCATCCAGACACGCGGTTTTTCTGCCATGAGTTTTCAGCATATTGCAGCGCTGGTTGACATCAAAAAACCCAGTGTTATTCATCACTTCCCGAACAAAGCAGCGCTAGGTGTTGCTGTCATCCAGCGCTATCGAGATACCTTTGCCGTACAGTTGCAGGCCATCAAAGCTGATCCCGGCAAGACAGCGTGGGACGCACTGGAGTTCTATTTCCTACCTTATTTAGCATTTGCAGAAACTCCCAGCAAGGTCTGCCTGTGTGGCGCTTTGGCGGGCGAGATACTGGTCCTGCCAGAAGAGATGCAAGTCGAGGTCAAAGACTTTATGCAAAGTCACCAGGGCTGGTTAGAAGATATCTTTCGCAGCGGCCGCAAGCGCGGTGAATTCAAATTCAAGGATACGCCTGCTCGTCTTGCGCGTACTTTTTTCAGTGCTCTGCAAGGTGCACTGCTCGTAAAGCGCTCGATCGGTGACATTAGTCAGGTGAAAGATGTCCAGCGAGTCATTCGGGATTTGGTTAGACCATAAAAGAAGCTGAATCCAAATCGCCGAACAGTGTTATTGGATAAATATTTTGTTATAAAAAACGATACTTTCTTCCTAAAGCCCCGAACCGGGACTGTTCGCTTAACCCAACCAGTCACTCAGCCGTGCGGGATGTGCGCGTTAAAAATTACCAGCACTCGCTGCCGGTATTCATCAGGAAAAGTGCGAGCAGCGTCAATGTGGCCACCTGTGTGATACCAAACATGTGCATTTTTTGCACTGTCTGTTAGTGAGCGCGCACTCGCATCACTGGCCCATGTGTCACATTCGCCTCTTATCACCAGAATGGGACAATGCTCGATATTACTCATAATGGTTTCACTGCGCTTCCAGCGACCAAGGCTCCAAAGAAAAACCCCAGAGAATAAGAAAAACAAACCACGTCTTCCGTGATTTTGCCCTGAACAGCTGAAGTGATGCGCTGGTATGCCAGATGGCGATCAATCTCGCTCTTGAATGATCGGGTGCCGGTCTCACAATGGCTTGTCGGCTGCCACTGTCTGGCAACCAGGCGGTTGGCTTACACGGCATGATGATCATGCAGGGGACGACCTGGATCGGTCGAATCGATCCTGAAAAGGTTTACAGCGTTGCTATATAGGGCTCGCCGGGTGGGGCTCGTGCCAGGCCCTTACGGAGATGGTCGAGGATGGTCTGGATTACAATTGGATCGGTCACGTCGGATGGCGGCCCCCGCCAATCACGCCTAAGGTGCCGCACCGGGCGCAGGCGAGAATATCAATGTCGAAGACTCGCCTAACTCGTTCTGCCCAACTGAGCGGGGCGATTGGCAGCTCTGGTTGATCTGGCACTGATGTGTCATGTGCTTGATGCGTGGTCGTTTGCAGCTTTCGGCGATGTTTTGCCGGGACGATTAAAGGGCGGATGCGAGCATTGGGCGCAAGCACACCATGTATCGCACCAGATGCCGTCGTGGTCTGGGTACCAGCGCAACCAGCTTGCTAATGAAATCTAGTGGTGAGAACAGCACATGGGTGGTGCCGTCCGATGGCCGTCTCTCTCGGGTTTGGTATTTTATTTGCCACCGTCATCACACTGATTCTGACCCCCTGTCTTTATCTTGTACTTAACGATCTAAAGTTCAGCCCACTGCAGCTAACGACGCAATAACAGTCCCTGTTATTCTGTCGCTAACTTCGCCCACTCAAACTCGGCTTCCTGCTATAAATAGATGTCCACATGCCTACCTATCCAGCTTTTCTACTAATGATGCGTGCGCCAATCTGGTGAAAAACAACATTTGTTGAAATCTTATCGGTGCAAAACATCCACAACGCACTGCACCGTTTTGGCATTTTTTCATCTAAATTGCACACATCGACACAGTTCTACCCTCTAGTTCGTGCACCCGCATGGATCCACCCCATTCGCACCATTAATATATAGTTAGAAATATTCGCAATTTATACCTTGTTTTATAGATCAGATTCTTAACCGATTCAAAGAAGATAAGGGAAATAAACCACATTTTCTGAAGAACGGTCAAGTGTGGTAATTGCTGATGTTCAGTCAAATTTACGCCCCCCTGACGTGGTAATCCTTTAGATGGTCAATGTCTGTCATGATGCTGATCTGCTGGCATACGCACAGGAGGGTTGATCACTGATCGGGTTTTTTGATCGGGCAGGGGACGCTTATCGCGTAATTGGAGATTGCTGGTTTAGGCTTAAAGAGCTGTCGGCTGTCGCAGGTTTAATCGGGGGTGGTTGTGCGGCAAGATGATCTAGAATCTTCTGAATTAGGTCTGGGTCAGTAATGTCGGAAATAATACGCATAGTCCCGCCACAAAGAGGGCATAGAGTAATGTCGATATTAAACACTCTCTTGAGTCGTTGAGCCCAGGATAGTGGTGCGAGAAGTTCGTTCTGGCTCGTAATTTCTTCAAATTCAGACGTTTTGTCTGATTTGCTATTCTCTTTCCCTCTTACACTTTTAGTGCTCTTTGGAATAATCAGCTTTCTGAGCTTCGCATTGGGAGCGAAAACACCATGATATCGAACAAGATTATGTCGGGGTCGGGGTACGAGGGCTGCAAACTTGCTAAGAAAATCCAGAGGCGAAAACAAAATATGTGTGGTGCCATTACGAAACGGATTCTTCAACTCATATTGGATCTTGCCATCAGTCCGGACAGTGAGGCGCTCCAGACAAATGGCAGTTCTGGTGACATATCTACATAGACGCTCTAATCGATCCCGTTGATATAGCTGACATGACACAACCGCATTGAGTGAAAAACCATCACGATCTGTGGTCAGGGCTTTCTGAGGTTTGTCTGTTCGGATAAATGATGGATCATGTAACGTAAGGGTACGGCTGCCGGAATGGGGACCCATGGCAACACGATATCGTCGGTCCGACGCCTCGGTGGATGCGGCGCTAACTGTATCCATTGGTTCATGGAAATCAAGATCCAGCCATGGTTGCTCTGGATCTGGAATGAGTAAGCCTTCTTTTTCAAGTCTACGGACTACACGTTGGATGACGCGATTGAGCTAGGTGTCAATTGGCATCCAATATTGACCCACTTTGGCGTTTAATATTGACCCACTATCATTTCTAAAAAGCAATTAATTTAACTGCTTACTGGTTCCTAACTAAAAATAGCTTTGTGCTTAAGTGGGTCAAATTGTCATGCCTGCGGACAGCTATAGCTTTTACAGTCGTGAAAACAGTAGTTATACAGTGCGTAACAATCAAGTCCTCTGGCGACGGTGTAGCTGTGTTTTCCCGAGCAAAAAACGAGCTACAGCAAACCTGGATATTGCCCACCATCTACCATCAAGTTCTGACCAGTCACAAAGCCTGCGTGGCTACTACAAAGAAAAGCCGCGTAGGCGCCAAATTCATCAGGATCACCAAACCGCCTTGCGGGAACCTGTTGAACGAACCTATCTTGCGCCTCCTCCAAACTCACATTGCGACCTTTGGCAAAGTTCTGGTGATTCGATTTCAGGCGATCGGTATCAAATTGCCCAGGTAACAGGTTGTTGATGGTGACATTGTGGCGGGCAATCTCCCGGGCGATCCCGCCTACATATCCGGTCAATCCCGCTCGCGCGCCATTGGAGAGACTCAGCATTGCCATCGGCGCTTTTACCATATGGCTCGTGATGTTGACGATGCGACCAAACTCCGCTTCGATCATGGAGTCGAGCGTTGAATTAATGAGGTCAATGGCCGATAACATGTTTGCATCCAGCGCCTTAATCCAGTCGTCTCTGGTGAGGGAACGAAAATTACCCACCGGTGGCCCGCCAGCATTATTAATCAAAATATCAGGCTTGGGACAGCGACTGAGCAACTTTGCCCTACCTTCCTCAGTGGACACATCGACAGCAATAAAATCAACCTTGCAACCACTGTTTTTAGATATCTCCGCTGCAGCATTTCGCACTCGATCTTCAGTTCGCGCCGCGATCAAGACCTCCACGCCTTCCCACGACAGCGCGCTAGCGATCGCACGTCCCAGCCCTGCACTACCGCCACAAACAATGGCCTGCCTCCCCTTAATTCCAAAATCCATCAGCTTCTCCGAATCGCCTATGCAATAACCTTGGTGTCACGCAAACCAGCAATTTCTGTTGTGTTCAATCCTGCTAAATTTTTCATCATCTCATCGGTATGTTCACCGGAACGGGCAACCACACTTCCTGCTTCACGATCGATACCGTCAAATTGGAAAGGAGCATTGATAATCTTGAAAGCTCCCACACCGTCAGATATTTCAGTGAAGCTACCACGCTGAACAAACAAATCATCATCCAGGACTTGTCCTGGTGATTTGTAACGCGCACACGGCAAACCTGCTCCCTGCACAAGGGTGAGAAGCTCTGCTACCGTTTTGTCTCGCGCCCATTCTGAAAGCGTTTGCAAAATTTCGGCACGCCCCGCAATGACACCCTCAAAGGTTTGGAAACGAACATCCGTCAGCCAATTGTCCTTTTGAATTAGAGGAAACAAAACCTGATAGTTCCGATACGACACCAGCGGAATCATCACATTGCCATCTTTGCCTGCAACCGGTTTGAATACGGTAGTGGGCACAACGTCGTGCCATTGCGCCTCCATATATTGAATAGCCACCATTGTCATCATCGATTCCATTAATGTGACATCCACGTGCGCACCCTGATTGAATCGTTCCTTGGCAACCACTGCCGTTTGAATTGCACCGTAGGCATAAGTCGCAGCAAGAAAATCGGCCACCATCACAGCAGAGTTGAGCGGCATCTCGGCATCTTCCTGGACACTGCTTTGCACGTGATCAAAACCGCTCAGAGCATGAACCACAGGCGCATAAGCAGGAGACTGTGATAATGCGCCGGTTTGTCCGAAACCTGAAATTGAACAATAGATTAAACCTGGTAGATCATGGCTCACATGGCTGTAGTCCAGTCCCAGACGCGCCATTACTCCTGGGCGAAAATTCTCAACAACGATATCGGCAGCGGCGATAAGCCGCTTTGCGATATCCACACCTTCACTCGATTTTAAATCAAGGCAGACGTTCTTCTTGCCGCAATTGAAATGGGCATAGACTCGGCTATCACCGTCTGCGATTGGCTGGGTGAATCGAAGTACGTCACCCATCCCGATCGGTTCAATCTTGATGACTTCTGCACCAGCATCGGCCAACAATCGGGTGCACCACGGACCGGCAACAACAGAGCTGAAATCAATAACCCGATATCCCTCGAGTGCTTTTCGTTTCATGCCCTTCGATCTACTCCTAGGCGACACGGCTTAAGGACCCGACGGTTGATGAATTTGGCCAGATCCTCTGCGTTGCCTCTCTGATCACAAGGTCTCGATGAGCACGAGGGTCACCAAACAATGTTGCATTAGCACGCGCCCGTTTGTAGTAAAGATGATTGCTCATCTCCCAGGTAAAACCAATGGCTCCAAAAATCTGAATACTACGGTGGGTTGCGTCAACATACGCATCACTCGAAAACGACTTCGCCATTGACGCTGCAAGACTGGCACGTTCGTCGTTGTTTGCCAGCGCCCATGCAGCATACAAGACTGCCGTATTAGCACTCTCGACCTTGGCCATCATTTCTGCCAATGGGTGTTTAATTGCCTGAAAGGAACCAATGACTCGCCCAAAGGCAACACGTTGATTCGCGTAAGCCACACTCTCGGACAATACCTGCCTCATGCCACCTGTGTTTTCAGCCGCTAGAAAAAGACTGATGTGGCTCAACAGCAATCGCCATATGTTTCCGGCTGGCTCTGGCATAAACTCCACTGCTACATTGTCAAAACCAATCTTGCAAACCTGGCGCGTGATGTCTCGCCATGGTTGGACTTCAATTTTCAGCCCCGAGTCTCTCGCATCAACAAGATAAAAACCCCAATCACTTTTGACGTCTCTCGCAGCAACAACAAAGTAATTTGCATCGGCCGCATCAATAACAAAGTTGTGCTGACCAGACAGCATGCCATTTTCAACGGTTAGTGTGTTGCCATCAATGGGCGGAACCAGCGCTAGCGTGGTTGCACCAGTCGCCGCTGCTGGCAACAAGCGATCTTTTTGCTCACGCGATCCTCCGTGGAGCAGCGCCCAGGTACCAAATGTGTGGCCGGCGAATGGTGAAGGTAATAAAGTCCGTCCCAGTTCCATCACAATCACTGATAGTTCAACACAGCCCAACCCGGCTCCACCGTAAGCTTCAGGCAGCACCAACGATGGCCATCCGAGCGACTTTATTTTCGTCCATGTTGCGGCGTATCCAGCATTCTCTATATTCGCTCCAGGCACCAGTAGCGGTGCCAGATCAGATTCTTTATCGACAAAATCCTGCGCTACGTTGCGCAGCAAAATATCATCATCACTTAATGCAAAATTCACGGATTTCTCCAAACGATTATTAGTGGCTTTCCGACCAAGGCTTTTTGGCACTGGGGTCAAGATCTCGCGGCAGACCCAACATGCGTTCTGCAACAACATTCTTCAACACTTCCTGGGTACCTACGCCTAGCGTCACCGCAGGGCTGAACCAGAAAGCGTAATCCCAGTTGTCGAACGGGCCAAGATGGGCGTCGGTCTTGTTGTCGAAGGGCTGCGAGCCAACTAACAATCCTTCTGGACCTTGCGTTCTCTTCGCAAGGTTCATAATGTCTTGACCATGAGGGGCTGAAACCATTTTGCGAATCGCTCCCTCCGGGCCCGGCGTCACCGCGTTCATCCGATCACTCAGCGATCGATAACTCAGCAGTCTCAAAATCTCGCCTTCGATATATATTTTTGCAGCTTCATCGCGCACAACAGGATCATCCAGCGCCCCCATGTCGGCAAGCCCATCCAACATTTCCCTGGCCGATGGTCCAGCACCCCAAATAGCGCCAGGTTTCGATAAAGCAACTCGTTCAGTTTGTAGTTGCAACATCGAGAGCCCAAATCCTTCTCCTTCCTTCCCCAGCATCTGATTTGCAGGAATCACAACATCGTCAAAAAAAACCTCGTTGTATTCATTTTCATAACCAGACATGTCGATGATCGGCCGGACGGTGATGCCTGGTGTATCCATCTCAATCAAAAATTGCGACAAGCCTTGATGTTTTGGGGCCTGCGGATCTGTTCGCGCAACAAGCACTCCAATCTGTGCTTTATCTGCTAATGAGGTCCACATTTTTTGGCCATTGATGATGTAGTTGTCACCCTCCTTTCTAGCAGTGGTGCGCAGACTGCCAAGATCGGAGCCACCCGAAGGTTCGCTAAAGAGCATGCACCACAACTCTTTGAGCGCCAGTGCCGGTTTCAGATAACGCTCTTGTTGTGCAGGCGTGCCATGGCTTAACAATGATTGTGCACAGTTGTTAATCGCCACCGGGTTAGCGATCGCCGGGCGCATCAAACCAGCATGGCCGATCTCTTCATCGATGATGAGCTGAAATTCTGCATCTGCTTCCAAACCCCAGGGTTTTGGCCAATGAGGCACCGTATAACCCGAATCCAACCAATCCTGCCCCGAAGGTGTTGGGTGCGCCGCAAACCAAGCCCGAACTGCAAGCCGCCGTGAGTCGTCTTGTGAAGGCAAATCAAAATCCATTGTGTCCCCACATATCATGCATCCTCATTAGCTGACTCCGATTAAGTTTGATTGAAATATTGCGCAACCATTAAACGCCACACTGACATCAGTCGATCTATCTCTTTGCGATCCGGTCGAATCATCGAACGAATGGCAAATCCCCGGACCAGGCTTGCAGTCATTGCAATCAGGTCTTTCGCTTCACTTTCCTGCCACCCCTGGGACAACAAAACATCTTGCCAGCCCCCTTCGGCATCCGCCCGATAACGCCGATGTGCAACGGCGATTCCTTTGCGTAATTCAGGGTTAGAAGTGGCTGCTTTGGTCACATCCATCGCGACGTCAAAACTGGCGGAAAAATAATAATCGGCACTGTCACTGGTGATTGCAGCAACGATGTCATCGCGGCCATCATATTTCGCAAGATTTTGTTGTGTCACCTGCTCCGCCAACTCGATCGCTAAATCAATGGCAGCCATGGTCATCAGATCTTTCGTTGGATAATGATGTAGTTGCCCGCCCTGGGAAACACCGGCTGCCTTTGCAACTGAAGCAACTCGAAATTTGGCAAAACCATACTCCCGGATAAGATTGAACGCAGCTTCAGCAAGCATATGACGGGTGCCGGCTGAACGTTCTTGTTGGGTTTTGCGAGGCTGAAGTGCCGCCATGAATACCTATCCTTTTTTGCTTTTCGTAAAATTTCTTCTGTTCAGATATCGCCCTATGGCGAAGCCAAGTGTGGGCTTTACATTCAGCGTCATATCATCTCTAATGACACATTTACAAGGCGTTTATACGGTATGTAAATCCCGCTGTAAACACCTTTCGTTGTATAACAGAATCAGCTAATGATTCGGTGACACAAAAAGAGGCTTTACATGGCAGCCACAATTCCGATCAAAAACATCACAGAACCTTATGTCGTCGAAGACAACGAGCGGCATACCTTTCTGGTAAACCGACGCGCGTTCGTCGACCCTAATGTGCTCGCCCAAGAGCAAGCAGCAATTTTTGATAAGTGCTGGCTATATATCGGTCATGAATCAGAGATTCCTAACAATGAAGACTTTCTAACCCGTGCTGTTGGTGGGCGAGAGCTCATTTTTGTCCGCGGGAAAGATGGTACCGCCCGCGCTTTTTTTAATACTTGCCCGCACCGCGGCGCCATGGTGTGTCGAGAAAAGAAAGGCAAAGGCAAAATGTTCCGCTGTTTTTATCATGCATGGACGTTCGACCTCGAAGGTAAATTGATTCAGCGACCTGAAGCAGAAAGGTACAGCGAGGCTGCACAGGAGGGTATGCACAATCTAGTACAGGTGGCGAAACTTGAGCAATATCGTGGGCTTTATTTTGTGAATTTTGATGATGCCGCAATAGACCTTGTGACCTATCTAGCTGGTGCCGTTGAATATATAGACTTAACAATCGACCACTCTGAAGTCGCCATGGAAATTGTTGGAGGCATGCAGGAATACGGTTTCCAGGCGAACTGGAAACTTCTCGCCGAAAACAGCTTTGATGCCTATCACGGGCTGTCAACACACGCGACCTACTTTGATTATGTGGTTGCAGCCGGAGGCCAGTTTGGTGAAACGCTTACCGCAACCGCTGAACCCACAGATCTCGGGAACGGCCATGCCGTCATCGAGTATGGTGCACCGTGGGGACGACCCATCGCAAAACCGGTCGCCGCCTGGGGCGATGAAGGCGCGGCAGAATGCGCTGAAATTCACAAGCGCCTGGAAGAACGTTTTGGCAAAGAACGTGCTGACCGCATCGCCAACAACAATTTCAATATGGTGATCTTTCCAAATTTTGTCATCAACAACATCATGGCTATCACGCTGAGAACGTTCTTCCCAGAAGCGCCTGACCATCAACACGTAAAAGCCTGGACGTTAGCACCGGCGGATGAATCCGCCAGCATGCGAGAACGGCGGCTATACAATTTTCTGGAGTTTTTGGGGCCAGGAGGCTTCGCCACGCCAGATGACTGTGAAGCTTTAAAACTCTGTCAAAAAGGCTACACCAATCTCACCAATGCTGGCTGGAACGATATCTCCAAGGGCATGGGGCAAGATCCGATAATCTCGAATGATGAGGAACAAATGCGCATTTTTTGGAGAGAGTGGGATCGACGCATTGCAGGTATGTCATCATGAGTCTCAGCGTCACAAGGGCTGATATCGAAGACTTACTTTATCTGGAAGCAAGCTTGCTCGACACCTGGCAGCTAGATGAGTGGCTAACCTTGTTTGAAGAAGGCGCGACTTACTGGGTTCCCCCCGCTGGTGCAACTGATGACGTCACACCGGACACCACACTGTTCTATGTTGCAGACGACTGGTTTCGTCTCACTGAACGTGTCAAACGATTAGGCAAGAAAACAGCACATGTCGAGTTCCCAAAATCCAAGTGTCGTCATCTAGTGACCAACGTGCGCCTGTTAGGCGGAGATGACGATGAGTTCAGTGCCACAGCAAACTTCGTGACCTATCGCACCAAGGCTGGGGACACCGAAACATATTTGGGTCATCACAACTATCGATTTACGATGATTGAAGAGAAGATTCGCATCAGAAAAAAAACCTCCTTCCTTGATATCGACAATATAAACAGCCAGGGAAAGGTCAGTATTATCATATAAAAACCGCGGCCTAAACCGGAAACGAACTAATTAAGGGGCATTCCCATGCAAGGGTTATCAGGACAAACTGCTGTAATTTCTGGAGCAGCTTCTCCAATCGGGCAGGCTATAGCGCGGCGCTTAAGCGCTGAGGGCGTAAGATTGATGCTTGCAGATAAAGATTCAGAGCGCCTTGTCATTCTCGCCAACGAGCTAAATGCCTATTGCGTGATTGGTGATCTGAGTGATGAAATCATTATGCGAGAGATGGTCCAGCAAGCAGCAGAAAAGCTGGGCCGAATTGACATCCTGGTGAACAACGCCGGAGGTGGCGTGATACGCCCATTTCTGGAACACGATGCCGCTTCATTGACTGAAACGCTTAACCGCAATTTGTGGACTGCATTGTGGGCTTGCCATGCTTCGTTGCCTCATATGCTTGAACAAAATTTTGGCCGCATCATCAACATTGGCGCTGACTCGGTAAGGAATGGCCTTTGGGATCACGCGGGTTACAACGCAGCTAAAGGCGGTGTGCATGGTCTAACCACTGGACTCGCAAGAGAATTTGCCCAATCCGGCGTCACCATCAACACGGTCGCTCCCTGCATGGTTGCCACACCCATGGTGAAAGCTGCTGCGGCTGAAGGCAGCCCACTCATCCAAAAATTTACTGATGTTATTCCCCTCGGCAGACCAGCGGAATGCGACGAAGTAGCATCGATGGTGTGCTATCTCGCCTCCATCGAAGCCAGTTTTGTCACTGGCCAGGTTATCAGCGTTAACGGCGGTTCTACGATGCTGTAGGTAGAAGAATCTCCAGGTAGAAACAGTAAAAAAATTAGCGCCATACCTTGAATACCAACATTGAAATTTGTCTATGAATACAGGCCAGGTTACTTACATCACTCATACCGGTAAAGGAATCGTCATCGCGGCAAGTGAAGGCATCAGTATTATGCAGTTGGCCACAAGCAATGCTGTGCCGGGCATCGATGCAGAGTGTGGTGGCTCGCTGAGCTGCGCCACTTGCCATGTCTACATCCCAGATGATTGGTTGTCTATTGTTGGTCCGCCTTCAGCCACGGAAAAAGACATGCTTGAATTCGCGGAAGAGCCTGCCGCTAACAGCCGGCTCAGCTGCCAAATAAAATTTACATCGGCACTTGATGGGCTCACTGTGCATATCCCGGAGGAGCAGTGAAAACGACCGGAGTGATTGACGTCCATGCGCATGTCGTACCGCAGGAGTTTCCTGCACACCCAGCCCCGGGAACAAGCCTTCGTTGGCCTTGCATGTGTCACTCAGACAGTCACCAGGCGACTGTCACCATCGATAACAAGCCCTTCCGCGAAATTGATCATAGATCGTGGGACCCTGGTGTTCGACTCGAAGATATGGACAAAACCGGCGTTGCGATGCAAGCGCTCAGCCCGATGCCTGAGTTACTGTCTTATTGGTTTGAACCAGATCATGGTCTGCAGATGTGTCGCTGGATGAATGCCTGCATCGCCAACATGGTAACCCAGTTTCCAGCCAGGTTTCGTGGCCTTGGCATCGTGCCATTGCAGGACCCAGATCTCGCTAGCAAAGAGCTTAGCCGACTTAAGGACGACGGTTTTTCCGGCATTGAGATTGGCAGCAACATAAACGGCGTTGTATTGGGCGACAGTAGGTTTCAAGACTTTTATGCCGAAGCACAACGCCTTGAACTTTCGATTTTTGTTCATGCGCTTCACCCAATAGGCGCAGACCGGCTAGCAGCAACGCCTGACCTGATTCCATTTGCTGCCTTTCCACTTGACACCGCGCTGTCAGCAATCTCACTTATTCGCGCAGGTATTCCAGAAAAATATCCCGACTTAAAGATCGGCTTCAGTCATGGCGGTGGCGCTATCGTGCCGCTGACTCATCGTCTAGCAAAGGGCGCAGAGATAACCGCTGGTTTTCAAGGAACTCTCTCAAAATCGCCTATCGAATACGCGCGAAAGTTTTTTTATGACAATCTGGTTTATGACCGAGGATATGCGTCGTACCTCGCCAACGATTTTGCACCGGGACAGGTTTTCAGCGGCACGGATTACCCATATTCCATCATGGAAGAAGACCCTGATGGTTTTATCAACGCCACCCAGCTCAACAACCCTGAATCAATGAGATATCAGGCGGCATCACGATTCTTAGCCATCAATGACACAGCTCAATGACCCTGACTCAACTAACTTCACCAGCGAAAACTGAGATCCAACAATGAACAATCCTCTCTGCCAACTGCTCGGCTGTGAATTTCCCTTATTTGCCTTTTCTCATTGCAGAGATGTTGTTGTCGCGGTTAGCAAAGCTGGCGGTTATGGCGTACTCGGAGGCGTGATGTTCACACCAGAGCAGTTGCGTGTGGAACTTGACTGGATCGATGCACATATCGACGGTCACCCATATGGCGTGGACCTTGCAATCCCAGAAAATATGGCAGTTAAAACAGAGTCAGGGCTGACGAGCACAGATCTGTGGGCGCGCATTCCTGACCAGCATATCGCCTTCTATCGCGATCTGCTGATAAAACATGGCGTTGATCCTGATGGTACATCTGATGCCAACCAGGACCATGCTGTAGGGTTAATGCACGATACCGCACTTGAAGCGATGCACATTGCCTTCGAACATCCAATCTCACTCATGGTTCAGGCTTTAGGTTTGCCTCCGAAAGCGATGATAGACGCAGGACAAAAACACAATGTGCCTATCGGTGCGTTAATCGGATCTGCCGATCACGCTGTACGCCAGGTAGAGTTTGGCGTTGATGTACTCGTCGCACAGGGAACCGAAGCCGGTGGCCATTGCGGCGAGATAACAACCATGGTTTTGGTACCCGAAGTCATCAAACGTTTGCAAGAAAGCGGGCATGGAGATGTTCCAGTGCTCGCAGCAGGTGGCATCGTCACAGGACGGCAAATGGCAGCAGCAATGACTATGGGTGCGGCTGGCGCTTGGACTGGCACCTTGTGGCTTCCAACAATGGAGTCTGAACTTGCTGACGTCATGAGAGACAAATACGTTAAGGCGCATTCAAGAGATACCGTTCGATCTCGCGCTAGTTCGGGAAAACTAGCACGACAACTACGTTCCGCCTGGACTGACGCCTGGGCCCAAGAAGACGGACCAGGGACCTTACCTATGCCATTTCAACCATTGCTTGCAGAGCAAATGCGCGAACGCGCAATCAAATCCGCGCAAAACGGTAATGAAAAAGCGAAGCACCTGCTGAACTACTACGTCGGTCAGGGTATCGGCATGCTCAATGACACCCCATCTGTTCGCACCGTAATGCATGAATTCAAATCCGACTTTGTTGCAGCGATTGAACACGCTCAACAACTTCTCGACTAAGGAAAAATCTAATGGGCAAAATTCTTGGCGTTGGCCTCACACACTATCCGCCTCTCCTTGGCGAACCAGACACCTATGCAAATTTGTTGCGAATGGTTCAAAAAAGCCATCTCATCGATGAGAAAATGAAAGACCCTGCAGCTTGGCCTAAAGAAATGCAGGATCAATTGGCCAACGAACATGAAGCTGCAAGAGAGCATCAAGCACGCCATCAGGCGGCATTTGCAGAAGCAAGACGAGCGATTGATGACTTTCAACCCGATGCCGTAATTATTTTTGGCGATGACCAATACGAAAATTTCAAAGAAAATATCATCCCGCCATTCAATATGTATTGCATGGACACATTCCCCACGTCACCTTTTGATTTCCTTAAGGGCACGCCAAACATTTGGAACGCACCCGCAGATCATTCCTTTGATGTACCTGGTGCAGGCAAGTTGGGGATAGCACTCGCTGATGCAATTATCGGCAAAGACTTCCCGCTATCCTACTCTTATAAATACCTCAACCACGACACCCTGACACATGCTTTCGCCAACGCTATTGTTTATCTTGATTGGCAACAGCAAGGTTGGCACTACCCAATTATTCCCATCTCCGTGAACTGTTATGGCACAGGCGTGGTTCATACACGAGGCGCGATGGCGCAATTGTTTGACCAACGCACGGATGACGAAAAGGATCCGTATATCGATTTCCCCGGACCACAGGGCCCAACGCCCAGAAGTTGTTTTCAGCTAGGTCAAAAACTGCGCGAAGTGCTGGATAACAGGCCTGAGCGATTTGTAGTGATGGCCTCATCGGGTTGGTCTCATGCGTTTTTGACAGCAAAAAACAACTGGCTATGGCCTGATCAGGCTTTCGACAGGGCGCGTTTTAAAGAGTTACAGGAAGGTAATCACAGCCATTGGCAAAACCTCGAAACAGCCGCCATCGAAGATGCAGGATCACAGGAATTCAAGAATTGGATTTGCCTGGCGGGTGTAGTGCCGGAGCGAACACCTGAAGTGATTGACTATCTGGATACTTGGATATTTAACTCACAAAAATGCTTCGCTCTATTCTCGGATTAACCAGCTAATCTTTTTGACAGAACGACCTCCCAGGCAACAATCACAATGAAAGCAGACAATCTCAACATCGCAAAACTGGTACGCCCCGATGAGGGCCTGATCCATCGCAGTATTTATAACGATCAGGATACGTACCAGGCAGAACTGGCACAAATTTTTGCCCGATGTTAGTTATTTATTGGCCACGAGAGTCAGGTACCAAACCATGGCGACTTCGTGAGTACATATATGGGCGAAGACTCCGTTATTTTAACCAGAGACAGTGACGGTAAGCTCCACGTTCTTCTGAATAGTTGCCCTCACCGGGGGCGCACTGTCTGTCAATTGGACAGAGGCAACCCAAAGACGCTGACTCGTCCCTATCATGGTTGGACATTTGGAATCGGCGGAGAATTGCGAGGTGTTCCCTATACTGAAGATGCGTACTACGGAGAAATCGACAAGACTAAACTTGGTTTAAGACACGCTGCGCAAGTGGCGAGCTATCGTGGTCTCGTATTTGGAACCTGGGACAACACAGCACCGTCATTAAAGGACTATCTAGGCGATATTGCCAGCCGCTCGGACTTGAAATTATCAAGTTTATTAACTGTTCGCTAGGAACTTGCGGCGCCTCGAATCACCCGCGTCTTGTAAAGCTCCAGAAGGACCCTTGTGTGTGGATCTGCTATTAACCACAGGGCCAAACCGCTGGGATAACTTTGACCGCGACAGAAGCACTTTTTTTGTGGGCCGATTTGAAGGCATTTTAAGCGGGATAGATGATATCAATCAGATAGTATATTTTTGTAACAAACGACGTAACAAAAGCTGACTTATAAACCCAATTAAACATTATTAATCAATCACTTAGGGTCTAATATCAATTCCCGCCGCCTCCACCATTTTATGCGCTGCGCGCACAAAATGGATGAGATAACCCAGCGCGCTCGCGTCAGCATTTTCCAGAGGAAAATTGCGAGAGCCCTTCCAGCAACTGTTCACTCGCATCAGCAAGTCACGCTGTGTCACAAGCGTCTAGTAAACTGGCAAGACCATCGAGCCACTGAACAATTGTTGATGGTTTCGAAGAGAAAGGCGCCCTTTAGGTACATATGGACTGAGGTTTATGCAGATAGTTCGGCATTGATCTTTCATCTTGAAAATCCTCCTCTGCAAAAATATCTAAACGACGTGAGTCCTCTGCTAGATTCCTTTACCGTTGAACTCTACGGTAGCGTCTCTGCAGAAGCGGTACAGATGCTGCGCGCCACTGGCACTCCTACAACGCATTATGAGACTAAGTTTGGGTATATTCGTTCTCTGAGGCCTTGAGGGATTTTTATCAAGAGGAACGCGTGGTTTCGTTGATAGTTGATTTTTCCTGCTTG
>Ga0209374_1001585_pt1 | contig 21751 bp, 21 predicted proteins | sample SaaInlLV_DNA_10m_FD_184683 | JGI IMG/M metagenome (GOLD analysis project Ga0209374, IMG submission 184683) | Marine microbial communities from expanding oxygen minimum zones in the Saanich Inlet - SI075_LV_DNA_10m (SPAdes) (version 2) | ecosystem: Environmental > Aquatic > Marine > Unclassified ... | reverse complement strand
ATACCCTCCCCACGTAGACGCCGGTCTGGAAATGGTAGCCGACTAGGCAGGCCACGCCAAAAAGTTTGGCGATCATCCACTCGGAAGACAAGTAATAGTTCCACTGGAACGAAAGGCGCCACAGGCCAAAGCCAATGGTAAGAAACATAAATGGCGTCACAAACCGATACAGTTTTCGTGCCATGACAGCTAGCACCGCTCTGGTCTCTGGTTCTGGGCTCTGGGCGTAGTAAACAAGTAAGCGGGGCAGATAAAAGATCCCTGCGAACCAGCAGACAACGAATATGACGTGAAAACCCTGTATCCACAGCATGGAGCTGTCCTTGTGCGCTTTGGTAAAAAGCCCGTCTGGTCATGACACTGTGCGATTGATCATGAGACAGTACGCGCCCCACAACACTAACAGAAGCAGGCGTAAAAATGATCAGGGTAGGCGTCGTCGGTGGAACGGGTTACACAGGTGTGGAGTTGTTGCGCTTGTTGCTGCGTCATCCGAGTATCTCACTAGAGATCATCACCTCTCGCGGTGAGGCTGGCCGGCGTGTTGATGATTTATTCCCAAGCCTTTTGGGCGTCTCTGATTTGCGCTTTACTGATCCCGCCGAGGCGGATTACGCACAGTGTGATGTCGTGTTTTTTGCCACGCCGCATAACGTTGCCATGCGAGAAGTGTCCGCTTTACTTGCTCAAGGCATTCGAGTGGTGGACCTTTCGGCAGATTTTCGCCTCAGGGATGTGGCGGCCTGGGAGCATTGGTACGGCGAAACCCACGCTGCGCCGTCGCTCTGTGAGACCGCGGTTTACGGTTTACCCGAGACCCACCGCGATGCGATTCGTAACGCTCAGTTGGTGGCGTGCCCGGGGTGTTATCCCACCGCGGTGCAGCTGGGGTTCCTGCCATTAGTAGAGGCGGGTATTGTCGACACCAGCACGCTGATCGCCTCCTGTGGATCGGGTGTGAGTGGCGCGGGCCGACAGGCTAAATTGGGCGGGCTGCTGACTGAGGCGGGGGAGAGTTTCTCGGCCTACGGTGTTGCGGGTCATCGCCACTTACCGGAAATGGAGCAAGGCCTCGCGGGCATGACAGATAAGCTGATAAACCTCACTTTTGTTCCTCATCTTGTGCCCATGAGTCGCGGTATTCACGCTACATTGTTCGCAACGCTCACTGGCGGTGAGGTCGATTTGCAGCGCCTGTTTGAAGAGCGGTTTGCCGACGAGCCCTCGGTGCTAGTTTTGGCGGCGGGTGTGCACCCGGCTACGCGGAATGTTCGCGGTGCAAATGTGTGCCAGTTGGCGGTGGCACAACCTCAGGGACGCGACACGGTGGTCGTCATGTCGGTCATTGATAACCTGGTCAAGGGCGCGGCAGGCCAGGCAGTTCAGGCAATGAATCTGATGTTCGAGCAGCCCGAGAGCGCTGGCCTCGACTGTATTGCGCTGGCACCCTAGTAAAGATGAGCTGATCGAATGATGAAACAGCATCAACATCGCACAGTGATCAAGCGCGTTCACCCCCATGAATGGCGGTGGCGAGCGTCTGCTGCAGCGGGGGCCCTAGTGGTAGCGCTGTTGGCTGGCTACCTGTGGGGTGCCAACCGTCCCAGCGACATGCCTTTTTTCAACAGCCCTGAAGAGCGCCTGCGTGATCAGGTGGCACAACTGAATCTCGAGCGAGAGGCGGACCAGCAAACGCTGCAGGCGCTGCAATCCACGTTGTCTGAAAACGTCGCTGAACTCAGTGAAATGCGGGAGATGCTGGCGCTCTATCGAGGGGTTATGTTGCCCGAGGAAACGGGTGATCTGGTGGTATCCCGGGCACCCATCGTTGCGTATGACCCACGCAATCAGACTCTTTCTGCGGTGGCAATGGTGCATCGAGGCTCGGAGGATTTCGCCGAGTATCGCGGTGAAATGACCCTCATATTGGAGGGTTTTCTATCTGGCGAGCCCCACGAGGTCAATCTAGCAGTGCTTGACACCGCCTCTGAAACTAGTGTATTCCCTTTATCTTTCCGATATTTACAGAAGGTTCAGATAGCAGTTTCTCTTCCGCAGGGCTTTGTGCCCGAAAAGCTGGTGTCGCTGGTACGGTTGGTAGAGCCGCGAAGAATCACTACGGAGCGGCGCGATGCGATAGGTCGGTCCGCGACAGTGGGCCTGGCGAATGTGGAGGCAGGGGACAATGCGTCAGAAAGCAGAATACGATGATCAGAGAATTGATCAATAGAAAAAAGGGAGCAGCCATGCGTAATCGAAAGGAGGCCGTTGTGACCAGCTCATCATCAGGTAGAACCACTTTGATTTCACCCGGAACCACGGTCCGGGGTGACATCACGTTTTCAGGGCACTTGGATATAGAGGGTGCTGTGACGGGAAGCATTCAGGCCGAACCGGGTCAGGAGGCGATTTTACGTGTCGTTGAGGGGGGTACGGTCGCAGGCGAGGTAAAGGTACCTCACGCGATGATCAATGGCAGCGTTGAGGGTGACATTCATGCCACCGAGCGACTCGAACTCGCTGAGAGCGCTGTGGTAGACGGCGATGTCTATTACAACCTGATCGAGATGGCAGTGGGTGCCAAGGTGAATGGTGGCTTGCGGCACACCAGCAATGTTGCTGATGATCTCGCCGCAAAACGCGTGGCGAGAGCGGCCGAAACCGTCCCCGCTGGCCCGACGACCTCAAGCTAAATACATGACCCTATCGAGCGCCGCAGGAAAGATGATTTCCCGCGGCGTTCCTCTTTCAGTACACTACCCCAAACAGCAGCCTAAACGGACCGTGCCGCCATGACAGTGGTTGAAGCCTTTGATCCCACCGAGATTCGCCTCTCCGCCAGTGCGGTTAGGAAAGTCCGTGCGCTGGTAGAAGATGAGGGTAATCCTGGTCTTAAGCTCCGGGTGTATATCACCGGAGGGGGCTGTTCGGGCTTTCAGTACGGATTTACCTTTGACGAAGCGGTCAGTGAGGACGACATGGTCGTTGAGCGTGAAGGAGTGACTGCGCTTATCGATGGCATGAGTTATCAGTATCTGATGGGCAGTGAGGTTGACTACTCCGAAGGACTCGAAGGGTCACGGTTCGTTGTCAACAATCCCAACGCCACCACCACCTGCGGTTGTGGTGCATCCTTCTCGATATAAATTACAGCACCTTCTTTGTCTTGAGATCGCCGGCCCTGAATGTAGAGAGCCCCATAGCCCAGAGAGCCACGCGCTGCTTCACAAAACTTTAGGTGAGGCAGTGCCGAGCAGTCGGAGCGTGGGATAACGGGCTGGATCAGGCTGGGTAGATGCCGCCAAGCACCCTATACCCGCAGGCTCCGGTGACGTCGGGGACGTTGCCGGGTCGTCCGGCCAGGGTTTGCTCTGCCAGCCAGGCGAACGCCCATGCCTCCACCCAGGCAGGATCCACCCCCACAGCCTCTGTTGTTGTGACTTCGCAGTCTGGTAATTTTGCTATCAGCCGGTGCATCAAGAAACGATTGCGAGCCCCGCCACCGCATACGCGGACCTCCTCAAGTGATGTATCCGCGAGCGCCTCTGCAATACTCTCTACGCTAAGTTCAACCAAGGTGCGTTGCACATCAACGGGAGCCTCGGTGCCATCAAGGTGGGTCTCCAGCCAGTCCATATGAAATAGCTCAGGGCCGGTGCTCTTGGGGTGCGGGCGGGTAAAATAGGGTTCTTCCAGCATGGCGCTCAGTAAAGGGCTGATTGCTTCCCCCATGGCGGCCCAGCCACCCCCTTCATCGAAGGGGACACCTTGATGTCGCCACACCCAGGCATCGAGTAGCGTATTCCCTGGCCCGGTATCCCACCCGGTTACCGTGCCGTCTGCAGTAATCAGCGTGATATTGGCGATGCCGCCGATGTTGACTATCGCGGTGGCAACCCCGGGTGTCCTTAGTTGTGCTGTGTGGAAGGCGGGAACCAATGGGGCACCTTGACCTCCTGCTGCGATATCGCGGCGACGAAAGTCAGCCACCACCGTGATCCCGGTGAGTTCTGCCAGTCGATTGGGGTCGCCAATCTGCACCGTGTACGGAGGGGTCCCGTCGGGATGGTGCCTCAGTGTTTGCCCGTGCTGGCCAATTGCGGTGACTTCTTCGGCGCTAATGCCAGCATTTTTTAACAGAGATGAACAGGCCGCTGCGTACTCATCTGCCAGTTGGGTATCGAGTGTCGCCAGCCGATGCAGCTCATTTGCTCCTGTTTGCCGGAAGGCCAGAATGTCCTCCCGCAGGCTTTCCGACATCGGACGGTGATGGGTGGCCACCAAGCGGGCGCCCGCATCATCACTCTGTACTAGCACCGCATCGATGCCATCGGCGCTGGTACCCGACATCAAACCGATGAACAGATCGCCGTTCATTCTGCCTGTGCCAGTTGTTGCGCATTACGCAGACTCGCCAGTTGTTGAGTTGGTTGCCGAATGGAAGCCAGATAGCGGGGTATTTCGGCTTTGGGAAGAGAGCGAGCTTTGGGCAGGATCTTGTGCACCTTTCGCGGGTTTCGGTGGACCCCGTTCACCAGAAATTCATAATGCAGATGAGGGCCCGTTGCGGCACCCGTTGAGCCCACGGTGCCAATCACTTGCCCCTGCTTTACTTTGGTCCCTTTTTTCACCTTGAGCCGGTGCAGGTGCAGGTAATGGGTGACGAACTGCTCGCCATGTTGAATAAAAATATAGTTGCCGTTCGGGCGGGTATATCCGGCCTCTACCACGCGGCCGTCACCGGCGGCGTAAACGGGAGTCCCGCGCGGTGCGGCGTAGTCGGTGCCCCGATGGGGTCGCTGGGTCTTGTAAATGGGGTGTAACCGATTTGGGTTGAAGTTAGAACTGACCCGTGTGAAATCCAAGGGCGCGCGCAAAAAGGCTTTGCGCATGCTGACCCCTGATTCGTTGTAATAACTGGTATCTCCCTCAAGATCGGTATAACGATACGCCTCGAAGGTTTCGCCCCGATTGGTAAAGCTGGCCGCCAAAATGGGTCCGTCACTCAGCCGATTGCCGTCCAGCATGAGCTCTTCATAAATCACATGGATGGTGTCTCCGACCCGAGGGTCCAACGCGAAGTCGATTACGCCACCGAAGATCCCTGCGAGCTCCATGATCATCCCGTCACTCAGCTCGGCCTCCATGCCTGCAAGGAAGAGCGAGCTCTCTATGGTGAGAGAAACTTCTCTGGATCGGCGCTCGGGTTCACGGGTGATTTGCGTCGCCTCGTAACCCTCATTGCTGCGTTGGTAGAGGGTGGTCAGCAGAGGAGATTGTACGTGCCTCATTGCAAGTAAGTTCCCCTGCTCATCGCTCTGAAAGCCGACTGTCTCGCCCGGGTAGATTTTGCGGAGGGATTGACGTTGGTTGAACTCTGCCACACGGTACAAGTCGGTGTCAGAAAATCCGGCTCGCGCGAAAACCAGACTCAGGTTATCGCCGTTACGTACGGTGAAATCGCGCCATTCAGGCAACGCGGGCGGCGCTTGCGGCGGCGCGGTATTGTCCTCGATTGTGCCAGTGTCTTTCTCGATCGGTGCGGCGATTTCCGGCACCACGGTAACCTCAGTTATTGACACCGAGGGTTCCGACGGAACCCTGAGTGACAGGCCCACCACCACCAGTAACGCGCCTATCGTCGCCAGCCAGACGATGGGGCGTTGATGCAGGGGCGTTTCCATTGCCTTTAACAGGGTGGCGCCACGGGGAGCGAGTTTGCGGGACATGCCTTGCCATTATCGTGGTTCGTAACGCCTAGTATAACCGCTGCCTCACAGGGTTTAGATACCCAGATAGCCCTCCGTTAGCACCCGGTTTGTGGGATACTCTCGCCTCACCCTGTCGCGGGTGCAGCCCTTGTTCACCGGAAATCAGAGATAAAGCCGCCAGCCATGCCCAATGAACTTATAGCCGACCTTCGTGCAAGAGGCCTTATTTTTCAGATGGCGGGAGAGGACGCGCTGGAAACCTGGCTGAACCTTGAATCTCGAACCCTTTATTGCGGCTTCGATCCGACCGCTGACAGTCTGCACATCGGCTCACTGGTGCCGTTACTCGTACTACGTCGCTTTCAGGAGGCCGGGCACCGCCCGATTGCCCTGGTGGGCGGCGCTACGGGGCTTATCGGTGACCCCAGTTTTAAGGCGGCAGAGCGGCAACTGAACACGCCTGATGTGGTGGCTGATTGGGTTGACCGCATCCGGCAGCAAGTCAGTCAGTTCATCGATTTCGACGGCGCCGATCCCGCACTGGTAGTCAATAATCTCGACTGGACTCAAGGGCTGGATGTGCTCAGTTTTCTGCGTGACATCGGCAAGCATTTTTCAGTCAACAATATGATTGGCAAGGAGTCTGTTAAACAGCGCCTGGACCGCGAAGGTGCCGGTATCAGCTTTACTGAATTCAGCTACATGATTCTACAGTCGCTCGATTTTGCCGAGCTTTATCGGCAGTACGGCTGCGGCTTGCAGATTGGTGGGTCTGATCAGTGGGGCAATATCACCGGGGGAATAGACCTGACCCGGCGTCTGCACGGTAAGCAAGTATTTGGGCTAACGCTGCCACTGGTCACGAAGGCCGACGGCACCAAATTCGGAAAAACCGAGTCAGGTACGATCTGGCTTGACGCCACTAAAACGTCACCCTATGCGTTTTACCAGTTCTGGCTGGGTACCGCGGACGCCGACGTTTATCGTTTCTTACGTTACTTTACCTTTTTGCCTGTCGATGACATTGTTGCCATTGAGCAGGCCGATAGCGAGCGTGAGGGCCGGCCCGAGGCGCAGCGGATCCTCGCCCGGGAAGTGACGCAACTAGTGCACGGCGAAGCAGGGCTCACTGCCGCCGAGCGCATCACCGACGCGCTCTTTTCCGGTGACCCCGACGCCTTGGCCGAAGCCGACCTTCAACAACTGGCGCTGGACGGACTGCCCTGCAATCAGCTCGCACGTGACGATTTTCCGCCCACGTTCAGTCAGCTATTGGCGCAGGTGGGTGTGGCGGCGGGCAAGCAAGTCAAAGACGCGCTGGTGCGGGAGGCAGTATGGGTCAATGGCCAACCGGTGTCTGGGGGCCCCACAACAAACTGTGATGCCGCTCTCGATAAGGCGCAAGCGCTTCATGGCCGCTATTTCCTCGTTCGTTTCGGTAAAAAGAAGTATCACCTCTTTATCGAGAATCTATGATCTCAAGGCGTAAATGCCTGACAACGAGATGACTTCATGGCAAAGAACCCACAGCATCGAAAGAATGTGGTCGAGAGTGGCAAGGTTATCGGCACGAGTGCCTCTGCGCGACTAGCGTGTTATCCGAAAGTTCTGCCATGAAGTCGCCCGCTGGCACAGCCCCTGCCTCGTCTGATGCTGCTTTATTGGCACGGATTCCATCGGAACTGAGCGCTGCCGCAACCTGCCTCAATAGCCTCGAACCCGGTATTACCGTGTTTGGCAGCGCGCGCACTAAGGCAGATTCTCCCGATTATCAATGTGCCTATCGGCTGGGCCACTACCTCGCTCACGCCGGGATGCCCTTGGTAACCGGCGGTGGGCCGGGCATCATGGGCGCCGCCAATCAGGGTGCGATAGAGGCGGGCGGGGTTTCGGTGGGGCTCAGTATTTCGCTGCCCCATGAGCAATCCCCCAATCCTTACCTCACCCACCATTTGCACTTCACTGATTTCCAGACCCGCAAACTGATGCTGACCCGCTATTCCCGCGGGTTTGTCGTTTTCCCAGGTGGTTTTGGTACCGTCGATGAGCTCATGGAACTGCTGGTGGTATTCCAAACCAGCCGGTCGGCGCGAAAACCTGTGGTGTTGGTCGGTCGAAGGTTTTGGCAGGGTCTTATCGACTGGTTGACCGAGGAGTTGGGTTCGCGCCAGTTTATTGATCTCCACAACACGGATTTTATCAAGCACGCGGATGACGAGCGTGAGGTGCTGGCGGCTATGCTGGGTCAGGCTCAGGCAGACGCGCTGCTGCTGCAGCATATCGACGTGTCGCAGTTGCGGAGCGACGGTTGATGAGAACTCTGTATCTGCTGCGGCACGCCAAATCCAGTTGGGGGGACGCATCGCTCTCAGACATTGAGCGCCCGCTCAATGCCCGGGGTGAGCGTGACGCACCGCGGATGGGTGCCGCACTCGGCGACCGCTACCCACCCATGACCTTCTATGTGAGTCCTGCTGAGCGGGCTCAAGGGACCTTCGCCGGTATAAAAAGCCAGTGGGCCGGATTGCAGGTGACGCATGGAATCACAACGGCTGCGCTCTATACCTTTGACTACCGCAACCTGCTTGAGTGGATCGAACAACAAAGCAACGAGGGATCTTCATTGGCACTTATCGGCCACAATCCCGCATTAACAGAGCTCATTGCCTATTTCGCGGGGCGGACGACCCTTGATCATTTGCCCACCGCCGGTTGGGCCGAACTGGCCATCGACGTTGAGAGTTGGTCAGCGATTCGTCTTGCTCGAGGGCACGGTGAGCTGGTGACGAACTTGTTACCGCGAACATTGAAGGAGGCTCACTGATGTTGCCGGTTATTTTTGGTTTGTCGGGCACCACGCTGACCGCCGACGAGCGCGATTTTTTCAAGGCCTGCAACCCTGCGGGCTTTATTTTATTTGCGCGCAATGTTGATCATCCGGTACAGCTTCGCGCGCTGACTGATGAGTTGCGTGCACTCACGGGGCGCGAGCAGTTGCCGATTCTGATTGATCAGGAGGGTGGGAGAATCGTGCGATTGACGCCCCCAAACTGGAGAAATTGGCCGTCAGCCACAGCGCTCGCTCAAGCGCCTGATATGGTGCGCGCTATCGAGCGGGTGCAGTGTAACTATGAGGCATTGGGCCTTGAGCTCGCCGCGATGGGTATTACCGTGACCTGTGCGCCGGTGCTCGATGTGCCTCAGCCCGATGCCCATGACATCATTGGCGACCGCGCTTTTGCTACTGACCCCGAGCGCGCGGCGGCGCTGGGTCGCGCGTGCCTCGACGGCTTGCATCTGGCAGGTGTTGAAGGGGTGATCAAACACATCCCCGGACATGGTCGGGCGCAAAGTGATTCTCACGAGAACCTGCCGCGGGTCGACGCTAGCGAAGACGCCTTACAGTGGGATTGCCAGCCTTTCGCAGAGCTGGCGAGTGCCGCTATGGCTATGACCGCTCACGTCGTTTATGAAGCCTGGGACCGCGAGCACTGCGCCAGTGTGTCGGCCCGCGTGATTCGGGAACAGATTCGCGAGCATATTGGTTTTCGAGGGCTGCTGATCAGCGACGACTTAGATATGAAAGCCCTGGCGGGTGATATCCCTAGCCGGGCGGCGGCGGTGTTACACGCGGGTTGCGATATTGCGCTGAATTGTTGGGGTCGGCTCGACGATATGCACGGCATTGCCGAGCGTGTTCCTGCCATAACGGTGGAAGCAGTCCGGCGGCTCGAGGCTGCCACCCAGCGCTGTAACATCGTGCTGGATTCCTCTGCATTGGCAGCGCGGATTGATGCGCTCATTGCCCGCCGCGATGCCCTACAATAGCGCGATGCCTCACTTTCATTTTGTATTGCTGCGCGTGCTGCCTGTTCTTCTGCTGCTGGGCGGGTGCAGTGGTCTGACCCCAGGGCAAAAGACGACTCCGCCGCCGCCCGCTTCGGGCTGGCAGGCCTGCGAGGGTGAGCGTCCCAAAGTTTGCACCATGATCTATGACCCAGTGTGTGGTCGTGATTCAGATGGGGTGCTGGATGTCTATGCCTCGCCCTGTAACGCGTGCGCCAATGTGGCTGTGGCTGCCTGGCACCCTGAGCCCTGCGAGGAATAATATGTCACTGACTAACCGCATTCTGCTGGCGATGGTCGCCGGCATCGCATTGGGCTCACTCATCGAATGGTGGGTGGGAGTGCTCGACCCCGCTTCTGATCTCCGCATTTTTATTGAGGATGTGCTCATTCTGGGCGTCTTTGATGTAGTGGGCCGCGTCTTTATCGCCTCTTTGAAACTCTTGGTGGTGCCGCTTGTCATGGTGTCGCTGATTTGTGGCATGAGCTCGCTCGGGACAAGTAGTCGTATGGGATCGATTGCCGGTAGAACGATTGCGCTCTACCTCTTCACCACCGGGGTTGCGGTATCTCTTGGTCTGAGTGCGGCGATGCTCATTGGACCGGGCAAAGGGGTGGAGGCGATGACCGCTGCGTCTTTCGAAGCGAAACCGGCGCCACCCCTCACCGACACGCTCGTGAATATTTTCCCGAGTAACCCCTTTAAGGCAATGGCCGAAGGCCAGATGCTGCAGGTGATCGTGTTCGCCTTGTTGGTGGGCTTTGCGCTCACGCGCTCAGGTGAGGCGGGCGAGCGCATTACCAGCTGGTTTCGTGACATGGAAGTCATTGTTATGAAGATGGTGGGCCTCCTGATCGAGTTGGCCCCCTACGGTGTATTCGCGCTGCTGACGAAGCTCTTTGCGACAATGGGATTCGGCACGATTGTTGATCTCGCTGCCTATTTTTTCACCTTACTAGGGGTGCTCCTCTTTCATGGTCTGGTGGTGTACACCAGCCTCTTGAAGGCAACGACCTCCCTCAGTCCGCGGATTTTGCTTCAGAAAATGCGCCGGGTATGGGCGTTTGCGTTTTCAACCGCCTCCTCGGGCGCCACCTTACCCATTACTTTGCGTACGGTGGAAAAGCGTCTTGGTGTGAGTAAGAGTGTTGCGGGATTCTCTATCCCTTTGGGGGCGACCATCAACATGGATGGCACCGCCATCATGCAGGGTGTGGCTACGGTGTTCATCGCACAGGTTTACGGCATTGACCTCACCAGCGGCCAAATCGTGATGGTGGTGCTCACTGCGACGCTGGCTTCGATCGGTACTGCTGCGGTGCCCGGGGTTGGGTTAATCACCCTTGCCCTGGTTTTGCAACAAGCCGGTTTGCCGGTGGAGGGTGTGGCACTGATTATTGGCGTGGACCGGTTCCTAGATATGGTGCGTACCATGGTCAATGTAACCGGAGACGCTACGGTGGCGACTATTGTGGCGCACAAGGAAGGCCAGTTGGATAGAAGCGTCTACCTGGATCCCAAGGCGGACCATGACGGCGATCAGCAATCTCTCGTAGGAACAGGTACCTCGACATGAGTGTGAAAGTACAGGTGGTGCCCGTCACCCAGTACCAACAGAACTGCTCCATCATCCAGTGCCAGGCATCGGGCCTCGCAGCGATCGTCGACCCCGGGGGTGATATTGAGCGCATTGAGGCGGCCGTATCAGCCATGGGTGCGACGGTGGAAAAAATCTTGCTGACTCATGGACACATGGATCATTGCGCGGCGGCGGATGTCCTTCGTAAAAAGCTTGCTGTGCCAATGGAAGGGCCAGAGCAAGGGGATAGTTTTTGGATCGACAAGCTTCCTGAGTGGTGTGAGATGGCGGGTTTTCCCCACGCCGAGCCGTTTACGCCGGACCGCTGGCTTGATGATGGTGACACGGTAACCGTCGGCGAGCAGACTCTCGAGGTTATTCATTGTCCCGGACACACGCCGGGACATGTGGTTTTTCTGCACCGCGAAACCCAACTGGCCTGGGTGGGTGATGTGTTGTTTGCCGGCTCTATTGGCAGAACAGATTTCCCTATGGGTAATCACGATCAGCTGATCCATTCGATCCGCGAGAAACTCTTCCCTATCGGTGACGACATCCGCTTTGTTCCGGGGCACGGCCCCGACTCGACTTTTGGGCAGGAGCGCGCCAGTAATCCCTTCGTGGCAGATACCCGATACGGCTGAGAGCGTCCAGCTTCGCGGTCTGCCCAGAGAGCGTAACGCGACGCAATCGTGTTTTAAGAAACAGATATTCCTGTGTTGCCTGCTAGGCGCCGGCGACTGCGGTCCGAGCGGGGTTGTGAGGTGAATGCTCGGTGGGCGGCCGTTTTAAGGTGCCGTGGGGTAGGGCGCGCCTGCGAATACGGTTGCCAGTACTTTGATGCTTCGCAGGTCAGATCCGGGCACTGTAAGGGGATCAGCATCGAGCACTACGAAGTCTGCCCGTTTCCCCGCGCGAATCGAACCGATCTCATTCTCGCGACCAATAACCCGAGCGGCGCCCGCAGTGACCGCCTCTAGCGCCGATGCGCGCGACAGTCGTTCGGTTTCAAGACCCTTAGCGCCGCTGATGGTCTCACGTTCGCTGGCGGCCCACACCAGTGTCAGGGGTGATAGTGGCGCCATGGGGGCATCGGAGTGGAGTGTAAACGGCACGCCGTTGCGCTCGAGAGAGCCCAGGCGGGTCATTTGCGCCGCGCGGTCTGGCCCCAGCCAGTTATCCGAGTAGGCCTCGGAGAGGATGTAGTGGTAATAAGGATTCACTGATGCCTGGGCGCCGAGCTTGGCGAGTTGCGCGCTTTGTTGTTCGGTGCTGTAGGCCAGATGTTCGATGGTGGCGCGGTGATCGGGTCGTGGAAAGTCGCGCTGTAACCCGGCAATCAATCGCAGAAAGCGATCCACGGCGGCATCACCGTTTGCATGGGCATGGAGCTGAAACCCCGCTCGCCAGAAAATCTCGCCGTAAGCGCGAAGGGTTTGCTCGGGCACCATCCATACGCCTTGGTGCCCATCGAGATAACCTGGCGCTCCCATCTGGGCCAGACCAGAGAAGATGGCGCCATCGATCATTAACTTGAAATGGTTGCCTACTGATACGTTGTCATCATTACTCGCTTGCCAGGTGCGTATTTCGGAAAGCGCTTGTTCCGGTGACCGATTCCGGGTGAGAAAGTCGACAATAATCGGTGTCAAAATAATGCGGACCGGCACGGGGTAGGCATTGGCGGCGGCCCGCACCCCCGCGATTTCCCCAACCGGGTTGCCATAAATTCCCGTGCCCATATCGAGGGCGGTGGTGACGCCGGCCTGGTGTAGCATCGCCAGAAAATTAAACATGCCACGCCCAAAGCGCTCGGGCGAAAACAGGAACCCCAGTTTAGGTATCACTGCTTTGAGTCCATTCTCGTAAAAGTGACCTCGCGCCCAGTCAGCACCTTCCTCTATTTGCGCGTCGGCTGCGGTGACGCCCAGCATTGCCCAGGCAGCATCGTTGCCAATCAGCTCGTGAAAGGAACGGTGCCAAATCATCACGGGTTGCTCGCCAAACCATTCGTTGAGGTCCGCTCGCCAAACCTCACCATGCCACAGTGGGTGATAGCCCCAGGTAATAAAAGGTACGGTCTGATCCGTGTGCGCCTGCGCTAGCGCCATTAAGCGTTGGCGATAACCCGCTGGCGTGGTCTCTCCCGGGTAGTCACCTGTGGGGAGGCTCCAATCGTCAGGTGCCAAAAACGGAAATTGGGTCAGCACAGCGGGTAGAGCGGGGTGCACATGGGGATCAATAAACCCCGGCAACACAATGTGGTCCTCGAACTGACGATCCATGCGACCGGCGCGAGCGATGACTAGTGGCTGCAGGCTTTCCTCAGACCCCACGGCCACGATTTCGCCATTCTCTACCGCGACCGCAGTGGCGATGGGCAGTGCAGGCTCCATGGTGCGAATGACTTTCGCGGTGTACACCACTAACTCGGCGGACGCGGCGCTCGAAAGAAAATATGCCAGCGCGACGCCGGCCCAACGCGTGAGGTTATGTTGGCTCATGCAGTCTCCGCCACACAAAATAGCCTAGCGGATGACTTTAACCCAATCTCCGGTGCGTGGCTCCCCGGTGGGGTAGTAACCGTTGATCAGCCGCAGCTGATTCTCGGCATCAGGGAGTTTCACGCTGCTGGCGAGGGAGGCCCAGGTTGCACCTCGCGGTGCTTGAATGTAATGCAGGGTATGGCTGGTACCGGTGATTTTTTCGCGACCGGTGAGGGGGCGAAAGCTGTCGATGATCGTGCGAAAGTCCGCGTCGGCCTCTGTCAGCACCGGAGCCTTGCCCTGAAACAAAAATCGGTAACTGTGGTCAATAACAGCGAGGCGCACAGACTGCTCGCTACTGGATGCGACGGCGGTTGAGCCAGTGAGACCGAACTGCTCAAGCGCTTCAAATTCCGTTACGGCGCCTTTGGCACCTGCAATCAGGCTGGCCTCGGTGTCTTGACTGGGGTCGATCTTGGTGAGGGCGATGGTTAGGGTCTGACTGCCATCGGCGGAGGTTGCGAGGATTTCGCGGCTGGACTGCCGCACAGTCCACCCGGCTGGGTGGGCAAAAGTGAAGTTGAGTTTGTTGTGATAAAACCGATCAGGTTCGCTTTGCGCCTCGGCGCTGGCGCCGTATACGAGGCCTTCAGTTTGCCGCCGGTACTCGCCGGGTAGCTCGGGGTTCTCTGGCATCTCGTCAATATCCAGCTCATTGGCCGCCTTGATTACGGTTTGCAATCGCAAATCATTGCGCGGGTGGCTGGCATACAAGCCATGATAGGTGCCGGAGGGTTTACCACTGGCCTTGGCCTGTACCCGGCGATACTGTTCCTGGTCCTTGAGGACGCCGATCACTGAGAGCATCGAATCGACATCGTAGCCCGTTTGGTGAAGATACTCGGCACCCGCTGAGTCGGCCTCGAGCTCCATGTCGCGGCCGAAACCCGAGATAATCTCCGCGCCATACATGCCCGCCGCGTCATACACATCGCCCGACCCCGTCAGAATATAGGCCGACACTGCGGCCACCTTGGAAGTGACCTGCGCGGTTTGACGACGGGAATGATGGCTCTCGGTGATATGCCCAATCTCATGGGCGAGCACCCCGGCCAGTTCGGCCTCGGTATCCAGATATGCCAGCAAGCCCCGGTTCACGTAAATAAAGCCGCCAGGCATAGCAAAGGCGTTGATATCCGGTGAGTCCAGCAGGGTAAAAGTAAATGTTGGGCGCGCAATGCCGGCTTCCCGCAGCAACCGGTCACCCACCTGACGCACATAGGCATCCAGTTCCGAGTCATCATAAATGCCGATATTTTCGATCAGCTTTTGATGCTCCTCGGCCACCTCCTTAGGCATCTCCACTGAAGTGCCCCCCACGGTTACGGTAGAGGACCCGCTAGCGCAACCCACAAGAACAAGTAGCGACAGTGTGAGAATTGAAAAGACAGAGAGTCTGCGCATCATGGTTACTCAGTGGTGGGCAGAAAGGTATTCCAGCAGCTGATCGCCAAGACTATCGCAGGCGGTCCCCTGCACGGGGGCGATAATCGGAATAGGCACGATTACTGCGGGCATATAACTCTGACCGCTGGTGACAGCGCTTACCTTGCCCACCTCGACTTTATCTGTGAAGTCCCAGATGGTGGCTTCGTACTCAGATTCCGTACCCCAGGTGCCAAAGCCAAAACAGCCGGCGACCCCGGGGCCGATGCCGCAACTCATCGATCCTACGCTTTCTGTATCCACGGTCTTGCCATCGATCCAGATCATGTATTCCAGCTTCATTTCGGCAAATTGGTTAGCAACGATGGGTAATTCCAATAACTGATCGATGGTTTGCGGTTGCAGGGGCGCGGTGCGTGGCTCGAACCAAGGATAGAACTGATTAATAAAAGCGATTTCGTTAATCACATCGATGCTGGGATCGCCACTGTGAATGTGGTCGCCAATGCACTCGATAAAATCGAATTCTGTATCGTAATCGGGCGCGTGACGTCTGCCGAGAATCACCACGCTGGATTCTCCAATACCGGCAACGGGTTCGTTGTAGGTCATCTCATCGACGGTCGCATTCACACATCCTTCGAACAACAGCGCGGTCAGGATGATCCCGACCGGCCGGAGTATTTTCAGCCGCATAGCTCCGCCCATCACGACACACTGTCCGTCTGAGCGGCTGTGGCGGTCGGATTCTCTTTAACCTCAGGTGCGTCTGCCTCTTTTGGTGGAACGGGCACCGGTACATCGCCACTTTCGGGCGTGGGTATCGTGTCGTTTTGAGAGATGCCGTTAGCGATATTGTCTAGCCACACCGCAATATCGGGCGTTGCCCCAAAAGTTGTAATGAAGTGGGCTCCCGCGTCACGCAAGGCAACCACCGCGGCAAGGTTGACGGCCTCTTCGTCAGTCTGCAGAAAGGCGGTAGGGGTTTTGCCATAGGCTGTTACTGGCCAGGCGGCGAGGCGTTCGTCTGGATTGACCGTCAGCGCACCGTCGTCTTGTTGATGAATGGCGCTGATATCGACCAGACGAAATTCATACCGCATCCAGATCTCATAAATTTTGACATTGGTATGGGTGGGAATCGTGTACTGTAAATCGGAGATCGCAGGGATGATAACGCCGTCGATGTCGGCACCATGGGCTAGCACCGTCTCCCAGTCTCGAATATGTACGACTTCATCGAACATACCGGTAAAAACCTTGTCCCAAAAAGTGACCTGTGCCTCCCCAGTTTTCACCAGCCAATCGGTCTCTGTACGGCCCTTGGCCTCGTCAAAGAATTCGTGTTCTGCAAAGGCTTGTGGGTAAATCACGCCGAGGGTTATTGGCAGTGGATCGAGCAGTGGTGTGGGAAAATTTCCTTCAACTACCACCTGCCTCGAAGCGCACCCTGTGCCGAGCAGAGTGAGGCAAAGCAAGAGGAGCCATCGCCCTATGCGGACGTGCTCAAGGCCTGAAGTCGTTGAGACCAACGAAGCTACCCCCATTCCTTAGGGTGAGTTCACGCATCAGTGTAGCAAACCGTACACCTGTCGCCTGTAGTTCGGGAGGTCGGATAAATTGCACCGGAAAACCCACCGCGTGAATGCGCACTCGGCGCTCGCCACTGGCGGCTTCTGCATTGAGTCGATCCACGGTCTGTACTACTTCCTGAATCGAGGCGCCAGTGAATTCATCTCCGAACACGTAAATGGAGATCTTTTTACCAGGATCGTAAAAGGAGCGTACAGCATTGGTAATGCCCTCCACCGGAGAGGAATTGGAAAACACATTCCAGTTACGCAAATTCTGCAGAATCAGGCTTCGCCGAGCGGGGGTATCTGGTATCCACTCGCCGCGGTAGCGGCTGAATAGATAATTGCCCATGTCGTTAAGCACTTGAATACCTTTCACCTCCGGGTAGATATTGAGGGTAGCCTCCATTTCAAGGAGCATCCGCTCCCAAGCATAGGAGAACATGGAGCCTGAGGTGTCTATGATGAAAATAATGTACTCGCTGTCTACTGGAATGCCGCCAATCAACTGATTCTTTTTTTCTGCGTTACGACCGAGTAGGCGCAGTTCCTCCTCGGAAAGTTTTTGCCGGGCAATGGCAAGTTGCTCCCGCACAATGGCATTTGCGTTTTGTGAGGTATTGAGTGAGTTGTACTCGGAGCGGGTGCGCGCGAGTGCGCCCTGTAAAATGGCAATGCGCGCTTCATATTCCGAGACTTGCTCACGTTTTACGATGAGATCGCGGTTGAGGATGGTGGTCTCACCACGAATTTCAAAGAGCTGCTCGGTTAGGTCTGCCACAGCGGCCTCCGCATTAACCAGTGCTTGCTCGATCACCTGAGGCTGAACGGTTTTAGTAATCATCAGAAGTAGAATGACTGCACCAAAGCCGCAGCAGATGACATCCAGAAAAGAAAGAGAGAATTCAGGGGGAGCGCGTCGTTGTCGCATATCGCGCCTCAGGGCCAATCTGTTGAGGGTGAGAGAAAACTGCCGCTGGAGGCGCGGGCCAGTTGCCAGAATTCGGAGGCCGCCATCGGGTCACCCTCCATAGGTAGCAAGATGATGTTTACCGGTACGCCAGAGGGTAGTTTTCTGATCGCCTCACGAAAAAGTTTTAGCCGGTCGTTACCGCTAATTTTGCTTCCTCTGGGCGGGTTGGTGCCCTGTGTGGGTAAGCCGTCAGTCAGCAGAAAAATATTATCGGGTGGGTTGGGGAGTGCTGATAGCGCTGCAAAGGCGTTGTGCAAGCTGGTGCCGCCTGCGGGGATTTGCTCTCGGAGTGCAGCGCTGATGTTTTCGAGTTTGTTGGTATCAGCCACCTCGAGCCATTTTCCTTCGGTATCCGAGAGAACGGGCGCCGCCCGCGTATTAAACGTGAAGACCTGAAATTGTGAATTCACCGGTAACTGCGCCGTGAGCCAATCTACAGTGTCGAGGGTGCGCACCCATTTGCCTGCTTGCTTTTGTACAGCCGGATCCATGTTGCGTAGGCGGATAACATTTACCAGCTGGTTGGCCAGCATACTGGCAGAGGTATCCACTAGTATCGCTATCCGGCGTCCACCTAGATTGAGGCCTGTCAAATACTGGCGGTTGCCTTCGCCCACAAATTCTCTCGCGCTCCGCCCCGCCTCGGCTTCGGCGGCTTCCTCAAGGAGCTGGATTTTTTCCTCCAGCTGATTAATTTCGGCCTGAAGCTTGGCGATGACATCGGTATCACTCAACCCTGACTCCTCGATTGCCGCAATCAGTGCCTCGTATTCATCGAGATCCTCGGTGATGCGTCGGGCAAGCCCGTCGGCCTCGACAATTTCAAGGTCGGCTTCATCCAGTGCATTGCGAAGCCTTACAAGACCCGCCTCTCCCTCACGGATGTCGTCCTCAAGGAGATTGACCTCAGAGAGCACCTCGGCATTGACGGTCTGTATTTCGATTTCTAGAGAGTGGTCAATAATCAGAAATACCAGCACCACGGCGCCGAAACCGCAGGACATAATGTCGAGAAAGCTGAGGTTAAAGGTAGAGGCTTGTCGCTTCCGCCGCGGCACCTGTCAGGACTCCACAGTAATGAAGTGCACCTCGACACCGCCGGTCACCAGGTGATCACCCACCTTGATTGTCAGGTCGCCATCAACGGTTTCGCCATTGAGCCGCACCTCGATATCCGATGTGATGGCGATTTGAGTTGCTCCCGTTACGCTCACGCCGGGTGCAATTATCCTGCCGGGTATCAACGTGGCCGCATGTCCCGCGATGAGGTAGTGGCTGACTAGAGACTTATCAGCCGCCCGCGTCTGTGGCGCTGCGGTGTCGGACTGTGATGCCCCCGTGCAGGCCACCTGACGCTGAAAAACGAGTTCGTCGTTGTCTCTCGACAGGTGCGTGGCGCTCGGCAAGATTGCATCTGGGGAGATCGCCTGAGTGCGTAATGGCTGGTCTTGTTTGGATGACAGGGACAGGCCAGGTAAAGACGACAATAAACTGTCTAGGGCGATACAGGAGGTATCTGCAGGGATTAGCGGCGCGAGCGCGGCAGAGAGGCGTTGGCCCACTGTCCGCAGCGCATCGGCGCTGATGCGCGCGGTATGCCCTTCCACCGAGCAGCTCACTTCACTCTGGGTCGCGAGGGCTTGCAGCAGGCTGGGTATTTGCTCATACAGCGTTTGCTCGGTGTCGGCGCGTCGTTGCGGATCAAATCGTGTCTGGCTTACAAACTGCTGCCCGATTATCTCCGCAAGGTCGTCTATGAGCCCCAGCAAGCCAAAGCCGGGTAAAAGTTGGGTCTCACCCGTCGTCGCCATACCATGGGCCATATTAATCGGAGTGATGCTAGCTTGATGCAGGTGCAGCTCGACATGCGCACAGGCCTCGGCAACACTGGCGCCTACCAATGCGCTGCGATGCACTACCCCACTAGGTGTGACAGGTAGCGTTTCGATAATACCGAGGAGCAGTGACAGTTGGGCCGGCTCCATGGCGCCCGGGATAGCCAGTATGATTTCGCCCGACGCATCGCCCAGCAGTGCCTCCAAATGAGCATGGACCAGATCCGCCGTGTGCCGTGCGGGGCCGAGTGCCGGACTCAATGGTTGGGTCGATAGTCGATGCCAATAGCGGTTATTGATTTCTCTAGGTGCACGGCGAGCTTGTTGCCACGCGGTATGACCAAATTGGTATCGCCCCTCATTGAGCCAGGCAATGCCCATTAAAAAGGTATCACTGTCGTCTCGCCATAAGCGCATCGAGGCATCATTGCAGTCGAGTAATAGCATCAGCGACACTGCATCAATTTCTCGGCACCGACAAATGTCGGATCAGATGTCGGTCAATATAGCGCTGGGTGCTCAATACCAATCGCTCTTGGGAGAGCTGCAGTTGATGCAGCGCAAACATGATGACGATCGACAGCACCAAGGCCACGAAAGTGCTGTTAAAAGCCACCCCAAGGCTCACGGTGACCCCCGAAATGTCACCTTCGACCGCCTTGTATGCCTGACCCAGTGCATCGCCAATACCGCGCACTGTCCCAATAAACCCAATCGACGGGATTGCCCAGGAAATGTAACGCACCATCGACAACTCCGAGTCGAGTCGATCTGCCTCAATATCACACTGCTCGCGCACGGCATCGGAGACCGCGGGAATACTGCCAGTAGTGGTGAAGCGACTCAGCGCGTTGGAGAGCGCCCTAGGTAAGAGGTAGTCCTGCTCTTCCTCGGGAAGCGCTTCTAGCGAGCGCGACTGCTCTCGAGCGTCGCGCGGCAGGATACTGGTACCCTCGGGTATCGCGATGAGCTCCCGACCTAACATCACACTCTCTGCCCGAGTGCGCGCGGCTTTGAGCCCCATAATTGCCAGCGCCCAAAGCAGCAGAATAAAACAGGCTTCCTGCTCATAGTCTTTGATCACTATTGCTAATGAACGGTTGCCAGTGGGCGCCTCGCCTGCGGCTTGCAGCGCGGCCTGAATTGCCAGCTGGGAGTCGGCGCTGGGGCGGATGAATCCTACATAGGCGGCGTGCACCAGAATTACGGCAGTGAGTAGCGCAAATACCTGATACAGGAACTCCGAGGGAATACGTCGCATGATCAAGGGCTCCTTCTTGGGTCAGATGTCCACTGGAAAAGACACGGACAAGTCTTCGGATATGGACTCTGTGGGCTTGTAATCGACGATGGAGCCGGGGGCAGTCGGTGCTTCAGGCTCTAGAGGTGCCGCCACTTCATCGGATGCAGTGGTAGCTGGAGTAACGTCCTCGGAGTCGCTGGTGAGGCCCGCGTCAGGCTCCTGATCCGCCACTTGTGCTAACACCGGCGCACCTACACTCAGGCAGCCCGCCACCACCCATCCCGCCAGTACCTTCAAACCGCCAGTTTGCTTATTCGGCATAGCGCGCAATTCTAAAGCCCAAGTCATCTCTCCCTCGTTCACCATAATCACGAAAGGTTAGCCGCAGTTCTGAAAGTCGGCTCAAGGCCCAGCTGCCGCCACGAATGGTGTAGTTGTCGCCGCGCTGCATACCCAGCGGGTCGATCGCCAACTCTGCGTTGGCCGAAGGAATTTGATAACCGTCGTGCACCCATTCGGCAACATTACCACCCAAATCATGCAGTCCGCGATGATTGGGCGGAAAGCTACCCACCGGGGCCGAGACCACAAACTGATCGGTATACCCATTGAGAATACGACCTGTCACTAGGGCTGAGGTATTGTCAGCCACATTGGCCACCACCTGGGTGGGTGGAAAGTCATCTCCCCAGGCAAACCGGCGAAGCTGGTTACCCTCCACTCGGGCGGTAAAGGCCCACTCTGCCTCACTGGGGAGCCGGTAGCCAGTGCTGCTCGGATTAAACCCCACGATCACGCCCTGATTCTCGCGATAAAAAGGTGGTAGGCCCTCGCGTCGGCTCAACCAGTTACAGAAACTGGCCGCCTGCTGCCAACTGATGCCCGCTACTGGTTGGTGATCGCGATCAAGGGAGTAACTCTCGATGGACCCTGAATCATGGATTGCTTCGAACTGCCGGAATTGGGCATTGGTGGTTTCAGTGGTTGCAATATAAAACGCGCGTTTGAGCTCGACCGGATGCTCCACTTCGTTGGATCGCCGCCCAGGGTCTCGGCG
>Ga0209374_1001584_pt1 | contig 21756 bp, 24 predicted proteins | sample SaaInlLV_DNA_10m_FD_184683 | JGI IMG/M metagenome (GOLD analysis project Ga0209374, IMG submission 184683) | Marine microbial communities from expanding oxygen minimum zones in the Saanich Inlet - SI075_LV_DNA_10m (SPAdes) (version 2) | ecosystem: Environmental > Aquatic > Marine > Unclassified ... | reverse complement strand
GGACGACCCCACTTCTGAGCCGGATCAGCAACTGGGTAGCCCGCTGCGATTAGCGCGGCGGCATCATCACGCTGAACAGACCGAACAGTTTCATCAGTTGAACCATACTCCAAAGTCACGTTGGCAAAACCATTGGCGCCAAGCTCCATACCCATGTTGCCCGCAAAGTAAGCCATGTCGCCATCGCCTTCAGCGTATTGACCCATACGGATCTGAGCAGAACCACCTTCACTGGCATCTTTCAGCTTGAAGTTGATTACGCCAGCCAGAGCATCAGAACCATACTGAGCTGCTGCACCATCACGCAGTACTTCAACGCTCTTTAGAGCCATACCAGGAATAGTGGAAACATCAGCACCGTGAGAACCGTCTGAGATACCACCAGCAGACCAAACGATAACGCTGGCTCTGTGACGACGCTTGTTATTGACCAGAATCAACGAGTGATCTGGAGCCATGCCGCGAAGCTGGAATGGACGTACCAGAGTTGCTGCATCACTGATCGGCTGATCGTTGACTGAGAAAGAAGGTACTGAGTTACGCAGCAAGTTAGCTACGTCCATGTCGCCTTGGTTAGTCAGTTCAGCGCTAGTGATTACATCAACAGCTGCTACGGTATCAGTAGCTGAACGGGCTTTGGCACGAGCACCAGTGGTTACGATTTCTTCAACCATAGCGCCTTCTGCGAAAGCGACTGATGGCAGCACTGCGCTGCTAGCGATAATTGCCGCTGACAGAGTAGTTAACTTCAAGATGGATGTATTTTTCATAAATCTCCCCCGAGATATTTGAATTGTGGATCGTTATTTTTACTTTTATTAGGCCCATAGAAATCCGAGCCAACGCGCACATTAACACATGATTTGCTAAGTACCTACTCTATATACGCGAAAGTTTGGCTGTTAGGTCACAGAGGGGAAAGCCCGTTTTTTAAGCGCCGCCACTGACATTCGTTTGCTCCACCCCCCCCACAACCAGAATAACGGCCGCGCTCACATTATTGGTATACTCGGAGAACTCGAACCGGAAACTGGGGTAAATACCATGCCAGAACTTAAGACTCACCGAGGTGGCTGCCACTGCGGGGCGGTTAAATTTGAAATCGATGCGCCCAGCCAGCTCCATGCTCATGCCTGTAACTGCTCAATTTGCTACCAGAGCGGTGGCGATCAAATGATTGTACCGGCATCCCGGTTTCGACTGATCTGCGGTACAAGCGCGATGACTACCTATACCTTTAACACCGGCGCTGCCCAACACACCTTTTGCAAGCACTGCGGCATAAAACCTTTTTATACGCCGCGCTCTAATCCGGATGGCTTTAGCGTCAATCTGCGCTGCATCGAGCGCTCACATATTGAGTCTATTGAGGTAGATATATTCGACGGTCAAAACTGGGAGCAGAACGCCGCATCTCTGGCGCACCTGTCTCGCGAAGACTAATGTAGTATGCTGCCCAGAAGAGTCACCCCTCAAGACCATAATAATAAACAGGGTATCAGTGTGAATAAACAATTGGGCCAGTTCTATCTGTTTCGTCAGCGGCGCTTTGTGCCTTTTTTTATCACCCAGTTTCTCGGCGCACTGAATGACAATCTGTTTAAAAATGCGCTGCTGGTCATCATTGTTAGCAGCGGCATCTCCGCCTCCGACAGCAATACCAACTTCCTTACCAATCTAGCCGCTGGCCTGTTTATCCTGCCGTTTTTTTTATTCTCAACCACTGCTGGTCAGCTGGCGGACAAATATGACAAGGCCTGGCTGATCCGGCGGATTAAATTTGCCGAAATTCTTATTATGCTGACCGGCAGTTATGCCCTATTCAGTAGTGATATCACCTTGATGCTTGGCGTACTGTTTTTGCTCGGCGTGCAATCGGCATTTTTTGGGCCGATTAAGTATTCGATAATTCCCCAGCACCTGGCCGCTGAAGAACTGATGGCGGGCAATGCCCAGGTCGGCATGGGTACCTTTACTTCAATTTTGATCGGTACCTTAATGGGGGCCTGGCTGGTGAGCTACGATGGCGGCGCGCTGTTAGTGGGTGCGGCCGCGGTTATGCTGGCTCTTATCGGCTGGCGGGCAAGCTGCGCAATCCCCGACGCACCGGCAGACAGCAGCGATATTCGCATCAGCCTCAACCCGATTGCCGACGCCGCGGGCAATATACGCCTAGCACGTGAAAATATGACAGTGTTCTACTGCACCATGGGCATCTCTTGGTTTTGGTTATTTGGCGGCAGCTTTTTAACCCAGGTGCCCAATTTTGCCGTGACCGTACTCCAGGGTCATGCCACCTTAATCTCGATACTTTTGGGTGCCTTTATTGTGGGTGTGGCGATTGGCTCACTGCTCTGCGCCAAAATATCAGGCCGCCAGGTTGAGCCGGGATTGATTCCCTTTGGCGCGATTGGCCTAACCCTGTTTAGTGCAGATCTGTTTTTTGCCTCAACCAGCTATCAGCTAGCGAACACCGCAATAAGCGCAGTGATGCCTCTGCAGTTTTTGAGCCTCAGCGGCGGGGTCAGAATATTTGTCGACCTGGCAGCCATTGGCATGTTTGGCGGTATGTTTATTGTGCCTCTGTATGCCATGGTGCAATCGCGCACCGAAAGCCATAAGCGGGCACGGGTGATTGCGGCAAATAATGTGTTTAATGCTCTATTTATGGTGGCTGGCGCATTAATTGGTATTGTCTGCCTGAGTATTGTGCAGATGACTATTCCACAATTTTTTGCCCTGATGTCGGGAGCTAATTTGTTATTCTTGGCGCTATTGGTATGGCGAGTGCCCGAATTCAAGCTTCGCTTTTTGGCTTGGATAACGAATAATCGATAGCGGGTAGAGGATAGTTAGTAATAGATAGCCAGTAATAAACAGCCTGTAATCAATAAGCTCACCGCAGCCCTCTGCGAGAGCAATCAAACAAGGTAGGGATACAACAATGCAACTCTCATCAAAGATACTTCTCGGCATGGCACTCGGCATTGTCGTTGGTCTGACCCTTAATGTGATCAGCGATGGCAGCGGTTCAGGCCCGTTAACCGCCTGGGTGGTGGAATATATTTTTGATGTAGTCGGGCGTATTTTTATTGCCTCCCTGAAGCTGCTAGTAGTGCCATTAGTATTTGTCTCACTGGTCTGTGGTTCCGCAGCCATGGGCGAGAACGTCAAAATGGGACGCATCGCGTTTAAGACTTTGGCCCTCTATCTATTTACCACTGCAGTGGCGATCACTATTGCCCTGACGCTGGCGAATATTATTAATCCCGGTATCGGCATAGATACCACCGCGACTGCCACCTATGTTGCGGCTACGCCGCCGTCCTTTAAAGATGTGCTGATTGGTATATTCCCCACCAACCCAATTCAGGCTATGTCCGACGGCAATATGCTGCAAATTATTGTCTTCGCTATTTTGGTCGGCGTCGCCATCACTCAGGCAGGTGCGGCTGGCAAATCAACTCTAGCGGGCTTTCAGACCTTTAATGAGGTGATTATGCGCATGGTCACCATTCTGATGCACCTGGCCCCCTTTGGTGTTTTTTGCCTGTTGGCGAAACTGTTTACTCAGGAGGGCTTCACCGCAATTTTCAATCTGGCGCTTTATTTTATGACCGTTACACTGGTGCTGATAATCCATGCCGGCGCCGTCTATACCAGTATCTTCAGCTTTTTTACGCGCCTCAATCCGCTGACCTTAATCAAGAATATGCGCCCGGCTATGCTATTTGCCTTTAGCACCTCATCGAGTAATGCGACCATGCCCATCACCATGAATGTGGTGGAGAAACGCGTCGGCGTGGATAATTCCATCGCCTCATTTACTGTCCCTCTGGGCGCCACTATTAATATGGATGGCACTGCAATCATGCAGGGCGTGGCCACAGTATTTATCGCTCAAGCCTATGGGTTAGACCTAGGTCTGAGCGAGTATCTAGCGGTCATTGCCACCGCAACCCTGGCCTCGGTTGGCACCGCAGGTGTGCCCGGTGTCGGTTTAATTATGCTCTCCATGGTCCTGCAGCAGGTGGGATTACCGGTCGAAGGTATTGGCTTAATTATCGGCGTCGACCGCCTGCTCGACATGATGCGCACTGTGGTAAACGTTACCGGCGATGGCATGGTTACCACAGTGGTCGCGAAAAGTGAGGGACTGCTCAATGAAGATATTTTTAATGAAGTCTCAGATCGCGATGAGTACAGCAGCCCACAACACAATAGCTAGCATCTAGCTAATTGGTCCGCGCGTATAAGAATAACTATGCGATTGCCGCCTCTGAGCCGCCAGCGTCAACTAATCTGTTTCAGCAGCGTTACTGAACGTTTATCGCTTGCAACCACTTAAAGGTTTTATCCATGCCATTGTTTAACCGCCAAGGGAAAATCACCATTGCAGTGCTGGTGGTCGGAATCTTATTTATTGTCGCGGTTGCAACCCTTAAACCCAAACCAGAAAAAGTTAAACGCCTACCGCCGCCACTGTTGCTGGTTAAGGTAATTGATGCCGCCCCTCAAACCCTGCGCCCGACTATTGCCTCTCAGGGCACTGTTGCCCCAAGACGGGAAATTGATCTGGTGTCTCAGGTATCGGGCAAGGTGATTGACGTTAATCAACGCTATGCCAACGGCAGCTTTTTTCGTCAGGGGGATACATTAATCCAGCTAGAATCCAGCGACTATAAATTTGCCGTTATCCGAGCCAAGGCACAGCTGGCCAAAGCCAAAGAGCAGGTGGCTCTGGAAAAAGGCCGCTCGCGACAGGCCAAGCGCGAGTGGCGCGACCTTGGCGACACCACCGCCAATGAGCTGTTTTTACGCGCGCCGCAATTGGCGTCTGCCCAAGCAGCCCTAGAGTCTGCTCGCGCTGACCTGGACAAGGCCAATCTCGATCTCAGCCGCACATCCATCGCAATCCCCTTTCAAGGGCGCATCAGACAAACCTTTGTCGATCTTGGTCAATTCATCACCCCGGGAACCCGGATTGCTAAAATATACAGCACCGACGTAGTGGAAGTCCGACTGCCCCTGAATGATCGACAGACTGCGCTAATTGATCTGCCGGTGAATTTTGAAAATACCCAGAGTGCAAACTATCCCGAGGTGGTACTGCGGCGCCAAGTCGGCGGCAAGACCTATAAATGGCAGGGAAAAATTGTTCGTACCGAGGCCTCTATCGATATTCAGAGCCGCATGACCTATGCCGTGGCAGAGGTGCAAAACCCCTTCAAGACAGATCCCAATAGTGATCGGCCGCCCCTCAGCATCGGTCTGTTTGTCGAGGCGGAGATTGCTGGTCGGCCGATGACCAATGCCCAAGAGCTACCGAAGAATATCGTCTATCGCGGCAATGAAGTATTAGTCCTGAACGAAAATGATGAAGTGAGCTTTGAAACCCTCTCTGTGGTGCAGTCGACGGCGGACTCGCTAATAACCAACAGCATCGAATCCGGCACACGTATAGTCGGCACTCGCATTGCATTGCCGGTTCCTGGCATGCGTGTGGACACCGGCTCAGCGGACCTCAACAGCACCCAACCCAAAAGCCCTTTATCAAATAGCGCTGATCTCCTATGAATGCCTCCATAGCTTGGTTTGTGCGCAACCCGATCGCCGCAAATCTATTGATGCTACTGATCTTGACCGCCGGCATTATGGGCGGCCTTGGCATGGGCAAAGAGGTCTTTCCCTCTTCAAACCTTAATATGATCACTATCTCAATGCCCTATCCCGGCGCTGGGCCACGGGAAGTGGAAGAGCAGATTGTGGTGCGCATTGAAGAGGCGATCTACAGCCTTGAGGGCATCAAACATATTCGCAGCCAAGCGCGTCAGAGCAACGGTCAGGTAACAGTCGAAGTCGCCGACGGTTACGATATGACCAAGATGATTAACGATATCAAGGCCCGGGTAGATGCGATTATCACCTTTCCCAGCGATGTCGAGCGCGCAGTTATCCGCGAACAGGAAATACGTAACGAAGTGATTCGCGTGGCCCTTTTTGGTGAGGCTAGCGAGGCGGTGCTGCGAGAATATGGTCAGCGTATTCGCAATGATTTGGCGGCCCTGCCCAGTGTCGATCTTGTCGAGCTATCAGGGGTGCGAGAGCCACAGATCGATATCGAACTGTCTGAGATCAATATGCGTCGTTATGGTATTTCATTTAATGATGTGGTCAGTGCAGTGCGTCGGTCTTCACTAAATCTGCCCGCCGGCACTATCCGCGCTGCGAGCGGTGACCTCCAGATTCAAACACGCGGCCAGGCTTATTACGAAGAAGACTTTAATCAGATCCTGGTCTCCAGTCGCGCCGATGGAACTGAAATCAAAATTGAAGATATAGCCACTGTTATTGACGGCTTTGAAGAGCGTAATCTTCGCACTAGGTTCAATGGTGAAAATGCCATTTTCCTTGGCGTTCGAGTAGGCAGAAACCCAGATGTGGTGGCGACCACCTCGGCGGTAAAAGACTATGTTAATAGCGGTTCAAGCTTTTTGCCGCCAGGCTTGCAGCTACAGACCTGGCGCGACTACTCGAATATGTTTTCCAGCCGCCTGACACTGCTGTCGAAAAATGCCTTCGGCGGGTTGATATTGGTGTTTATCGTATTGATGTTGTTTCTGCGTCCGCAGCTGGCCTTTTGGGTGGCCGTTGGTATAGCGATCGCCTATATGGGTGCGCTGTGGATACTGCCAAGTATTGGGCTGACACTCAATATGCTGTCGATGTTTGCGTTCCTGCTGATTCTCGGGATTATTGTCGATGATGCGATTATTGTCGGTGAGAGCATATATCGCCACCAACAGCTTGGTTATGACGGCGATACTGCAGCTCGGCTAGGGGCCCAAGCAGTTTCTAAACCGGTGTTGCTGGCGGTGGTCAGCACCATGATTGTGTTTTTGCCGATGCTGTTTTTGCCCGGTATGTGGCCCAAATTTCTCTGGGCAATCCCGGCGGTCACTCTGGTTGCACTGTCCTTTTCGCTGATTGAGTCATTCTGGATACTGCCCTCCCATCTGGCCAAGATGCAACCTGAAAAACCGGCCACCACCCAGGTCGGCATGGCCATTCGCAATGTTAGAAAACGCTTTGCCGACGGCCTGGTCAATGCTTCCCAGAATATTTATATGCCCTTTTTAGAGCGCGCTCTTAACTGGCGCGCCCTAACATTAATCGGATTTTGCCTGGCCTTTACACTCTCAATCACGTTGATCAGCGCCGGCTATATCAAACAGCGCTTTATGCCGGATGTGCCCTCAGACTTTATCTCTATGCGCATTGAAATGCCCGACGGCTACTCTGTCGAAGGCAAGATTGAAATTACTCAAAGAGCCGAGCGCGCGGCTCAGTTATTGGCCGATGACCCGGTGATTAGAGCGCAAATCGATACAGATACTCTGGTAGCCAATCAGCTGTCATTTATGTACGGCGACACTGTCCGCTTGATGCTGGAGCTGCAGCCGGATATGAGCGGCCAGGTAAGTCCAACACTAGTGGGAGAGCGCTGGCAGCGACTAATTGGCGAGATACCCCAGGCCAAAACCTTTAGTGTGGATGCGTCCGGTATAGGTCGCGGCAATGGCGAGCGCATCACTGGCGTGTTGACTTCCAATAATCTCGACCAGCTCACGGCAGCGGCACAGTTCCTTAAGCAGCGCATGCGAGATATTCCCGGCGCACGAAATATCCGTGATGATATTCATTCCGGACGCTCCGACATTGATATCAGCCTGCTTCCCTTTGGCAATAATTTTGGCATCGGACTAAGCGATGTCGCTCGTCAGGTGCGCCAGGGCTTTTACGGGGACGAAGCTCAGCGTGTGCCCAGGGGCCGCGATGATGTCAAGGTAATGGTGCGCTACCCTAAGCAGGATCGCGCTCAGGTGGATACCTTGGATAGCATGCGTATTCGCACACCCAATGGCGCAGAAGTGCCGTTTTATTCGGTGGCCGAAACCTCTTATGTTCCTGGTTATACGCGGATTAACCGGCAGGATCGCCAGCGCAGCGTCAAGGTTTCTGCACAGCCTACGGCAAACAAGCTGACCGTCGATGAAATGGCGCAGATTCTCTTTGACGAGATCGGCCCTGAGTTACAGCAGCGCTATCCTGAGGTAGTGCTAAACAAAGACGAACAGCTGGCCGAACAAGATGCGTTCTTTGCTTCGGCAGCCAAGCTATTTATGCTTGCTCTGGGAATGATTTATATTCTTATGGCAGTAGAATTTAAATCCTATTTAAAACCTTTGGGTGTTCTTTCTGCCGTGCCTTTCGGCATGATGGGCGCGGTGTTTGGGCACTTTATAATGGGGCTCAATTTTAGCGTGCTGTCGTTTCTTGGGGTCCTCGCCGCCTCAGGTGTGGTGGTCAATGACAATTTGGTATTAATCGATCGCATCAACCAGCTTCGGGCCGAAGGTCTGGCAATTAAAGAGGCTCTGATGCGAGCAGGCCAGGAACGTTTTCGGCCGATTATTCTGACGTCTCTAACCACCTTTATTGGACTGGCGCCAATACTCCTAGAAACGAGTATGCAGGCGCGCTTCCTGATTCCGATGGTTGCCTCACTGGCATTTGGCGTGCTGTTTGCGACCGTTGTGACGCTGGTGTTTGTGCCCTGCCTCTATCTCTCGGGGGCAAACTTAAATGCGCACTGGGAAAAGAGAATGCTCCTGCCAACCCAAGTTTCAAATAGCCAAAGCGACGCCTAGAGTATCAGGGCTTTTGGCAGTAAAAATCTAGAATTTAGAATTTAGAACCTGGAGTCTAGACTCTAGTAGTACGCGGTAGGAGTGGTTGTCAGTACCATAGGTGCTCCCACTTCTTCCCGCTTCACTATGCCACAGAGCTGTTCCACCAGCTCAAGAGCAAAGTCCAACGCAGTGCCCGGACCCTGACTGGTAATGCAATTGCCATCCACAACTACGCGAGCGGCGCCATCTACCTCTTTGGCTTCGAGAGACTTCTGAAAACTCGGGTGACAGGTGACAGCCTTATCCAGCAGTAATCCTTTAGTGGCCAGCACCAGTGCTGGCGCCGCACAGATTCCAGCAAATAGCTTGTCCTGAGCTGCCTGATCGCGCAGCAAGACATCCAACACGGCGTGTTTTGCAAGATGTTCAGAGCCAGGCAGTCCCCCGGGCACGGCAATCAAATCGTAATGCTTATTCGCGCAGTCATCTAACATTGCATCGGCGACAATATGGGTTCCTCTGGATGCACAAATTTGCAGTTTCTCGCCACTGTTAGCGCTGGCTACAGTAACCTCAACGCCTGCTCTGCGGAGCACGTCAACAATGGTTACCAACTCAATTTCTTCACTCCCCTCGGCGATGGGAATAAGTGCCGTTTTATTCATAGTTTGTCCTTTTTTTCTTTTGGCTACATACGTTACACTGTGGCGCAAATTATTCTAACTGTCACGGATTTGGCATGAAAATTTTCATAATAAAAAGTCATGATGGAAGCATTTTAGGTAAAGATCTTGAATGGGTTGACGGCACTAATGCCAGCCTACTTTTTACTGCGCAACACCGCGATGTCGCCCTCAATCAGCTGATCGAATTGAACGCTAAAGATATCCATTTGCGCGCCGAGATTATTCAGTGCGAAGCTGATAAAAAAGGCCGTCCAGTACTTTTGCTGGACATCGCAGCTATGCCTGCCGAGGCTCCAGCCAACACCAATCAAGTTAGCGCCGCCTAAACAGGAGCTCATGCGTGTCAATTGAAACTCGCCTTGCAGCGCTTGCGCAGCCAAGCACTATCGGGATACTACAAAACATTGCCCGGGGCATAGAAAAAGAGAGCCTCAGGGTAGAGCCCTCTGGTCGTATGGCCAGCACGCCACACCCTCAGGCACTGGGCAGCGCCTTAACTCATCCGTCAATTACGACGGACTACTCCGAAGCACTGCTGGAATTCATTACTGCGCCATCGGCCTCTATAGATGACGTACTCAATGAGCTCGAAGAAATCCACAGCTATACCTATCAGCATATAGAGGACGAATTGCTCTGGGTCAGCAGCATGCCCTGTCAGTTAGGTGACGATAGCAGTATTCCTGTTGGTCAATATGGCAGCTCTAACAGCGGCAAAATGAAAACCGTCTATCGCCTTGGTCTCGGCCATCGCTATGGCCGCCTGATGCAGACCATTGCCGGAATCCACTACAACTTCTCAGTGCCAGACGAGCTCTGGCTGCAGCTGCAGGCCCTTGAGAACAATCAGCAGTCACTGCAAGATTTTAAAACCGAGGGCTACTTTGCCCTGATCCGCAATTTCCGACGCTACTTTTGGCTGCTGCTCTATTTACTGGGTGCGGCTCCGGCTGTGTGTGCGAGCTTTGTCCGCGGCCGCGAGCATGATCTTGTGCCTCTCGGCAATGACAGTCACAGCTTGCACCTGCCCTATGCTACATCCCTGCGTATGGGTAATCTTGGCTATCAAAGTGATGCCCAGAGCTCACTGGTGGTCTGTTACAACGATATAGAGCAATACAGTAGAACTCTGAAAGGCGCTCTGGAAACCCCCTACCAGCCCTATGAAGAGATTGGACTGAAAGACGTCAAAGGCAACTATCAGCAGCTGACTACCAATCTACTGCAGATTGAAAATGAGTTTTACAGCCCAATCCGCCCCAAGCGCACCGCAGCTGCAGGGGAAACTCCTCTGGAGGCTCTGGAAAATCATGGAGTTGAATATATTGAAGTGCGCTGTGTCGACCTAAATCCACTGCTGCCCAATGGTATAGATAAGCCAACCAGTCAGTTTTTGGATACCTTTTTACTCTTCTGCCTGCTCAAAGATAGCCCACGCACCAATAATGATGAGTATCGTCAAATTACTGAAAATCAGCGCCGCACTGTGGCTCGGGGCCGCAGCCCTGAGCTGGAACTATTAGATGGCGACAAGCAGCGCAATTTGGTGGACTGGGGCCTGTCGTTGATGAGCGAAATACAGCCAGTGGCCGAAATGCTAGATCAAGCCAACCGTACTGACCAATACAGCGCCACTGCTGGGTTAATGAAAACGCGCTTGCAAGACAATAGCCTGACCCCCGCCGCCCAGCTCATAGCTGAAATGACGGCCAATAATGAGACTTACTATGGCATGGCAATGCGCAAAGCACAGGAACACAGAGAATATTTTCGGGGTAAGCTACTGACCCCGGAGACGGCAGAAAAATATCGTCGTCTTGCTGAGGAATCACAACTTAAGCAAAAGCACATTGAAGCGTCGGATAGCCTTACATTCGATGACTTTATTGCAGACTATTATCAGTAATTGATTGGTCCCTAAAAGACTGATTTAAAGGAGCAAGGTTTGAATCTACCAAACAATCAAACTATCAGCCTCAGTGCCGCGGCAATCTGTGGTGGTCTAATCGCTATTGCCATCTTCTATTTTCAACATTATCTGGGGCTGGAGCCCTGCTATCTGTGCATTACTCAGCGAGTATTTGTTATCGCGGTTGGCGTGATTTTTCTAGTTTCTGGATTGCACAACCCGGCAGTAACAGGCCAAAGAATCTATGCCGGCCTAGCCACATTGACAGCGTTTGGCGGCAGCTTCTTTTCCATCAAACAGCTATGGCTTCAGGGGCTTCCAGAAGATCAGGTGCCCGCTTGCGGCCCGCCGGTTGACTATCTATTTGATGCCTTCTCAGCCTCTGAGGCCATCAGTATGTTACTCCGAGGTGATGGCAACTGCGCCGAAGTGCAGTGGCAGTTACTGGGTATCAGCATGCCCGGCTGGGTACTAGTGAGCTTTATCGCACTCGCTATAGTGGGGCTATTTCAGCTGCTGCGTAAATGATGAAGCTCGCAGCTGGCCTGCTTATTCTGGTCCTTTTCCAGTGGCTCGGGCAATGGGGCGTTCAATCCCTAGAACTTAATATTCCCGGTCAGCTATTGGGTATGATCCTTCTGCTGATCGTTTTAAGTTTCAATAAATCTCTTCTGCCCTGGCTGGAGGCAACCAGCGGCCAACTAATTCGCTTTATTGCTCTGCTATTTGTGCCAATCACCACCGGGGCTTTTTTCCTCGGGCCTGAAATATTTGAGCAACTGCCACAAATTCTAATCGTGCTGATTATTTCAACATTGTTAGCCCAGTGGTTTATGGCGCTGCTTATCAATAGGCTCCGTGGGCGAGATAAGTGATATGAGGGAGATTATTCTGCAACAGTGGCAACTTATCAGTGCCACGTCCTGGCCACTTTTATTAACCCTAGCCGGCTTCTGGATTGCATGGTGGACTTATAACCGCTCAGGCAGAGCCTCATTACTGCATCCGTTAATGATCGCAACGCCGCTGATCTATTTCACCATGCACAGCATCGACCTAGATTTCGCGACCTATTATGCAGGCAATGGCATTTTAAACTGGCTGTTAGGCCCGGCGACTGTCGCCCTAGCAATCCCTCTCTCTCAGCAATTGCGTCAGCTTCCCGCAATGTTTAAACCACTCACAGTCGCCCTCTTGCTCGGCGGTCTATTCGCCACACTCAGCGCCCTGCTGCTGGTTAAATTGTTTGGCTTAAGCGATGTTGTACTGCTCTCGTTAGCGGCCAAATCTGTGACCTCACCTATTGCCCTGAGCATAGTCGAGAAAATTGGCGGGCTTACCAGCCTGCTAGCAGTGGCAACCATGATCACCGGATTGGCCGGCATTGTTATGGCAAAGACTATTTTTCGTCTTACACAGTTAGAGGACGAGCGCTGGCAGGGGTTAATTCTGGGGGTTACAGCTCATGCAATTGGCACCGCCAAGGCGTTTGAGAGCAGCCCTCGCTGCGGCGCATTTGCCACATTGGGCATGGGTATTAATGGAATCTTGACGGCGATTATGCTGCCGGCCTCAATGGGTCTTTTTATCAGTTGAGTATTTATTCTTCGACCTAAAACAAAGTAAACTGTCAGTCCATTAGGGAGTGATGAGGTTACCAAGGCATGTTAAAAGATCTACAACGTTTAAAACAACACTGGGGCGGTGTCAGCGACATCGTCGATCGCTGGCTAGAAGAACGCCGCGAGCTGCTGGTCAAGTACTGTGACCTAATTGATATCCACGACTTCGATAGTGCCAATCGAGCTCATGGTGACAAACTGAAGAGCTTCTGCGAAGTGATGGTTGACTATGTCTCCGTCGGTCACTTTGAAGTCTATGAGCAGTTGGCTAAGGAAGCCGAAGCGTTCAGCGACAGCGAAGGTCTTAAAACAGGTGCGGATCTTGTAGAAAAGATACAGCCCTCTACCGAAGCCGTCTTGGACTTTAACGACAAATATCTTGAAACAGATGATCTAGATACCCTGGCCGCAGATTTATCGTTTATAGGAGAGGTGCTTGAACAGCGCTTTGAATCTGAGGACAAGATGATAGAAGTGCTGCACAACGACCATCTTGAACAACTGCAAAAGGCCAGCTCAACGACAGCATAAGCCGATTGTGGATTTAGACGATAATAAAAAGCCCCGATAAATCGGGGCTTTTTTGTTTCCGCTGTGACTCGTTATTACCTGCTCGTTAAGACAGCCTAGCCTCAACCATCAATATTCGCGTTCAACAGCTCCACTTCAAACACCAATACTGAGTTTGGACCTATTGGGCCAGCACCGCCGGGACCATAAGCCAAGGCTGCAGGAATATAGAGTTCCCACTTGGAGCCTTGAGGCATCAACTGCAGTGCTTCAGTCCAACCAGGAATTACCTGCGTGACGCCAAACTGCGCAGGTACACCGCGCTTGACCGAGCTGTCGAATTCAGTGCCATCTAACAGGCGACCGGAATAATGAACTTCAACCGTGCTGTCGGCAGTAGGAATAGTACCAGTGCCGGCAGTGAGAACCTTGTACTGCAGGCCACTCGCGGTTGTGATTACACCTTCTTTAGCGCCATTAGCCGCTAGAAAATCAGCCCCCTCTTTAATGTTGCCTTCAGATTGCATAGCTGTGGCTTGCTGCTGAGCCTTTTCCATCTCATCGCGCTTAGCGGTCATCTCAGTTTCAAAGCGCTGGATAGTCTCGGCGATCTGCTCTTCGGTTAACAGAGGCGACTTCTCATCAAGACCGTCGACAAAGCCCTGATTAAAGGCTTCAGCATCAATCTCCATACCAATACCGCGAATATTTTTACCGTTATCCAGGCCCATCAAATAGCTGATGCGCTGACTATGGCTGTCCAAGCTGGCAGTTGTTGCGGCTTGAGTAGAGGTATCTGACGTCTGAGAGTCACAGGCCGCGATAACAAACAGCAGTGCGATGGGTAATATTTTTTTCATATTGATTTCCTTTACTTTCCTTTGATTAATCATGGATGTGATCTAAAACATACAGCTGAAATAATGTTGAGACTCAAGTCTAGTTGATTTCCAAGTCCACATCGACCTAGCTGAACTAGTCTATTTTTTGGTACAACAGGTCCCAAACGCCATGCCCAAGGCGCTCGCCACGCTTCTCAAATTTGGTCAGCGGCCGGTAGTCTGGGCGTGGAGAATACTGTTGTTCAGCAACGGTGTTTTTAAAGCCCGGTGCCACCTCTAAAACCTCGAGCATCTGCTCGGCATAATGCTGCCAATCCGTCGCCATATGCAGTACGCCACCAACCTCGAGTTTATCGCGAATCAACTGAACAAATTGCGGCTGCACAATACGACGCTTGTTGTGCTTTTTCTTGTGCCAGGGATCTGGGAAATAGAGCTGCAAACGCTGGAGGCTCTGTGCCGGAATACATTCATTGAGCACATCGGTGGCGTCGGCCAGATAGACCCGCAGGTTGGTGATTTTCTGCTCTTCGGCACTGGCGATCAAGCGGCCTACACCAGGAGGATGTACCTCAATACCAATAAAGTCTTGATCCGGCGCAGCACTGGCCATCTGCAATAGAGAGTCGCCCATGCCAAAACCAATTTCAATAATTAGGGGCGCCTTGCGGCCAAAAATAATCTCGGCATCGATCGGGCCATCATCAAGCTTTAAACCATAAAAAGACCAACCTCTGCTGAACGCATTGCGCTGCCCTTCGGTCATGCGCCCGGCGCGCAGTACATAGCTTCGAATCGCTTTCTTGCGATACTCGGGCCTGAAGTCAGAGCTACGCGCTGCTGAACCGACGTCTTCCTGAGGGCCGTCTTCCGAGCCACTCTCTTCAAAGAAAGGCGTAGTATCGTCTTGTACGTCGTCGCTATTAATGTCCATTAATCCTCGGCGCTGCGTGCAGTAAAAAGTAATAACCAACCGGCAATAAATGCACTGCCGCCCACGGGTGTGATAATTCCAAGGATACTTATTCCAGAGATGGCAATCAGATATAGAGACCCGGAAAACAGCACTATACCCAGCATAAAACAGCGCGCTGCCCAGTGCAGAGAGCGCTCATTTAGGGGTAGGAAAATCACGGCAAGCAGTGCTAGGGTATGGATAAAATGATAGAGCACACCGGTTTGGTAGGTCTCTAGCATCTGCACAGTTAAAGAGCCCTTCAAACCATGCGCAGCAAAGGCACCCAACATCACAGCCAGCGCACCGCTTAGCGCAGTCAGTCGAATCCAGAGGAGTTTGTTCATAACAATAAAAAAGCCGCTCTAAGCGGCTTTTGGTCTCTTATAAGGTGAAATTAAGCTTCCATCAATCCGCGAACTTTCTTCATTGCGTTTTTCTCGAGCTGGCGAATACGCTCAGCAGAGACACCGTATTCAGCGGCCAGTTCGTGAAGGGTTGCCTTGGCATCGTTTAACCAGCGGCGCTGAAGAATGTCGCGACTGCGATCATCGAGATCACTTACCGCAGCGATTAGGCGGGTATTGTTGTCTACTTCCCAATCATCGTTTTCAGCTAGCTGCGCCGGGTCCATGCTCTTGTCTTCAAGAAAGTAGACCGGTGCTTGGAAACTGCTGCTTTCATCGTCTTCGCCAGCCGGCGCATCAAAGGCGGGATCACGAGAGGTAAGACGCATTTCCATTTCCATCACGTCTTTAACCTGAACACCCAAGTCATCAGCAACTGCCTTGGCTTCGTCGGCAGATAGCCACTGAAGTTGCTTCTTAGCGCTCCGCAGATTGAAGAACAACTTGCGTTGAGCCTTGGTGGTAGCAATTTTAACGATGCGCCAGTTGCGCAAAATAAATTCGTGAATCTCGGCTTTGATCCAGTGCACTGCAAAGGACACCAGACGCACACCTTTTTCAGGATTAAAGCGTCGTACCGCTTTCATCAGGCCGACATTGCCCTCTTGAATCAGATCGGCCAATGGCAGGCCATAGCCGTTGTAAGAGCGCGCTATATGAACAACAAAGCGCAGGTGGGCCATTACCATTCGACGGGCTGCGTCGAGATCTTCTTGATAATACAGCGACTCACCCAGAGCACGCTCTTCATCAATGGTCAGAATGGGCACGGTCGCAGTGCCCTGAATGTACGCATTCAGGTTGCCGCCGGGTGCCATCCACTCCATAGTTTGAAGGGCTTTACTCATAACAGACTCTTTTTGATCGTGGGTCGAATATTCTAGCACTTTTTAATTGCTCGTTCCTAGCCTTTAACAGTAACCATTACTGAGTAGTCTAGACGCTATCAAGCGGTTTTTCAGCGCGGTTGTATGTTGCGCAAATGTTGCCCTACCGCAAGCCAGGCGCCAATTAAACCGTTGCTGCCGCCAATCAACAGCAGGGCGACAAACCCACCAAAGCCCAGCCCAGTAATACTAAACTGACTTTGATATAACAGCGCTAACGTATCTACGGGGCCGGCCAACCAAAAGCCCAATCCGGTCAAAATAATTGCAGCCACCACAGCGCCGAACATACCAAACAATAATCCGCTATACAAAAACGGCCTGCGCACATAGGCATCGGTGCCGCCGACCATCTTGACCACGGTGATTTCATCCCGGCGACTCTGAATCGCCAGGCGAATGGTATTCCCCACGACTAATATGACGCCGAGTCCCAGGGCAACGCCCAGAGCGAGCACCAACTTTCGACCCATATCCAAAAGGGCATCGAGTCGCTGTAACCATTCCAGATCCAACTGCACATCATCCACCAATTTCAACTCGCGGATTTCAGTCACTAAACGGGTGGCGTCGCCGATCAACAGCGGCCGTACCAAAAAAGAATCCGGCAGTGGATTTTCATCCAAATACTGCAGCGCCGAACCAAACCCCGAAAGCGCCTCGAATTCATCTCGGGCAGCCTGTGCCGAAATATAGGTCACCGAAGCAACCCCTGAGAGCCCCTCTAGCTTTGCAGTCAGACTCTCTAAAGCAGATTCTCGCGCACCCTTTTTAACAAACACGCTAATTTGCGCAGAGGCATCCACACCACCGCTGAGCTGGCGTATATTTTCCACACTTAAATAGAGTGCCGACGGCAATGTCAGGGCAATGGCAATCACCAATATAGTCAATAGTGACTGCAGTGGTTCACGAAGTATTTTTAGCGCGCTACTTTTCAGGGTGGTTTGATGGTGCTGCCTATAGCTCTGCCACTTGTCGATACGACTCAGCGCCTGACCGCGAGCACCGCGCTGGCCACCGTCACGAGCCCTACTGTTAGTAGCCGCCATAACTGACTCCATCCTGCTCCATCTGGCCCTGATTAAGTCGCATAATGCGCATATCCATGCGATTGATCAGATTGATGTCATGACTGGCCACCAACACAGTGACACCAACATCCTGAAAGCGCTTAAACAGCGCCATAATTTCAGCCGACAGCTGCGGATCCAAATTACCTGTGGGTTCGTCCGCGAGAAGAATCTTTGGCTTGTGCACTACGGCACGCGCTATACCCACCCGCTGCTGCTCACCCCCAGATAGGGCGATCGGGTTATGTTTTTCTCTGTCGAGCAGCCCAACTGTGTCCAGGGCAGCGCGCACACGGCGTCCAGTGTCGGCCTGAGAATAGCCCGCCACTTGCAATGGCAGCGCAACATTTTCAAATACCGAGCGATCAAATAGCAGCTGGTGATTTTGGAACACCACGCCGACTTGGCGGCGATAGAAAGGAATCTTGGAATGAGGCAAACGGTTGATGTTTTTGCCATTGATCAACAAGCTACCCGAGGTCGGCCGTTCAATCAGCATCAATAGTTTTAACAGAGTGCTTTTGCCGGCCCCAGAGTGGCCCGTAAGAAAGGCCATTTCGCCTGCATCCATTTCGAAACTCACGCCGCGCAGCGCTTCGTAACCACTCTCGTAGCGCTTGCACAGATTATCAAAACGGATCATCGACATATTAGTCACCCTGCCCCAACAGCGCCGAGACAAACTGTTCCGCGACAAAGGGCTGCAGATCATCCACCCCCTCACCCACACCTATGTAGCGAATCGGCACAGAGAACTTCTCCGCCAAGGCAAATATAACGCCGCCTTTGGCCGTACCATCGAGCTTGGTCAACACAATACCAGTGACCCCCGCTGTGGCATGAAATTCAGTCATCTGGGCAACGGCGTTCTGACCGGTTCCGGCATCTAGGACCAATAACACTTCATGGGGCGCAGTAGCATCTAGCTTGGCAGCTACTCGGCGCACCTTTTTAAGCTCTTCCATTAAATTACTTTTGTTGTGCAGACGACCGGCAGTGTCGGCAATAATCACATCGATATTTTTGGCTCTCGCAGACTCCACTGCATCGAAGACGACCGAGGCACTGTCAGCACCCGTGTGCTGGGCGACCACCGGAATCTGATTGCGCTCACCCCAAACTTGCAGCTGCTCAACGGCAGCCGCTCTGAAGGTATCGCCTGCAGCTAACATCACTGACTGACCCTGCTGTTGCAGCTGTCGCGCCATCTTGCCAATAGTGGTGGTCTTGCCGACACCGTTGACGCCGACCACCAACATCACAAAGGGGCCCTCGGCATTCTCGGTATGTAGAGCCTGTTCGCAGGGGGTAAGTCGAGCGATTAAAATATCTCGCAGCGCTGCCTGCAGCGCAGCGCCATCTTTTAGCATGGCTCGATTAGAGCGTTCAGTGAGCTGGGCAATAATTTGCGAAGTGGCATCGATACCCACATCGGCCATCAGCAGCAGCGTTTCCAGCTCCTCAAAAAGGTCATCATCTATAACTTTGGCGCCGAGAAAGAGATCGCCGAGGCCTCGGCTGGTGCGTGACAATGCACGCTGCATCTTGCTGAACAAGCCGCCCGAAACCGGAGCAGCCGACGCATCTGCCGGGTGAGATTCGGGAGCATCGGCAGTAGCAGAAGTGGAAGGCTCGGCTTTGTCACGCTTAAAGCGATCGAGAAAGCTGCGTTTCTTCTTTTCTGGCTCTGGGGTATTGGTTGAATTAGCGTCCATGTAGGTTCATTTCTAACTGTGGTTATATTCTGGTGTATCCTACCATCTCAATTGATTTAGGGTGATTAAAACTCACCAAAAGGAGTGGCTTTTGACTGCCAGACAACGGGTTCGCATTATTGCCGGCAAATGGCGCAGCCGAGTGCTGACATTTCCCAGTGTAGACGGTCTGCGTCCCACCGGTGATCGGATTCGTGAGACGCTATTTAATTGGCTGGCGCCGAACATTGCCGGAGCCAACTGTCTGGATCTCTTTAGCGGCTCTGGCGCACTCTGTTTCGAGGCGCTTTCTCGCGGTGCGGCAGGCTGTCTAGCGCTTGAAAAGAATGCCAAAGCACTGGCGACTCTCAATGAAAACAAAACCCTTCTCGATGCCGCGGAACTAACCCTTCGTCGCGCGGATACGCTTGCCTTTTTGGGCAGCAGCCCAGACAAGCCCTTCGATATCGTCTTTGTCGACCCACCCTTTGATCTCAATGTTCTCACCGATGTCTGCGCCCTGCTGGAAAATAATCAATGGCTGACAGCAGACAGCCTGATCTACTGCGAACTCTCGGCGCGGCACAATAGTTTCGCGCCGCCACCCAACTGGCGCATCGAAAGAAGCAAAGCTGCTGGCGGAGTAAACTATCTGCTTTACTCACGCATTTGAGCCGGCGGCTATATTTGAGTAATATGCGCGCAACCCAACATGGCGGAAACAGCGCATGACGACAATAGTCTACCCCGGCACCTTTGACCCAATTACCAATGGCCACATCGATTTAGTCGAAAGAGCCTCGCGGATGTTCGACAAAATTATTATCGGTATCGCCACCAGTCAGCGTAAGGGACCACTGTTCAGCGTCGACGAACGCATTCAATTAGCCACAGACGCCCTTGCCCATGTGCCCAATATTGAAATTCTTGGATTTGATTATTTGCTGGTCAACTTTGTCCAGGACTGCAAAGCCGACGCGATTATGCGTGGATTGCGCGCAGTGTCAGATTTCGAATATGAATTCCAGCTGGCCAATATGAACCGTGCCCTGTCACCGAATATTGAAAGTGTCTTTTTGACACCGGCAGAGCATCTATCTTATATCTCCTCATCACTGGTGCGGGAGATCTCCTCCCTTGACGGCGATGTATCGAAGTTTGCGCCAGCCAATGTGGTGGACGCCCTGAGTCAAAAATTTAATAAGTCTTAGGGCTGCAAGCTCAGCGCTGACAGGCCGGACAGAAAACCGAGCTGCGCTGGCCCAGGCGAATATCCTTAAGCGGTTTGTCACAGTGAACACAGGGCTCACCGCCGCGACCATAGACCATCAGTGTCTGTTGAAAATATCCTGGTTCGCCATTACCGTTAACAAAATCCCGAAGCGTAGTGCCGCCCTGAGTAATCGCGCTGGCTAAGACCTCTTTAATATGCCCCGCCAGCTCTTCGTAGCGCTGCAGAGAGACACGACCCGCAGCTCGATCAGGTCGGATGCCGCCGCGAAACAATGCCTCAGAAGCATAGATATTACCCACGCCAACCACCGTACGATTGTCCATTATGAAGGGCTTTATCGCCATTTTACGCTTGCGAGATAGTTCAAACAGGCGCTTGCCAGTAAAGTCATCGGTGAGAGGTTCGGGACCTAAATGGTCCAGTTGAGGGTAGCCACTGTCCGACCAGAGCCAGGCACCAAAACGACGCGGATCGTGATAGCGCAGGCAGGCACCATTGGCCATCAGCATTTCTATATGGTCGTGCTTGCGTCGCGGCTCGGACCTATCCACTAAGCGCAGGCTACCGCTCATCCCCAAATGAATCATCATGGTGCCGCGCTCAAGCTCTACCAACAGATACTTGGCTCGACGAGTAATTGCCACCACCAGCTGACCCTGAGTAAGTTCTGAGATGCCCTGAGTCACGGGCCAACGCAATGAACCGTTATAAACTCTGAGTTGGTCAATAACTTGATCTACAATATGCGGAGCTACCCCACGAAGGGTAGTCTCTACTTCCGGTAATTCAGGCATATATTCCTATTTTTTTATCAATGAGCGTAATGATGTTTTCCTTAACTGCCTTATTTCTGGCAAACTTACGGCGCGTGTACGCAGTAGGTTAAACCGCTTTGACACGCAGGGGTAGTGGCGCTAGCAATTCTGTCAAAAATCAGTAGAATGCGCGTCTCAATTAATATCAGAAATCTTTGAAGGTTCACATTAAATGGCATTAGGAAGAAGACGTAAGGAAGAGGATGAGTCAGCAATCGATATGACGCCGATGCTCGACGTTGTGTTTATCATGCTTATCTTTTTTATTGTGACAGCCTCGTTTGTCAATGAGTCTGGGCTTGATGTCAATCGCCCACCGACTTCTGACGAGCCGCCACCAGAAACCGAAAACCTCAATATCGTGTTTCGGGTTTCCGAGAGCAATGAACTCACCTTTGAAGGACGCCGCATCGATGTGCGCGCAGTTCG